>Ga0207667_10001186_pt1 | contig 32742 bp, 31 predicted proteins | sample KBSCornC52_FD_184301 | JGI IMG/M metagenome (GOLD analysis project Ga0207667, IMG submission 184301) | Corn rhizosphere microbial communities from Kellogg Biological Station, Michigan, USA - KBS Corn C5-2 (SPAdes) (version 2) | ecosystem: Host-associated > Plants > Roots > Rhizosphere > Soil ...
CAGGGCGGCTACTTAATTAATTAAGCAGCGTATGCAAACTGCTGATTGGCAGTTGTTGTTTTCCGATCGTTTTACGGGAGCTCGGAACCCGGCACGACTTCCTACGCTAGATGCAATCCCGTCGAATCCGTTACGCCCCCCTTTCACCCCCAGTTTAACACCGCGTGTGGAGATTAACTCTAGGAATGCGGCTAGGTATCCCGTTGTGGCAACTGCAGAACCAGCGGTCAGCAATACGAATTGACTTGTCAAAAGCAAAGTTCGTGCGGGATTGCACCAATCAACGACGCCCAAAAAGCTATTGACCTGAATCGCTTCATAGTATAAAGTACTTTTAGGCGCACGAGTCCTATCCAGACCCGCGCATCATCGTGATGAAACATCTATTGCTGCTGACGGCATTGTCCGGCGTGCTTCTCGCTCAGACGGTCGAAGGTACTTGGCAGGGGACCCTAATCCCTCCTAACCAGAATGACGGAGTCCGGCTTGCCTTCAAGATCGACAAGAACGGGAACGCCTATCAAGGAATTTTCTATAACCTCGCGAACGGCCGCCAGCTAAACCTCGGGGCCATCACGCTCCAGGGGAACGCCGTAAAGATCGCTATCCCAGGGAACGGCATGAACTACGAGGGCAAGCTCGAAGCCGATGGAAACTCGATCACTGGCACTCTGAACCAGGGGACCAATCCTGTGCCGCTGCCATTGAAGCGCGCTACGGCCACGACCGCTTGGGAACTTCCGCCGCCTCCTGCTGCTCCCCAATCGTTGCCCGCAGGCACCAAGCCCGAATTCGAGGTCGCGACCATTAAACCTGCTGGGGTATCGCCGGGCCTGGGCCTGAACGTAACCGCTACCGAATTGCGCGCTCGGAGTATCAGCCTCGCGGACCTCATTACCTTCACTTTCGAACTCCACCGGACGCAGGTCTCGGGATTGCCGGGTTGGGCCGAAACGGAGGGGTATGAAATTGTCGCCAAGCTTCCTCAGGGAGGCGAGCCAAGCGATGACCAGATCCGTACGATGCTAAAAAATCTGCTGCAGAGCCGATTCGGCCTCTCCTTCCATACGGAGAAACGTGAACTGCCCGTGTACACCATCAGCATCGGAAAAAATGGACCGGCCGGCATCAAGATGGTGAAGAATACCACCAACGGGGCTAGGGCCGGCGCGCAAGGTTTGGGAAGAACGCTCTTCAGTGGCGTCACCATGGCTGGCTTCGCAGGCCAATTGCAACTGCGCGTGCTCGACCGCCCCGTCATCGATCGAACCGGTCTTACGGACCGCTACGATTTCACGCTCAACTGGAGGCCCGACGAATTCCAGTTTCCGCGTGCTTCCGCGGCCCAGCGCGCCTCCGCTATTGCGGCGGGAGCGGACGCCCTGCCGGATCTGTTTACCGCAGTCCAGGAACAACTAGGGTTGAAGCTGGACGCGACGAAGGCTTCCGTGGATGTGCTGGTGGTCGACAAGTTGTCGAAGCCGTCGGAAAACTGAGTGCGGAAGGGACGTATTCCGGCCGACCGTGGCCTATTCGGCCCGTTGTCAAAGTGGGCCGGGCCGGCTTTCGTGGAACGGTGGAGAAATCCAGAAAATAGGGCGTTTCCCGGATTAGGGTGCGACCCTGGGCCTGTTATCCTGTTCTAGGGAGCGTTTCTGCCGCGCTCGTGAGCGGCCTCCAAAATATGATCCTATTCAATGTCATGGGACCTGACTCGATTTCGCCTCGGTGAGCAAGCTCCGGCAGGAAACTGCCATGGAGAAGCCTGAAGGGGCGCGGAGGGTTCCGCCCTAGAAGTTTAAGGGTCAAATGACGGGGGTTGTAACGGCGATGGTGGTGCGTTCCTTTTTCCATTTTGACCAATCTCCTCTTTATCGGTGACATTTTTGGATCGGTGGGCCGTGGCATGGTGGCCCGTCATCTGGCCGAAGTGGTAGTCACTGAAAATATCGATCTGACCATCGCCAATGGCGAGAATGCCGCCGCCGGGTTTGGAATCACGCCGCAGCTCGCCGACGAGATCTTCGGATATGGCGTCGACGTCATCACCAGCGGCAATCACATTTGGGATAAGCGCGAAATTTACGATTATCTTCCGAAACAGCCGCGCCTTCTCCGACCTGCGAATTATTCCGCGGAAACGCCGGGAACCGGAGTCGTCGTCGTCGAGGCACGCAATGGAGTCCGCTGCGCTGTTCTGAATCTGCAAGGCCGGGTCTACATGCCGGACACGGACTGTCCGTTTCGGAAGGCCGACGCGCTGATCGCCGCGCTGCCCGCCGGCGTCAACGTTCGCTTCGTCGATTTCCACGCCGAAGTGACCAGCGAAAAACAGGCGATGGGCTGGTATCTCGATGGTCGCGTTTCCGTAGTAGTGGGTACACACACGCACGTACCGACCGCGGACACGCGGATTCTTCCCAATGGCACCGCGTATCAGACGGATGTGGGCATGACGGGCCCGTATCAATCGGTGATCGGTGTGGATAAGGACATCATTTTGCAAAAATTCCTCACTCAGATGCCGGTACGGATGGAAGCCGCGCGGCATGGTGGGGAATTGCACGGCGTGATTGTGGAAGTCGACGAATCCAGCGGACACGCCTCGTCCATCCGCCGAATCGCTATAAGCTAGAACAGTGGCACTGAGCTTCGAACAAGCGCGGACGTGCGTGTTGCGCGAAGTGAGCGCGGGGCGGGGTAGTCTCCCGAGCGAACAGGTTCCATTGCTCGAAGCAGCAGGACGCGTGCTCGCCGAAGAGATCATGGCCGATCGCGACTATCCTCCATTCCGACGCTCGGCTCGCGATGGATTCGCGGTTCGCGCAGCGGACGTTCCCGGCGAATTGCACGTCATCGGTGAAGTGCGCGCGGGAGAAGTTTTCCGCGGCTCCGTGAGCTGCGGAGGAGCGGTTGAAATAATGACGGGTGCGCCGCTGCCAGAGTGTGCCGACGCCGTTGCAATGGTGGAGCACACAGAGCGCTCGGGCGATCGCGTCAAAGTGACCCGGTCACTCGACTCCGGCGAAAACTTCAACGCGCAAGGTGTCGAAGCCAGGCAGGGCAGCATCGTTCTTTCGCCTGGATGTAAATTAGGTTTCGCCGAAATCGCGCTGTTGGCGATGGTCGGCCGCGAGTGTGCCACGGTCTACCGGCGCCCGCGCGTGGCGATCGTGCCAACGGGCGACGAGATCGTCGAGGCTGGCCAACAGCCCGAGCCGTTTCAGATCCGCAATTCAAACGCGTGGTCGATGGCCGTGCAGGTGGCTGGGGCGGGTGGCGATCCGCGGATTCTTCCCATCGCGCGCGATAACTACGAATCGACGCGCGAACGCATGGAACACGGTTTGACGCATGATCTGCTGTTGCTGTCTGGAGGTGTATCGGCGGGGAAGTACGATATCGTCGAGCGTGTGCTGGCCGATCTGGGCGCGAAGTTCTTCTTCGATCGCGTTCTGATTCAACCCGGACAACCGTTAGTATTCGGAACGGCCCAGGGAAAGTTTTTCTTCGGGTTGCCCGGAAACCCCGCATCCACCATGGTCACGTTCGAAGTATTCGCAAGAGCCGCAGTGGAGCTCCTGACTGGGTCTCATGAGGTTTCGCTTCGCTTGTTGCAAGCCCGGCTATCGCAAGATCTCCGCCAAAAGACCGGGCTGACGCGCTTTCTACCCGCACAGGTATCGGCCGACGGATCCACCGTAACACCCGAGCCATGGCAAGGATCGGGCGATGTGCCTTCGCTGGCGCGCGCGAACGCATTCCTGGTCACGGAACCGGACCGTGAATCGTGGGCGGCCGGAGACATGATTCGCGTACTCCTTAAATGAAAAAACTATCTCATTACGACAAAAAAGGCCGAGCGAGCATGGTCGACGTATCCGCGAAGAAGGACAGCCACCGCACCGCGACCGCACAGGCCTTCGTGAAGATCCGGCCCGCCGTGCTTAAAAAGCTTCCCAAGAACCCCAAGGGCGATCCTTTAGAGGTCGCGCGCTTTGCGGGCATCGCCGCAGCCAAGCGGACTTCGGACTTGATCCCGATGTGCCATCCGCTGCTGCTATCACACGTCGACGTCACAGCGGACGTCAAACCGGGCGGCGTCCGCATTACGTCGAAGGTGACCACTACCGGTCCGACCGGCGTCGAAATGGAGGCTCTGACCGCGGCTGCCGTGGCGGCGCTGACGGTGTACGACATGACCAAGGCTCTCGATAAAGGCATCGAGATTCGCGAACTGTACCTGGTGGAAAAAACGGGTGGCAAGTCGGGAGACTATAAAAGGTGATTCGAGTCGCTATCCTGACGATCAGCGACTCGGCTGTGGCCGGTACCCGCGAGGATCGTTCTGGGCCGGCGGTTTTTGAAAAGGTTCAGGCCCTGGGCTGGTCGATTATGGCCCGGGAAGTGCTACGAGATGATAAGGAAGAGATCGCCGCCGCCATGACTCGCCTTATCGATCTGGAGCAGGCGGATGTAGTTATAACTACAGGCGGTACCGGTTTGGGTCCTCGAGACGTGACGCCAGAAGCCGCCAAAACCGTGTCGGATCGGGAGGTTCCAGGCTTTGGCGAATTAATGCGGCTGGAAGGCCGCAAGATTGCGCGGTTTGCCTCTCTCTCTCGAGGTGGGGCAGTGGCGCGCGGGACCTCGTTGATCGTCAACCTACCGGGATCGCCCAAAGGTGCGGTAGATTCGTTAGTAGCAGTAGCGGATTTGATTCCCCATGCGGTCGATTTGTTACACGGCCGTACCGAACATACGACAGCAACGCAAAAGCCAGGGGAGGCATCGAAATAATATGAGCATTCGGAACGTGCTCGCGGGCCTGCTGGTCGCCGGGTTAGTAATGGCCCAGGGACCGGTTAAACAGCCGGGCCAAATCAGCCCTCCCATTGGACAACCAAAGGCTCCCACTGGACAAGCAAGCGCTCCCGCTGGACAACTTAACCCCCCAGAAGGCCAAGTCGATCCTGGCGATATCATTTTTCGCCAGGAAAACGTCTTCGTCATGGCGCCGGTGATCGTTCATGATGCGCAGGGAAACATCGTCAACGGGCTGTCCCCCCTCGATTTTGAACTCTACGACAACGGGAAGCTGCAGAAGATCACGGAGGACGCTACGACGCATCCTATCTCGATGGTGGTGGCAGTCCAGTCCAGCGCGAATATGTTGAAGCTTCTGCCGGACATTCAGAAGATCGGAAGCCTGTTTAGCGGCTTGGTGCTCGGCGATAACGGCGAGCTTGCGGTGCTGTCCTTCGATCACCGCATTCAAACCATGACGGACTTCACTTCTGATCCGGATAAGATTTCAAACGCCTTCAAAGCCATCAAAATCGGCAGTACTCCGAACCACGTCAATGATGCCGCGATGAAGGGCGTCAATATGCTCAGGACGCGCGACAAGGCTCGCCGGCGGATTCTCCTGCTCATCAGTGAAACCCGTGACAACGGAAGTCAGATGACGGTCCGCGACGTGCTGACCGAAGCCGAGTTCAAAGACATCACCGTTTACGCCGTAGAAGTTTCGCACTTGCTCACCTCACTCACCTCGCAACACGAGCCGCCGCGGCCTAACGCAATTCCTCCGGAAGCCCGGCATCTTCCCGCTGGCATCATCGGCACCCAGACCACCGATGCACAGCAGAACATGGGCGATTATTCACCCATCATCAAAGAGATCTTCACCGCGGTTAAAGCGATCTTCATCTCAAATCCGCAGGAAGTCTATACCAAGTACACGGGTGGGCGTGAGTACTCCTACATGACGCAAAAAGGGCTGCAAAAGGCTATCGCTGATATTGGCGACGAGATTCACAGCCAGTACTTGTTGACTTACTTGCCGAATAATCCGGAAGACGCCGGCTACCACGAAATCGAGGTGCGGGTTCTCAAGCCGGGACTCAAAGTAACCACGCGTCCAGGGTATTGGTCGGCCGCGAAGCCGCAATAGGCAGCATCCTTCGGTCCTCCCTTGGTCGTAATGCCGTTTGAAGGGCAAAAGCCACCTCCGCTGTTGCAAATCGTCCGGGAGAAGCTAAAACCCGGAACCGAACGAGACTACGGAAAGATTGAGGAGGAGTTGGCTCGCGCCTGTTTCCGTCTGGGCGCTCCCAATCCGTATCTCGCGTTGGCCTCAATAACTCCGCCCGCCGACGTGTGGTGGCTTAACATGTATGCTTCTGAATCCGCTGTCGATCGCATCAAAGAGGGCTATGAGCGCAATACCGCGCTGATGACTACTCTGCGTGAATTATCCGCGAAGAAGGTGGGGCTGACGGACGTGCCGATTGACTTAATGACGAAGTTCCGAAATGATTTGAGCAGTTCCGATGCTTGGCGCATTGGCGAATTACGATACGCAGTCGTACAGGAGCTACAGGCGGCAGCGAGTTCCGCAGGGGCCGTGTTTGAATCGGCGGAAGGCCTCGCATTCGTTTTGGTTGCGGCTGCAGATCGACAGACCGCGGAGCAAAGAGCGTTACCGTTAGGCCCCGCAGCGAGGATCTTTGAAGTTCGGCCCCGGTGGAGCTTGCCGCACGATAGATGGGTGTCAACAAATCCGCAGCTATGGAGGCCTCAAGAGGTTCAGGCCCGGACTAGCTAGCTTTTCCCGCGGGTTCGATCACCGCACTCATCGACCCTTTGGAAACCGGCATCCGCGGATCGGCGCCATACGCATGGATCTGGTCGCGGCCAAACTCAGCTTGTTCCCGCTCACAGGTAAGCACGATCGTGCGTCCGTCCGTATCCACCTCCACGGCATGCCGAAAGGCAGTCTCAGGCGAGTGGCAAAAAATCTTCATCAACATCTCGATCACGTAATCGTACGTGTGCTCGTCGTCGTCGAGCAGCACCACATGGAATAACGGTGTAAGCTGCTCCTCGCTTGCTGCGCTGGACTCGGGCGCGGCCGTGGTCTTCGTTGCCATTTAAGATCGAATCGCCATCAGGAGCCCTTTAGGACCTCCGCGATGGCCGTCTCTGGGATCACTCCCTGCTTGATCACGCGCCAATACGGCTCGGTTATATCGACGGTGGTGGCTCCCAGGCCTGTGGCTGGTCCGGCGTCGAGCACCAAGTCGACGCGGCCATCCATAACTCCGAATACCTCGATGCCACTGGTGCAGGTGGGCTGGCCGGAAAGGTTCGCGCTGGTGGCGATCAAAGGTTGTGCCAGCCGCTCGAGCAACGCATTGGCGACCTTCGATTTCGATTGCCGCATCGCCAGGCGGCCGGTGTTCCCGGTGACTTTCAAGGGCACTCGCGAGGAGGCTTGAACGATGATGGTCAGCTCACCCGGCCAGAAGTGGCGCGCGAGAAGATAGAACCTCGCCGATATTTCTTTCGTCAGTTCCTCGGCCATTACCACGTCGCTTACCAGCAGCGGTAACGCCCGGTCGTGCTCGCGGCCCTTGGCGGCGAAGATTCTTCCGACGGCGTGCAGATTGAGCGGATCGCACACTAGCGTATACAGCGCATCCGTAGGTATGGCGACCACCTGACCCCGCCGGACTGCGGCTGCCGCTCGCTCAATGGCGCGTTCGGAAGGCCGCTCGCTGTCAATCTCAATCAGGTCGGTGGGCACGTTTTGAATCTCAGTCTACCGCTCAATCGCTTGTGCTATATCAATGGCCGTCTGATGCTGCCCGAACGGCATACTCAACTGAATTCCAGCCACCAGAGGACGCACGTGCTGGATTATTTCTCTCGCGATCGCGATCCCTTCGGCACGGGCAGATTCGGCATTCTCGGCGCGGCGCATGCGTTCGATGTAGGGCTCGGGTACTGGAACACGCAGCTCGTTGACCACATATTCGGCATCGCGGAAGTTAGCGAGGGGCCTGATACCGGCGATCACGGGAACCCCACATTTGAGGAAAACTTCCAGCGAGTCGAGATTAAATATGGGTTGGGTGACTGCGAATTCAGCACCCACTTTGACGCTGGATTCGAACCGGCGCGCCTCATAGTCCATATCATGAGCGCTGGGATTAACTTCGACTCCCAGCAGGAAGCCGGTTTGCAATCCCATCCTATTGCCGCCTAGATCGAGCCCCCTATTTAGAGAGTCGCCAACGGTGACAACGCCATCACCAGTCACGCATATCAGATTGCGAATGCCTAGTTTGTACGCACTCAGGAGATCGCTTTGAATGCTCAGGAAATTTCGGTCGCGTCCGTGAACGTGGAGGGCTGCTTCGATACTCGTCTCCTGCTGAATGAGTTGGCAGGTGACCTGAGCGCTTAGGCGTGCACCGGAGCGAGGACCGTCGGAAACGACGACGCAATCGAAGCCGGCCTTCTTGTAAAGTTTGGCCGCGGCTAGTTCCTGGGAAGCGTCCAGACCGCGCGGGGGAAGAATTTCGACCAAGGTGACGAATGTTCCGGCCGCCAGCTTCGCCCCGAGATCGCTCCTGGAGGCAACCGGCACTTTCTCCATAGGCCTGAGTTCGGGCTCGGGTTCCAGAACAATCGTGGAGACGACCGTGGAGCGGGGCACGGGCTGCGCATCCCGGACAGCGTCACGGATTTCCTTGATGTGATCCGGAGTGGTTCCGCAGCAGCCGCCCACTATACCGGCGCCAGCCTGCACAAAGCGTGCTGCGCAGGCAGCCATGTACTCTGGCGAAAATAGATTCTTGCCGAGTCCGGCATTGGGCAGGGCGCTGAGAGGCTTGCCGGTGTATGCGGTCAACATCTCAAAAGTCTGGAGCAGCGCATAAGGGCCGGAGCAATTGAGCCCGATCACGTCCACCGGCATGGCGTCTAGCGCCCGCGTGAAATCCTCAATGGACGTGCCGTCTTGAAGAAGGCCATCGTCCTCGATGCTGAGGTGCGCCATCACGACCATTTCGGGCCCGGCGGCGGCGCGCGCCGCTTCGACAGCAGCACGGACCTCGTTCAGGTCGCGAAATGTTTCGAGCATGAGGCAGTCGACGCCTGCTTCTACCAGCGCTTCGATCTGTTCGCGGAAGATGGATCGGGCTTCGTCTATGGTGGTTGAACCCAGCGGGTCCAGGCGCACTCCCAAGGGTCCAATGGCAGCCGCGACGAAGGCTTGATCGCGAGCGGCCTCGCGGGCGATTCTCACACCGGCTCGATTAATCAGCCGCACTTTATCCGCGAATCCAAAAGATGCAAGACGCTTGCGGTTCGCTCCGAACGTGTTGGATTCGATGATCTCGGCTCCGGCCCGTACGTACTCCTGGTGGACATCGCGCACCAGAGCGGGGAGCGAGAGATTCAGTTCGTCCAGGCAGCGGTTGATGAAGGCGCCCTTGGAATAGAGCCTGGTGCCCATGGCACCGTCGGCCACCCATACGCGCTGGGCAAGGGCTTCCCGGAACTCGGCGGCCCGGGTCGGTGTCGCGGTCACTGGCATGTTCGTTCTTTGTTCAAAATTTCACGGGCGCCAGTCCGGGAACGGATTGGATATTCCCGAACAACACTGTTCGATCAGGTCGGGCACTCGCGCGCGTCGCCTCATCAAGCGTTCCAGCAGGCGCTCCAACTCGTCCTCGTCGCCCTCCAGCCAAGCCGGAGGAATACGTTTGATCGCCTGATCCACAACTTCTTCCGGAAAATTCCGGATGCGGCCGAGCCAAGGCTCGAATTCGGCGAGGCCACGCACGGTCCGGTAGACCAGCGGGCGAAAATACAAGCCCTGAATTGCCGACTCCCCCAAACGCCAGTGGGGTCCTTCGAATACATATCCATTGTCCACCATCTGAGCCACGAAACCCAAACGGCGCGGTTCGGAGGCCAGCGGTTCGAGTACCTGCGCGCGGAAGAAGATGGCCTGCCGCGAGTCGGCATTGCCCATCCATTTATCGAATGCCAGGACGGCACGAAAATCTGGCAAATTCTCGACTTTGTCGAGCAGTGTATCGGGCAGGTAGTCGTAAACCACGGTGCGCGCGGGATCACCCGGGAAGCGGGAGCCGAAGTGCCATCCGGGACTTACCTTACGGCGAGAACTTCCCAGTTGGATGTGGACCTCTGGATCGCTGGCCAGAAACGATTCGGTAATTTGGACCATTGCGACTTCGGGGGCCGCGATACCCAGGTAGTGCAGAAAGGTTGAGGCGATCCATTCATTGACCAGAATCCGCCGGTGCTGAGGGTTGTTGTGGAACTTGACGACGTAGGAATGGCCGTCGGTCGCTTCCATCAGGTGGGCCTGCGCTCCTCCACGCATCTTGCGGATGAGGCGGCGAGCAATAACCGGCATTCGTCGGAAGGTTGGTGGACCGCCAGCCGGTAGAATCTCTGTCGAATCAGGTACCTTAGAGATTATATGCCTGATGAAAAGGAAACACCTCGCCCTGGTTCGAGCAAGGAAGAGATCGCGCTGGAGCTGATGAAGTTTGTCGCCAACACCACCGGTATTGGCAAAACGTCGACAGGAGCCGGATTCGGAGGGAAGACGCCCAAGGGCCCGGATGACCAGGTGGATGCACTGCTGCAGCTCTACGAGCGCTGCCGTGGAGCCGTCGAGAAGTAGACCGATCTCTCAATGATGGACGCCGGCGGCATGGGTCAAGTGTTTCGGGCCGGGACACCCGCCTCGGCCGATTGGTGGCTATAAAGGTCCAGCGCCCATGACCCCGTCACCGATCCAGAACGCAAGCGGCATTTCCTGCAAGAGGCTCGCGCGGCATCCGCGCTGAATCACCGCAATATCGTTAGGCTTCACGATATCGCCAACGATTCCGGTGTCGATTTTCAGCCTCACTTCGAAAGGATTGCCGTTGACTGAGGTACTGGATGCGGTGCAGATCGCAAGCGCCTTGGCGGCAGCGCACGCGGCGGACATTGTGCATCGCGACATCAGCGCAGAAGTCAGGTCTCCGGAGCAGGCCAGCGCCAGCCTCTGGATCACGGGACCGACATTTCTCGCTGGGTATTGGTGTTGTACGAAATAATCGCGGGGAAGCGGCCTTTACTGATGTCCTGGAGTCGTCTACCTGGACAGGGACCGCCAGTATCATGTATATGACGTGGCCAGCGGTAAGTCCCGGCAGATTACGCAGGAGAAGGGCGTAGAAGGAATGGCCGCAGCGGGTTCCGGGATCCGTTCAAGATTGGAAACAGGCAGAACCCGTCACGGTGACAGAGTTTTCAGAACCTGCCGGGCTGTTTCTGGAAGATCCTCAGATCTCGCGCGACGGGAAGCAGCTCTTTTACTCGCGCGGCAAAATCACCGGCGATATCCGGCCACTGAGCCGAGGCAAATAGGCAGCCCTACTTCTTTTTCTTGGCGGCCTTCTTAGCCTTCTTGCCGGCGTTCTTGGCCTTCTTGGCGTTCCTCGGAGGCGCTGCTTTCTTGGCGGCCTTTTTAGGAGCGGCCTTCTTGGCAGCCGCTTTTTTGGCTGCTGCTTTTTTAGGAGCAGCTTTCTTGGCAGCCGCTTTCTTTGCAGGGGCCGCTTTCTTTACGGGGGCGGCTTTCTTAGGTGGAGTGGCTTTCTTCGCGGGAGCGGCGGCAGCTTTCTTAGCTGGCTTCTTGGCAGGCGGCGGTTCGGACGCGGGAATATCGATTACCGGCATGGGAGACGGGAAGGTCGACGAGACCACAGTCTCGGTCACTACGATCGTTTCTTCGTCATCGTCCTCATCGTAGTCGCCGATGTCATCATCCATGTTGATGTTGGATTCCTGCTCGAAGTCGTCGTCTTCGTCTTCCATCGAAAACCGGTACTCTAACATTCAGACTGCCTCCTGATTTGAGCGTCGTCGGGTAAAACGTGACAAGAATTAGAATATCGTGTTTTGTTCAGAAGGCAAGGGGGAAATCTCCGAATGCGCCGTCGCGTGCAAACTAAGCGCCGGAGGCGCGTTTCGCAGTGGTCCGGGTGGCTTTCCCGGTTGCGCTGGCCGTCTTCTTCGCGGGAGCCTTCTTCGAGGAGGCGACGGTGGATTTCCGGGACGAGCCTTTAGACTTCCCCTTGACAACCGGAGTCCGATCGCCAGGATACGATACCGGTACAGCCGCGAACATCCCCGCCTCGGGGAGCTGATCGTGGTTAGCCGAACTTAACACCTCGGGCGTGGTCCCGTAGCGTTTTGCGACGGCAGCGAACGTATCGCCCGGTTCTACCCGGTGTACGCGCCAGGAATCGCGCCTATCGGCAGGGATCACCTTGAGGGCGGCTTCCAACTGGGGCAACTGTCCCTTGGGGACGCGTAACGTGAATCCCGCGGGCGTTACCGACCTGATCAGCGAAGGGTTCAGCTCCTTAAGCTCGCTCACGGAACGGTCCAGGGCGGCTGCCACCAGGGCGATATGCGTAGGCGTTTGCAATTCCAGGCTGTCATAGGTGACAGCGGGTTCAAAGTCGATGTCGCCGATCCCATATTCCGCCGCGTTCTTGGACATGATCACCATGGCCAGAATCGCCGGGACGTAATTGGCGGTCTGGAGCGGAAGCGCATTTCTGCGGCGAAGCTCCCAGAAATCGGCATACCCTGTGCGCATCACCGCGGCATCGACGCAACCGGGCCCGCAGTTGTAAGCGGCCATCGCCAGATACCAGTCGCCGAAGTGCTCATAGAGATCATGCAAGTGGCGGGCGGCGGCGCGGGTGGCCTTTTCCGGATCCATGCGATCGTCGGTGGCCGGAGTCTGGTTCAATCCGTATTCGCGGCCGCGGAATTGGGCGAACTGCCAGATGCCCACGCACAACTTATTAGATACGGCATGGGGCTGGAAGCCCGATTCGGCCTGGGCGAGGAAGATCAGTTCTTCGGGAAGGCCCTCTTCGGCCAGAACCCGTTCGATCATGGCCTTGTAGCGTCCAGACCGCTGCATCCCGCCGAGCAGAATGCGCCGGCCCTTGGTACTTGAAAAGAAATTAATGAAGCTGACCACCGCATCGCGCTCTTCCAAGGGGAGCTGGGAAACGGTCATGCGGACCTGTTCCCGGACCTTGCCGCGGAGGCTGGGATCGGTGGGGAAGGTCATGTCCAGGATGTCGTCGAGGGGCGCCTTCTCATAGGACACCTGCTCTTCGGGTGCGCTGGATCCGAGTTGGTCCTGATCGATGCGGTAAATCGCGTCCACCAGTTCTTCCAGGCGACGTTCCAGGGCGGCCCGGCCGGTCAGGTTCTCGGGGGCATTGAACAACACCTCCACGGCGTGGTCGAATTCCTGGCGAGCTTCCTCGGGCCGGCCCTGCTGGAGGGCTCGTTTCCCGGCAGCAAAGCGTTCATTGGCGCGCTGGATCAGGAAATCGGCATCAGTGGGTCGGGGGATGGAAGAAGAAGGCTTGGCAGGCAGGGCGGGGGAGTCATTCGCGTAGAGACTCAGGCGCGGCGGATCGGCGAAGGCTTGCTGAACCGGTTCCGGCGGCTGGGCCTGCTGCGGTGGCAAGAAGAACTGCTTGTACCGCTGCGTCTGGGTGGCCGGGGTAGTGGCCGCGCAGCCGGTAAGGGCCATCGCTACCGCTGCCAGCGCCGCAGCCGAAGCTGCCACTGATAGACGGCGGTCTGTTAGGACGCCCATATCAATATCTCGGTCAAGTTTAACAGAACCATGACGGTGTCCGTCAACCTTCTTCGAGGTTATGTCCTGGCGGGAGAACACACTTGGTGTCAAAACGAACCGAGGAAGGTGTTGAAAACAAAGGGAGCCGATTTTTGGAGGGCTTCTCATGCGGTTTTTAGTGTCTCCTTTTAGTACTGCTTAGTACGGGCAGCCTGGTTCGGCAGGTTGCAGGCTTCAGCTCGGAGTTTACAGGTCGGGAAGAGTGAAGGAGCGGCGAGGAGGGGCGTAAGTGGTTAGAGGGATCGGGAAGACTGACTTTGAGAGATTGGGAATTGCAGTACGATTCGGATCTCTTGGGACCGGTCCCGGAGCGGATAACATAGCAGCGATATCCTTCAGTCAAGCTTCTGATCAAGCACGGCCAGGTAAGCGAGAACAAGTCGGTATGTGCGGAAATATTCGTCCTTACGTACAGCCGCGATACGATCTTTAGGGCTATGCAGAATGGGCAGCGTTGCCGAGGTCAACGAATGGATCGTGATCGCCGGGATTTTCTTTTCCCTGAAGGGCTCGGAATCGGTGGTGCCCACCTGGTCGACATTCATGCCGGAAACCGGGAGTTTTACCACTGCAGCTGTCAGCTCCATGAGCTGCACGAGTTTGGAATCGGCATGGTTCACCCATACTTCCGCTTCGGCCAACCCGAGCGTATCCATATTCACCATCGCAATCACCTGTTCGTGAGTATTGCCAAGTTCTCGGACATACGCTTTCGACCCAAGCTGTCCCTTTTCCTCACCGCTGAACGCGACGAAACGGAAAGTATGGCGTCGCTGCACGCCTTCGATCCCCTGGTAGAGGCTCGGCAGCAAGCTGGCCCCGCTCCAGTTGTCGATAACTCCGTCACCAGCCTCGACTAGATCAAAATGCGCGCCGACGACGATTACGACTTCTGTCGCGCCCGGCAAGGTGCAGATGAGGTTGGGTGCTTTTAGCCCTTTGACGCGTTGTTCGGTGAGCCTCTCTCCCGCACAGCCTGCATCCTCAAAAATCTGGCGGACGGCGGGTTCGCGCTGGTCGTTCTTCGATACATATGCCCCGAGGCGCTTTTCGACAATATCTTGAGAAACGGTGGCAAACTGTATGGTTGTTTGAGCGATGGCGGTAGATACCCACACTAACAAGAGAAAAAATCGAGTCACATCGCCCATTCTAGGCACTACGAGTTGGTTTTGGAGGATCATCTTCCGCTGGGAATTCCAGTTAGCCGCCTCACGCGGACTCATACATATGTCGAAGCGGCCGATGGGCGCCGTCCGTTCCGAAACAGCGTCGCCATTGATCATTTCAGCCTTGCCTGCTTCAGCATAGAGTCTCTGCACATGTACACTTGGCCCGAAACGGTTCTGCCGGTCGAGATAGATTGCCTCAGCCGTGGCGAAAATTAACTTGGTCCGCGGCGGAGTGCGGGAATCGATCTGTCATACTGACGCAGGGAGTTTAAATGAACCGTACTATTCTTGCAGTCTGTTTCCTTTGCGCCGGATGCGCATTCAGTTACGCCCAAGGCCAAGCCGACGCGAAGAAGCTTGCTAGCGTGCTCAGAGGCGATAACGCCGGGGCGGCAGCCAACAACCGGCAGTGCAAAATGTTCACCAAGGCAGAGGCCGGTCAGTACATCGGCCAAACCGTCGATCACGCGGAAAACGCGGCGGTGGGTACGGGATGCCAGTGGACTACTTCTGGCCAGAACGGGTCCGTGCTGGTCCAGGTGGTTCCGGCTCGATACCATGAGAAGCCCTCTGGTGCGCGCGGTTACAAAAAATTGCCAGACATTGGAACGCAGGCGTTTGTTGTGCCGGAAATGGGCGGCTGGCACGCCGGTTCTCTTAACGGAACGAGTGCCGTCCACGTGATCATAAGCGGTAAGGGCGCGAGTGAAGCGAAGGCGGTGGAACTCCTGAAGGAATCGATGAAGCGCGACACTGCCTTGCCAAAGTAACAGCTGCAATCTTCGCAAGTTCGCGTATCGATATCAGTTGTCGGCAGGCTGCTGGTCGATATGGTCGATGACCAAGACGGATACCGGCCGTTTTTGCTCGACCAGCTTCAGCCCGAGTTGTTTCTCGACCGCCTCGAAAAGCGTCACACCACCGATAGGATCGGCTGCCGCGCCCGCGGCGCCCGTGGCGTCGGGCGGACGAGCCAGCGTGGCGAGCAGCGCGGGCGCGATCGGCGAGAACGTCAATGTGAAGTCGTAGCCGCCTTCTAGGCGCGTCGCGTCTATTACAGGGGTGTGTATATAAGTACCCGCGAGAAATTGAAGTTTCTCGGCTAACTGGGCCATGCTCATGTTTTGAAACTTGATGGTCGTGGACGGCGCGGAACTGCCGTTCAGGATAATTGGCACATTCGAATTGGTCCATTTTGTCCGCGTGGCCGGGTCCGCCTTCTTGAGCTTCGGTTTAGGAGCGGTGAGCGTGTAGGCGGTCATGGAGCGATCCTCGAAGTGCACGGCGAGCTTGAAGCGATCCGCTAACAGCGCCTGCAGCATCTTAAAAACGCTATCGATATCCATCGGGGTATTGGGCACGGATTGCGCCGCGTCTCCCGGCACTTTCGCGATGATTGAGTACCGGTCGGTATCCATCCACTTAGGTGCGTCGACAATGGAATCGTTTTGGATACCCCAAGCCTGCTGCATCAGTTGTTTCAGCGTGAGGCCGGAAATCTCTACGCGGCCGCCCGGCTGCATCCGGATTCCTATCGCTATGGGGCCCGCGGCAGCGCCAGGGGTGGGAGGGACGAACGGCTTGATCGTCGCGACTTCGAATTCCGTCGGGTAGACCGGAATTTTTTGCGCCACATCCGGCTCGTTCGGCGATGGCCGGCTGGCCTTTTCCACGACGAAGACGGGAAGCGTGAGAGTTTGCTGCTCCAGCTTCAGCCCGAGTTGTTTGTCCAGAGCATCCGGCAGCGTGATCGCGTCACCGCCGGCGGCGGTTCCGGGAAGGGTGTATTTGAAGGTGAACTCCCACTTTCCTTCGAGGCCGGTCTTGTCCTGCACGGGATTATTCCCAATGAACTGCGGAGCGAGGGCCATTCCGGTCATTCCTTGGGCGAACGCTGCCATGGTCATGTTGCGGCAGGCATAAGAAACGGTAAGAGCCTGCGGGACGGCTGGGGCGGCGTCTGAACGACGAGGTTGATCCAACGAAAGCCGGCACCCGGTATCGCCTGAGCCGTCGGCTTCCTTCAGCTTCTGCTTGCCCTTAGGGGCCGTCAGCGCATAGGCGGAGAGAGGTCTCTCTTCTTTGCGCATCACGAGTTGGAAACGATCGGCCAGGAGAGCCTGGAGCATGAGCTTGGCATCGGCGACTGAAGTTTTGGAAGGAATCCGGGCGCTTAGATCGAAGCGGTCATATTCCAGCCAATTTGGCCCCTCGAGAACCTTGTCCGCGGTAACATCGTAGGCCCTGACGATCAAATCGACAAGGGTGGCGTTTCGAAAGTCATAGCGACCCGCACCGCTCACAAATGGGCCGCGCGCGAACTGGATAGTGGAACGGCTAGGGTGGACATCGGCGGCCTCAAACCGGGGAGAGCGAGCGTCGGTTTGACCGAACGCAGCGCACGCAGCGAAGGTGGACACAGTGATGCGGAGAATAGTACGCACGGTTTCTAGCCTCCTTAAATCATCTTTCTAACTGTTCCAGAACAAACTGAGCAATAGACGCACCCACTCGCCGACACTATCGATAAATGCGATCGATATAGAGTATATTCCTTGCATTCGACGCGCGCAAAGCTGTCCTGCCGCTGGCGGCTACGGGGCAACAGGTCTGACCGCCACAACAACGTCGGTGGATTTGCCGTGGTAAATCACTTTCAGTTTTTCCGCGTCGATGAACGGTTGGTGAAACGTCACTCCCATGACATAGACGGGTTTGCCGGGAGAAGGATGAACCTCGTCGGATATCAGGGAAAATTCGGGGAATGTTTCTCGGCCGGAAACGACCCGATAGAAATTCAGCGGGGCGTGATACAAATCGCTGACGGCCACGTCGGTCACGCCCGAGGTGTGGTTCAATCCGGCTAGAACCGCGTAGACATCCTTCACGTCTTGGTCCCACTGATATTCCTCGAAGTAACTTACTCGGAGGCACAGCAGGAAATAGGCGGCCACGCAGAACAATGAGGCAGTAGTGCTTACGCGGAGACACTGCGAGATCAGCGAGCGGGCGGGCGATGCGGCTATGGCCGCGGCAATCAGCGTGAAAATCGGCAGCAGGAAGATTCCCGTTCGCGCCTTGGGCAAGGGCAGGTTATCGAATCGGAATGCAAACCAGTGGAGCAGGATGGTCACGACTACGACCGCAGCGAGCGCAGCCGCGAATCCGGCAAGCCATCGCTGGTTGGACTGTTTAAGAAACGAGCCATCCAGCGCGGCTACGACCAGTTGGGCGATGCAGAGGATTCCAGCATAAGGCAGAAGGTGCGCCCTGAGGGGGTGGATGGCTTTGTACCATCCTGAATCGTGAAATCGGGGGTTGAGTTGATGTAGCGAAGGTTCGATCAAGCTGCGTTCCATTTCCTGAAGCGAATGTGCGCCGTACCACAGCTCGCCACCGGGCCAGTGGGTGAGCGGATAACCACAGATCAGAAGGGCGACAGAAAATCCGGGAAGAACACAGAAACCGATAATACGGAGATTGGAATCATTCCCACGGGTCCTCAGCGACCAGATTGCGATAGCCAAAAAGACTGCGGCATCCACGAACGCGAAGGAAAAATTCGCGGTGAACGACAGGCCCAACGCCAGCGATGCCAATGCGCAGGACTTCGAGAGTGAAGCGCCGGGCGTCTGGTGATGCCACAGAGGAATCGTAATCGCCGCGAGAAGGAAAGCGTTCGCGAGGCCGTAGCCGCGGGCGGCTACCATGAAATCCAAAATGAACGGGTTATAGATGAGGCAAAGGAAAACGGGGAGTTGAAGACTGAACCGGCCGGTGAGGCTTTGGCACAGGAAATAGCAAATTGAGATGTACAGGATCGCGCCAAGCAAGGCTGGCAGACGTACCGCGAGGCTGGACACGCCGAAGGCGTGCGTCGAAAGCCACATCAGAAGGGAATTGAGGACGTGATTATTGGAGGAGGGAAAAAACGGGGAGTACGTCGATCCGGAGGCCCACCAAAAGTAAGTGGTCGCTTCGTCAAGGGTGATGGCTTGCGAGCAGGCTCGGAAAATCGCCAAGCCGAAAGCAAAAAGAGCCGCGGCCAGCAACATCGACCGTTGCCAGACGCGCCGCTCCAAAACTGTTGCCAAAAGGGCCTTCGAATCGTTATTTGGGCGTGATCTTCAGCAGCGAGTTAGTATCGGTCAGCACGTAGATCATGCCGTCCGGGCCGAAACGCACGTCACGGATGCGCGTACGGATGCCCGGCTCTAGCAGCAGAGGTTCCTCGCCAATCACCTTGTTCGTCTTGTAGTCCATGTGCAGCCGATCGAGCAACTGGCCGCCCAGGCCTCCCACGAATATACTATCCTTCCATGCGGGAAATTGATTGCCTTGGTAGAACGCCAACCCAGACGGCGCGATCACCGGATTCCAGTAGTAGCGCGGCTGTTCCATGCCTGCCTTCTCGACGATACCTTCTGTGATCGGTTGGTTGTTGTAGTCGATGCCATGGCTGATGACCGGCCATCCGTAGTTCTTGCCGGCTTCGATCTTGTTCAGCTCGTCTCCACCCTGCGGACCATGTTCCGTCTCCCACAGATCACCGTTGGCCGGATTGATCGCTAAGCCCTCCGGGCTGCGATGGCCCATGGAGTAGACCTCAGGAGCATAACCGGCCTTGCCCACAAACGGGTTCTTGGCCACGGGCTTGCCCTCCGGCGTCAGGTGTAGAACCTTGCCGATGGTCGTAGCGTTCTGCTGACCGTAATCGGTCGGCGGCGTAGGCGCACGGTCGCCGATGGCGATGAACAGGTTACCGTCGCGATCCACCGCAATACGGCCGCCCTGGTTGGCGCCAAAACGCTGATTGCTGAGAGCCGGCATCGAGCCGAAGAGCCGCTTCACGTCTGTGATTTCCGTCGCCGCCGGATTCAGCGTCGCACTGTCCAGCACGATATGGCTGTCGGTATCGTTCACGTTCTCGCTATAGGTGAAGAAGATGCGGCGATTCCGGGCGAAGTTCTTATCCAGCGCCAAATCGAGCAACCCCACCTGGCCCTGGAAGTGCACCTTGGGCACGCCCTTCAGCGGCTCCGACACGACGCCGTCCTGCGTTACGGTGCGCATGTTGCCCGGCTTCTCGGTCACCAACATCTTGCCATCCGGCAGGAACGCGATGCTCCAGGGCTGTTGCAGCTTGTCGGTGATCAACTTCACGTTGTACGGAATCGAAGGCTCATAGGGCGCGCGCGTCTGACCTTCCCACAGCGAATGGTCGTCAGTCTTTGTTTCCGGGCGCGTGTCGATGGGCAGTCCCTTTTCCAGGCGGTACTGCGGAGCGGCGCGGCCCGGTCCTTTACCTTTGCCCGCACCTTTAAACGCGCCCCGAGGAGGTCCGCCCGCGGGCGTCTGGGCGACCAGCACTGTGGCAATCGCCACCGCGCAAGCGCTCCATAAATATGACCATCGAGGTTTCATATAAAACTCTCGCTAACACCTAATATTCTCTCACTGCTTCGGTGGACCGCCCTTGCCACCACCGCGAGCGGGGGCAGGAGGCAGCGTGCCGCCTTCGGCGAGAATCTTCATGTTTTCTACAAACGGCGTAAATTGTGCGGATCTTCGTTTTTTGTCTGCCTCGCGCGCGGCGTCGTCCGCCAGCGTCGAGTTGTCCCACATCAGAGTGTAGATGATCTTTGAGGTGGTGGCGGTTACGGGCCTCGCCTCCAGCGTACCGTGATAGAGAATGTACGGCTGGCCCTCCCTTACGGGCTGCGTATAGGTGTAGGAGAGTTCCGTCTTCCCAACCAAAATCTCGTTGCCAATCGACCGGACCGCGCCGACTTCACCGTCCTTGCCGGAGATGATCATACACGGGATCCGTGCCCACTCCCCGATATCGCAATACTTGCCGATACGCTTCCAAACTTCAGCGGCGGGACGGTTCACGGTGGCTTCCATGACAATGGAAACGTAGTTCGGATTAGGGATCGCCAGGGGAGCCGGCCCCCGACCCTGTGCACTGGCAGCCTGTGCCAGCCCAAGGATTGCGCATGCGCAGGCGGCAGCCGTCTTACTGAAATATTTGTTCATGAATTCCTCCAAGAGTAGGTTCGCCTGAGTGGCGCGACGCTGACGCATCATCTTGGCACATGCAGGCACGGGTAATCAACCTCGCCCGATAAGCGCCCTTCGCGGCGTGCGATGTATTATGGTGATTGCTTTACTTAAGCGCTTCCTTATTGGGACCGGCGCGCAAACTGAGGCCATTCCACATGTTCACTTGGTCCACGAAGGCGCTTTTCGCATTATCGGCGGTAGTTCTGTCCGCCCAGCAAATAAAGCTGCCCCGGACGGCTGACGGCAAACCGAATTTACAGGGCATCTGGCAAGTCCGCGGTAAGGCGGCTGCCGATCTGCAGGGCAAAGGCATCGTCGAAGGCGGCGAGATTCCGTACCAGCCCTGGGCGATCACGAAGAAGCGCGAGAACTTCACCAACCGGTTGGCGGCCGATCCGCTAGGAAAGTGCTATTTGCCAGGCGTTCCGCGGATCATGTACATGGAGTATCCGTTTCAAATTTTCCAAACTCCCGAGCATGTCGCCATTACGTTCGAGTGGTCCCAGGTTTACCGGCTGATCTATACCAACGGGAAGCCGGCGCCGCATGAGGGCATCGACTCATGGATGGGGGATTCGCGCGGCCGCTGGGAGGGCGACACGCTGGTGGTGGAGGTCAAGGCGCAGAACGATAAGACCTGGTTCGACATGGCGGGTGATTTTCACAGCGATGCGATGAACGTGACCGAGCGATATAGGATGGTCGACCCCGATACCATCCAGTACGAAGCCACCATCCAGGATCCCAAGGTATTCACGAAATCGTGGAAGATCAGCATCCCGATGACTCGGCAGAAGAACATGAGCCGGCTCCTTGAATATCAGTGCCAGGCGGAGGCAGAAGAGGCGAACGGCGCCTTCGAGCGCGATCCGCGCACCTGGTATCCGAAGCCAGGTTCGCCGCCATCGCCGTTAGGAAAACCCGCAGTAATGCCGCCGAGCGGGCCCCTTCCCGAGGTGAAGACGGGCACGAATCTTCGACGCACGGCGGATGGGAAACCGGACCTGACGGGTTACTACCAGTCGAATGCCGGAGGCGCGAACTACGGACTCGAACAGCGCCGGTCGGAATTACGCCTCACTCCCAGCACCCGGGGTGTGATTATCGATCCACCAGATCGGACTCTGCCCTACCAGCCCTGGGCCAGGGCGGAGCGCATCAACCGAGAGGAACCGTATCGTGGATACGACGATCCGACGGCGCACTGTTTCGTGGCGGGGGTTCCGCGGTCGATGTATGTGCCTTCTCCCGTGCAGATTCTCCAGCCGCCCGGGTATGTAGTGATGCTATTCGAGCGGATGTCCTGGCGCATTGTTCCTCTGGATGGACGCGCGCATATTCCGGACAACATCCGTTTGTGGCAGGGCGATTCGGTGGGGCACTGGGAAGGCGACACGCTGGTGGTGGATACGACCAATATGAACGGCAAGACCTGGCTGAACGAAGTCGGAGATGTGGTGAGCCACGCCGAACATATAGTCGAGCGATTCATTCCAACCGCTGATGGGAAGATCACGTATCGAGCCACGGTCACGGATCCGATTGCTTATACCAAGCCGTGGACCATCGAGATTCCGTTGAACCGGGCAAACGACGAGTTGCTGGAGGTCGCCTGTCATGAGGACAATGGGGACCTGCAACATCTCAAAGATGTGAGAGACGAATATCGGGCACAGCAGAAAAAGGAGAAATAGCGGATGAACATCACGAAGTTGAGTGGAGTCCTCGGCATGATTACGCTGATGGCGGGGACAGCATTGGCACACCACTCCTTCACAGCGGAGTTCGACGTAAACAAACCAGTTAAACTGACCGGCAAGGTCACGGAGATGAAGTTTTCCAACCCGCATTCGTGGATCTATTTGGATGTCGAGACCAACGGCAAGATCGTGAATTGGGCGCTGGAGACCGGAGCCGCGAATGCGTTGATCCGCCGCGGATGGAAGAAGACGGATCTTCCGGCCGGCACGGTGCTGCACGTCGACGGCTGGCAGGCGCGCAACGGCACGGCGACAGCGAATGTTTCGAGCGTCACATTCCCTGATGGGAAGCGGCTGTTTGCAGGCTCGTCGAACGAATCGGCGCCGCAGCAGTAGGCGGTCCCGGCTATTGGAAGGTGGCGCTCACAATATCGTCCAACAGCTTGGAAAAATCTTGCGCTCCCTCCGCGTTGCAGAGCAGCGCTACTCCGACGCCGGATTCCGGAAGTAGAGCAAAGAGGTGGTTGTGGATGGCGTCGCTCCATTCATTCCGACTACTAGTTGCCTTCCGCGTTGGGCTACGCCCGCCGATGCCAAACACTCCGCTCTTTCCCGGCCCCCTTACCTTGCTTTCGAGTGTCTGCTAGTTCCCGGATGGCCGCTCTGCTTGGTCGATAACCAATACTTCCAATGGAAGCTTGTGGGATTCCAGCCGGAGACCCAGTTGTTCCTGGAGGGCTGTGAACAAGGATGGCGCGTCTGCTCTTGCGTCAGGTACGCCATCGTCGGCAGCCCATTCCAGGGCCACATCGAAGTTCCCTTCGATGCCCGTCATGTCCACCACGGGGCGCCCCGCGTAGCTGCTCAGGATCAGAGCCAGGCGTGTCATCGTGATCTTAGGGGACACGGCTTTCTTGGTTGGCGCCTGCGCCGCCGGGAGGGTGGTCTTTGAGACAGCATCGGGCGCACTTGGTTTCAACTTCGGGCCGTTTTTCGCGGATATCAAGGCGTATGCCGGAACATCCCGAGTATCGTGATGCAGCTTCAATTGGAATCGATCCGCCAGCAAGGATTGAATTGCCGGCCGCACTTCTTGGTAGGTGACACTTCGATCCCCCGCTATCTTTGCCTCGATGTTGTAGTACTCGGAACGCGCCCAGCCGGGGTCATCCAAAATCTGGTAATTCTTCACGCTGTAGGCTTCCTGAATCAAGTTGTTCAGGGTCACTTTCAAGGCCACAACTCGGCCGCCTGGAAGTGTCTGGACCCCTACTCGCACGGGATCTGAAGAGACGTTGCGCCGGATCGAAGCCACCTCAAATTCAGGTACGGACGCAGGCGGAGGCGCTTGCGCATTCAGAAAGGAAGCGCCCATCGCGGCAAACAGGAGTCCTCGGGTGAAATTCATAAAGTCCCTTCTTGCTCAGTCGTGGCGCAAGGCCACAACCGGATCCACCTGCATGGCACGGCGTGCAGGAATTAGACAACCGAGTATGGCCGCCACAATCAGCGTGGCGGAAACAACGGCAAGAGTAATGGGGTCCGAAGGGGAAACCTGGACTAGCTCAGCTTTCAGAAGGCGGTTGATAGCAAGCGACGCGGCCAAGCCAATTCCCAAGCCAACTCCCACGTAAAGCATCCCCTGTTTGAACACTAGGTCGAGAATATCGCTTGCCGTGGCGCCGATCGCCATGCGGACTCCAATCTCCTGAGTACGCTGGCTGACCGAGTATGCGCTGATGGTATACAGACCGACTGACGCGAAAGTGAGCCCAATAGCAGCAAAAATCAGGAGCAGGATTGCGTGGTTGCGAATGCTCCCATAGGGTCCGGCGACCGACAACCGAGTGCTCAGATCGTAGGGCCCGAGCCAAATTACGACGTCGGGATCCACTGCGCCGACCTCCTGCTTGAATGCGCTGGCGAGTCCGCCAACTGAAATAGGAGTACGCACCAAGACCCACATATCCTCTGGGTTCGGTGCTTGCGCGTAGGATAAGTAAACCACCGGCGTGATCTCTTGACGCGCGCGATCATACACGATGTTCGATCCAACGCCGACGACGGTCAGCCATTCTTGTGGAGTGTCTCTGTTGAACAACCGAAGACGTTGGCCGAGAGCATTCTGGCCCGGCCACTGCTGGCTTGCGAAACGCTCATTAACGATTACTGCCGGAAATCCCGAATCTCCATCGAAAGCGTTGAAATCCCGCCCGGAGAGCACCTTCGCACCCAATGTCCTAAAGTAGTCCGGGCCGATCGTCACCACCGCAATCCTAGGGCGACTTTGCTGGTCGACATGTCCCTCACCAGCGAGTTCGTACGGGATGCGAGCGGGTAAGCCACCCGCGACACCCGCGGGTGGGAGGCCTATAGATGCGGATTCCACACCTGGGATCGCTTCCAATCGAGTCGTGAGGCGATTGAAAAAGGAGGTTTTTGCCTCTCGACGCGCATACTTGTTTTCTGGCAAATGTAAGAGCATCTCTACTGTATTTGCCAGCCGCACGCCCACATCCGCCGTGGCCATTTTGAGAAAGCTGCGAACCATTACTCCCGCGCCAGCGAGTAGCACAATGGCAAGAGCCATTTCACTCACCACCAAGAAGCTGGATAAACGCTTTCCACGTCCTCCGCGAGTTGCGCCATGCCCCCCATCCTTCAACACGGCATTAAGGTCCAGTCTGAAGAAACGGAAAGATGGTGCAAGTCCAAAGAACAGTGCAGCGCCTATCGCGATCGCCATGAAGTAGGCGAGGACGCGGTAGTCCATTGTGTAGTTCAGCAGATCGTGATTCCACTCTGAAGCCGGTGGATTAACAGCCAGCTCGTAAGCCCGTACACTCCATTTGGCGATGAGCCATCCACATGCGCCGCCTACGCTGGTGAGTATCAGGCTCTCTATGAGGGCTTGCCGTATGATTCGCCAACGCCCAGCCCCTAGCGCGATGCGGACCGAAATCTCTCGAGATCTGCCAATCGCGCGAGCCAGCATCAGATTCGCCAGATTGGAACAGGCAATCAATAGTACAAAGCCAACCGCTCCCCAAATGGCGCCGTAGATGAGCGTCGCATTTGCGCCAATGAAGAACTCGGAAAAGCTCTCTAGTTGCGGAATCTGGCCCTGATTCGTTCGCGGGTAGGCCCTCGCCAACCGGCTCCCGATCGTTTCTAGTTCCGCACGGGCATTCTCCTTCGTTACCCCATCGGCCATACGGCCGAAAGCGAACCATAACTGTCGTGCATTCCGCGGCTGGAGATCTGCGGTCTGCGTCAGTGGTATCCACAAATCCTGGTTTTGCGGGAAGGAAAATCCGTCGGGCATGACTCCGATCACTGTGGTCGGCGGCGCACCATTAATGTGTAACGTCTGGCCGATGATGGTCGAATCCTTCCCATACCGGCGCTCCCAAAAACTGTAGTTCAGGATCGCGACTGGTGGAGTTCCTAGCGTCGCATCCGATTCCACGAAGTCCCGGCCAAGGATTGGTCGCTGCCCCAGTAATCGAAAAGCATTGGTAGTGATCCGAGTGGCGGTGTAACGCTCGGGAAAGCCACCTTCACCGTTAAGGGTTATCCTCAGATCGGCAACGGCGCCCAGTCCTTCGAACGATTTCGCCTCCGTCCGCCAGTCCTGGAAATCTGAATAGGAAACGCCCGAATACTGACCGTTCTGCTGGCTGTGGATGTAGAGGATGCGATCATTCCGATCGATCAATCGGAACCCTCTGAGGAGCACAGCGTTCGTCACGGTGAAGACCGCGGTATTAACACCGATGCCGATGGCAAGCGTTGCGATGGCGGTGAGTGCAAATCCCGGGCTGCGCCGCAGACCGCGAATGGAATGGCGCACGTCCTGGACGATCCCCTCAAGCCACGGCAATCCGCGCGAGTCCCGGTGCAGTTCCTTCGTTGGATCGATTCCGCCCAGTTTGATTCGTGCCAGACGGTGCGCCTCGCGCGGGCTCATTCCTTCCCGGATGTGATCTTCCGTTGCCAGCTCGATGTGTGCTGCAAGTTCTTCATCGAGTTCCCGATCAAGCTCTTGCTTACGAAAGAACGAACGCACGCGTGCCCATACTTCCCGGAGCATGGTCACTCATTCCCTCCTACTCGCACGGGATCTGAAGAGACGTTGCGCCGGATCGAAGCCACCTCAAATTCTGGGCCGGGCGCAGGTGGCGGCGTTTGGGCCTGCAAAAACAAAGCCCCCATTACGAACAACAGACCTCGTGTGAAATTCATCATGTTCCTTCTGACTCAGTCATGCCGTAGCGCCACCACCGGGTCCACTCGCATGGCACGGCGCGCTGGAATCTGGCAGGCGAGGAGTGCGACTAAGATCAAGACGACTGGCGCGCATGCCATCGTAATTGGATCGTCGGGCGGCACTCCGACCAACTGCGATTGTAAAATGCGATTCACGCCGAGCGATGCGGCCAAGCCAAGGATCACACCAATCGCTACCGGCAACATGCCAGCCCGGAGGACCATCCTGCGGATATCCTCAGCAGCCGCTCCAATCGCCATGCGAACGCCGATTTCTTTCGTGCGCTGGCTTACCGAATGCGCGATCACGGCATAGAGACCGACAGCCGCCAGGAGCAGCGCCATCACCGCAAAGATGGGGGCCACCGCCGCGTACTTCCCCATCTCGCTATGCCCGCGATCCATGCGGCCGGGATCAAACCCGAAGGAGACTTTCAGGGTCGTGAACTTTTTCAGGACCACGTCAGGATCGAGTTTCTGTATTTCGGCTCGAACAGCTTGTGCCACTTGCCCGGGAGGCACGCCCGTTCGCAGCAGAAAATTCGCACCAAGCACCCTGGGTGCTTGCCGGAAAGGCAAATAGACCAGAGGTTTGAACTGCCGCCGCGTCGCATCTCCCTGCATGATATTCGGGACGACTCCCACCACGGTCAGCCATTCGGCTGGCTGCTTGAGATCGATGTAACGAAGCCGCTTGCCCAGGGGTTGTTCCCGAGGCCAGTACCTGGCGGCAAAACTCTGATTCACAATTGCAACCGGTAATGTCGCCGTGCGATCTCCGTCATTGAAATCGCGGCCCGATATCGCGGGCGCTTCCACCACTCGGAAGTAGTCCGGTCCGACGCGCAGGAACTGGACCGCCTCTCCGCCCTCCGGCGGGTTCGGCCTTCCCTCTATCTCAAACGCCCGCTGAGTTCCGAAATTCACGGGAATGTTGCTCGCCACGGACTCATCTACAATCCCGGGGATGGTTCTCACTTTAGCTTCGAACCGGTCGACATACCCAAGAGCGGCTGCCGGACTCGGGAATTTTCCGGACGGCCAACTTAAAAATCCCACCAGTACGTGTTCGGGATCGCCAACGCCGGTATCGGCGCTTACAACGTTCATGAGACTCCGAACCAGGACGCCTGCGCCCGATAGCAGCACAATGGCGAGCGCCATCTGGCCTGCAACCAGTACCGCCGCCAGGCGTTTTCCACGCACACCCGGCGTGACGCCCGGGGCCTCGCTTTTCAGAGCGCCGTTTACACCAATCTGCAAAACTTTGCCCATCGGAGCCAGGGAAAACAAAATCGCCGCAGCAAGGGAGATTGCAACTAAATAGGCCAGCGTGCCGGAGTCCAACGTATAGTCGAGTATCTGGTAAATGGAGGCGGTTTCGACAGCCCAGGTGCGCACGCCCCATTTCGTGATCCACCACCCGAGCACTCCGGCCACGCTTGTAAGCGTCAGGCTTTCGACGAAAATCTGGCGCATCATCCGTCCCCGGCCCGCGCCGAGGGCGATCCTGATCGAAAAATCCCTCCACCGCCCAACGGTTCGCGCCACCGTGAGATTGGCCAGGTTGGCGCAGGCGATCAGTAACACGAACCACGCCGCCACCCAAAGTGAGCCGTAGATGACAGACGCATCCGGACCGATGAAGGATTGCGAATAGGTAGCCAAGCTGGGGACAACACCTCGATTCGTCGCCGGATAAGCTGCTTCCAGACGATGATTGATAGTTTCAAGCTCCGCACGAGCCTCTTGCAGGTTTGCGCCGTCCCGAAGTCGCCCAACGGCCAGGAAGGCTTCCGGGATCCTCTGGTTCACCTCAGGACCGCGCATGTATGGGATCCAGACGTCGAACTGTGTCGGAAAGTCAAAACCTTCGGGCATCACGCCGATGACGGTTGCAGGAACCTTGTTAATGAGAACGGATGTGCCAATAACCTCCTGGCGCCCTCCAAACTGGCTCTCCCAGAAGCGGTGATTGAGGATTACGACCGGGGCTGCTCCCGCGGCATCATCCGCTGGCACAAAATCCCGTCCGAGCGTCGGCTTAACTCTGAGCAACCCGAATACGTTCGTGCTCACGGTGAAGGCACTCGCGTCGAGCGAACGTCCCTCCCCATAGCTGAGACTAATATTCTTTTCCCCGACGAACGCCATTCCCTCGAAAGAGTGCGCCTGAGCGCGCCAATCCTCGAAATCGAGGTAAGTGATATTGCCCGTCCCTGATGGATACTGCTCCTGGATGTAAACCAGCCGTTCGTTCCTCTGAACGAGCGGGAAGCCACGAAACAGCATCGTGTTCATGACGGCAAACACGGTGACGTTCAACCCAATAGCGAGCGCGAGCGTCACGATTGCCGTCAGAGCAAACGCCCGGTCGTGCCGCAGTCGCCGCAGCGCAAATCGCAGATCGTAGAGGAGCCCCTCAATCCTCGGCAGTCCTCTTGAATCGCGATGAGCGTCCTTTGAGGATTCGATGGAGCCAAACCGTACCCGCGCCATTCGTTGCGCCTCGACCAGTGGCATGCCCCGCTGCACATAGTCTTCAGTGGCAAGGGCGATATGCGAATCCGCCTCGTCATCGAATTCCCGATCAAGGTCGCGCTTTTTAAAGAGCGAAAGAAACCGAATCCATATCTGCCTCATAGCGCTCCCAGCTAGCTACCTTCACCTGATGCGGCCAGCACCCTGGTGATTACAGCCACCAGCCGCTCCCACTGCGTCTGGTCTTCTTTCATCTGGCGTTTACCAGCCTTCGTGATCGAATAGAACTTCGCCTTGCGATTGTTGTCGGAGACACCCCACTCGGCCGCAATCCAACAGCGCTGTTGTAATCGCACCAGAGAGGCATAGATGGTGCCCTGGTTTAACAGGACCTCGTTTCCGCTCAGTTGCTCAATGCGGCGAGCAATGCCGTAGCCGTGGAGAGGTCCGAGGACATCAAGGGTTTGGAGAACCATGAGGTCTAAGGTGCCCTGTAGTAGATCGAGCTTGGAATCAGGCATTGGACGGTCTCTGTTGTATCACCACATGAGTATCCCACGGCTCTATGTGGCATGTCCACAGGTGTCGCGCCCAACAAATCTATGGTTAAAGGTACTTTATCGGCCGGAGTGAAATACTAACGACCCGAACAAGCGATATGAGATTGTTCTCCTTTGGTAAAATAACAGGCACCGCGCCCTTTCGAGAAAACAGCCGTTCTACGGCCAGTTGAGTTCAGCAAAATTCCATGTGTTACCGCTCGCTCCGCATTCTCCGCGCCCTGGCGCTGTTTTTAGTGCCGCTCGCCACCGTCATGGCACAACGGGACCGCATCGCAGGGCCCGTAGATCGTCTTCAGAGGGTTGCGCTAAAGGGCAACGTTCATCCTCGGGCCAATCCGCAGTTTGACGCCGGTCCGGTCGATCCGGCCCTGCGCCTGGACCACGTGATGGTCATGCTAAAGCGCTCGGCGGCGCAGCAGACGGAACTGGATCAGTTGCTCGCGGAGCAGCAGGATCGGTCCTCGCGCAACTATCATTCCTGGCTGACACCAGAAGAGTTTGGGGACCGCTTCGGCGCGAGTCCCAACGATGCGGCCCAGGTTGTGAAATGGTTGCAGTCGGAAGGTCTGGCGGTGGATGAGGTTTCGCGCGCCCGGAGCTGGATCTGGTTCAGCGGCACTGCGGCCCAAATGCAGGCGGCCCTGCGAACCGAAATACGCCACTACCAAATCAACGGCGAATCGCATTTTGCCAACTCGACCGAACCATCCGTACCGGCGGCGATTGAGCCTTTAATAATTGGGATCCAGGGGCTGGATGATTTTCATCCCCAGCGCGGGCAGTCGCGGCATGTTCTCTTGTCCGGTAAGGGCTCAGCGAACACGGTCGCCCCATTGTTCACCACTTCGGGAGGTAATCACCTTCTGGCGCCGGACGATTTCGCCACCATTTACAACCTTTGGCCTCTTTACAATTCCGGTTACGACGGTTCCGGCCAACGAATTGTGGTAGCCGGGCGGTCTGCAGTGGATTTGGGGGATATTCGGGCATTTCGTAACCTCTACAGCCTGCCTCAGAATGATCCGCAGATGGTGCTCGTCCCAGGCACTCTCGATCCCGGCAAGACCTCCTCCATGGACGAGGCAGATCTGGACATCGAATGGACCGGCGCGGTGGCCCGCAAGGCGAATATCATTTACGTCTACTCAGCGGACGTGTCCCGGATCTCCGTTCCCTATGCGATTAATCAGAACCTTGCACCTATCATCACTTTTAGCTTCGGCCTGTGCGAACAACTGAACTCGCAGACCACGTTGAACAGTACGCGAGCCCTGGCCCAACAGGCTAATGCTCAAGGCATCACGTGGATAGCATCGTCGGGCGATTCCGGCTCGGCGGGGTGCGACGCGCCGTTTCAATCTTCGCTAGCGTCCGGCGGATTGGCCGTTTCGTTTCCAGCCAGTCTTCCGGAAGTGACGGCGGTCGGAGGCACCCGGTTTGATGAAGGAGATGGCGCTTTCTGGTCCAGCGCCAATTCAGACACGTTTGCCTCCGCTCGTTCGTATATTCCGGAGACGGGCTGGAACGAATCGGGCACGGGCGGCTTGGCGTCAAGCGGCGGCGGCTTGAGCGTCGCATTTACCAGGCCATCGTGGCAGTCCGGTCCAGGGGTTCCCGATGCGAATTTCCGGGCTGTGCCGGATGTCTCTCTTTCCGCGGCGTCTCACGATGGGTATCGGGTCATCAGTGGAAGCCAGTCTTTCATAGACAGCGGAACGTCAGCCTCGGCTCCCACGTTTGCCGGAATTTTGGCGCTTGTGAATCAGTATCAGGAGTTGAACGGAGCCCAAACGCAGTCTGGCCAAGGAAATATCAATCCTAATCTCTACAGCCTCGCTCAAAATACCGCGGGTGTATTTCACGACGTTTCGGCTGGGGATAACATGGTACCGTGTTCGACCCTTCGAGCCGGGTGCGCCACCGGGTCCATCGGTTACTCGGCTGGGCCTGGATACGATCTCGTGACCGGCCTGGGATCGGTGGATGCATTCAATCTCGCGAGCGGACTCGCCACGCAGTGGAGCGCACCCGCTATATCCCATCTGAGTCCTGAATCCGTGATTGCCGGAGGCTCGGACTTCACACTTGCGGTGAACGGATCCGGCTTCGATTCCGGCAGTGTGGTCCTGTGGATGGGAACGATGCTGCCGACTACGTTTGTGAATCGGACGCAGTTGCTGGCTTCCGTAGGTTCCGCGTTGGTGGCAAGCCCTGGCACTGCCGAAATTACAGTTCGAACCAGCGGAGGAATTTCGGCGCCGGTGACGCTCACGACATTCGCTTCTCCGGGCGCCACGTTCAGCGTCCAAAGGGTCACTACGAGTGCGCCGCCACCCGCCGTTTGCACGCTGCCTCCTGCAATAAGCTCCTTCGCTAGTACCGACACGGTATACCTCTATTTCGTAGCCAGCGTCACTTCGAGGGATCTACTGACCCGCGAATGGATCGCACCCAATGGTGCGGCCGTTTCCACTGGCAGTTATCTGCAGCAATCCGGGAACAATATTTGCTTTACGAGCGCGAATCTGAATATTCGCCTTACGCAAATCAATCCCGTAGGGGTTTGGCAAGTTCGTGTCTATGACCATGGCAGTCTGCTCTTTTCCGTTCCGTTCACCGTCGGTGTCGCGGGGAACCAAACCATCCCTCTGGCCCATGCGGCCGACGGGAATGCATTTAAGACTACGGTGCTTCTTACCAATGCGGGTTCCACTCCGGCGCCCTACACATTGCGCTTCAACGACGACAACGGAGAAATACCTTCGACCAGATTCGAATTGGAAACGGGTTCGCTGACCGGGCTCATCCCGGCGGGCGGATCGGCGACCATTCGCACCGCTGGACTGGGGCCCCTGACAGTGAATGGCTGGGCGGAATTGACAGCTCCTCCAGCGGTGGGGGGCAGCGTCATTTATAGTCAGAAGAATCCCAACTTGCCATCG
>Ga0207667_10001188_pt1 | contig 32659 bp, 25 predicted proteins | sample KBSCornC52_FD_184301 | JGI IMG/M metagenome (GOLD analysis project Ga0207667, IMG submission 184301) | Corn rhizosphere microbial communities from Kellogg Biological Station, Michigan, USA - KBS Corn C5-2 (SPAdes) (version 2) | ecosystem: Host-associated > Plants > Roots > Rhizosphere > Soil ...
GATCACGTTCCGAGCAAAACTGCCATCAAGCGGATGAAAGATATCGTAAGCCGCGCGTGCCCGGTCCGCTTTCAGGTCGTTGTAATCGAGATGATTGTTGTATACGAACGCGCGATAGAGCACCACGCCATGGTGCGGCTGCAGAGCGTTAGCGAGAACGTTGGCTGCATCAGCCGGGCTGCGGCCGTAACTCGCCGGGCCAGGCTGGCCTTCTGAATCGGCCTTTACAGTGACGCCGGCGAGATCGGGAATCAGCTTGTATACCTCATCGAACTTCGCCGCCCACCATGCCTTCACCTCAGGATCGAGCGGGTCGAACGTCTTGAGTCCGCCGACCTTTTGCGGGCTTGCGATGTCTACGCTGATAGCGATGCGCACACCCCAGGGCCGCATGGTATCTGCAATACGCGCCAGGCCCTTGAGCCACTCGGGCGTGAGGAAGGGCGCGGCGCCGTTGACGTTGTTTACGTTGCAGCCGTCAATGCCGATGGAAGCGAGCATGCGCGCATATTCGCTTACAGGTGCAAGATCTTCGCGAACGTGACCGTCTTCAAAAAATATCGACGGGCCACCGTAGCCGCGCTCAACTGTGCCGTTCGCATTGTCCCACTCGTTGGTCCAACGAATCGCCATGGCAGGACGGCTACGCAGTGGATGCTGACTCAGATTCGGCATCTTGTCGATTTCGGTGGTCGCAGGTAGACGAAGCAAAGCAAACGCGCCATAGAGAGCGCCGCGCTCGTCCCCGCCCGCGACGATGACAACTCGGTCTGCAGGCCGGCCGGATTCTTTGGAATAGACCCAATATTCATCAGGCGCGAGATCAGTTGGAACGGGAACATTGGGATAAGCTTTGCGAACTTCTTCGACTGTGCCCACGACAGTTTTACCTGCGAACGCATCCTTCGATCGGGCGCTTAGCCGGCCTTGCGCGACATCGGCCACGCTGCGCTTCAGTTCCGCGATGGCGGACTGTTCCAGTGCACCGCTGCCGAGTGCGCTCATCTGGAGGGGAATGATCATGCGGTCAGAATGATTGGAATAGCGGAGCCAGGCTTGATCGGCAGTCTGCGCAAGGCAAGCTGAACCCGCTGCCAGCAGGACTGCAAGATGAACGGTGCACCTGACACACCCAAGGAAACTGGATTTCTTGAAATTCGCAGCCGGCTCGATGCTCATCACATTTTCTCCCAATAACGTTCTACCACTCGCGCCCGGTGAATGCAGAGCGCCGAAGGTGCGGGGATTGATATGCTTGTCTGTCCGAACTTTAAAGCGGGAAGGCTGGTGTCGATGCCAACCACCATGCAAGCCGTTGTGAAGGCCAAGGCCGCGCACGGTATTGAATTGCGCGAAGTGCCCGTGCCCACACCCGGCCCCGGAGAAGTCCTTGTCCGCGTACAAGTGGCCAGCGTTTGCGGAACCGACCTGCACATCTACAACTGGGACCCATGGGCGAAGGGGCGCATCCGTCCGCCGCTAATTCCAGGACACGAGTTTTCAGGAGCTGTGGCCGCTGTAGGGCGCGGCGTTTCAACCGTGCGCGAAGGCGACCTGGTGAGTGCGGAGATGCACGTGGCCTGCGGCAAATGCCTGCAATGCCGTATCGGCCAGGCACACATCTGCCAGCACGTGCGGATTCTGGGCGTTGATGCCGATGGCGCTTTTGCCGACTATGTCGTAATTCCAGAATCGAACATCTGGAAGCTCGCTTCCACAATTCCGCATGATTATGCGTCATTGCTCGATCCACTGGGCAATGCGGTGCACACGGTGCTGGCCGGGCCCATAGCCGCGACCACCGTGGCAATTACCGGCTGCGGGGCCATTGGATTGTTTTCAATCGCAGTGGCCAAGGCATGCGGTGCTTCAAAGGTTTTCGCAATCGAAGTAAATGAGCACCGCAGAAAAGTAGCGGCAGAAATGGGAGCGGATCTGGCGCTCGATCCCAAAGTCGATCACGTGGAGAAGATCATCCTTGACGCTACCGGCGGCACCGGCGTGGATGTGCTGCTGGAGATGTCCGGACATCCTGAAGCGATCCGCCTCGGCTTCGCGATTCTGCGCACAGGTGGGCGCGCATCGCTGCTCGGTATTCCCTCGCGGCCATTTGAGCTGGATTTTGCGCGCGACATCATCTTCAAGGGCGCGCAGGTGCAGGGCATCAATGGCCGCAAGATGTTCGAGACGTGGTTCCAGATGGAAGCGCTGCTGGCCACGGGCAAGCTCAATCTCGAGCCAGCCATTACGCATCGCCTGAAGCTGAGCGAATTTCACAAGGCGATGCAACTGCTGCAATCTGGCGAGGCAATCAAGGTGCTGATGCGACCGGAATAGAAGTGTAAACGGGAACAGAGGACAGGGAACAGAGGACAGGGAACAGGGAACAGGGAATAGAGAACAGGAAATAGGGAAACAGAAACAGCACACCAGCATTATCATTCTGAGCTTACAGTTTCATCCTAAGCGCAAAGTGTCATCCTGAGCGCAGAGTGTCATCCTGAGCGCAGCGAAGGATCTGCGTTTGTCTTTGCGTTTTGCCTCGGCGTTCTGGCCTGCTAATTGAGATCGATGCGTTCACCAATCGATCTGTACCTTCCGGAGTCCCCGAACTGCGTTGCTGACGTAGATCGCGTCGGCGCCGCGCACATCCTCCAGCATCAGCACGCGTTCTTCGATCTTTGGCTGTGTTTGCAGCAAGTGCCGTCGATACACTCCGGGCAATACACCGCAGTGAAGCGGCGGAGTGAACATGCGGCCATCCTTCTCAATGAAAATATTGCTGATGGCTCCCTCCGTCACTTCGTCGCGCTCGTTCAGGAACACTACCTCGTCGAAGCCTTTTTCAGAGGCTTGGGTGTAGGCCTGCGCGTAGAGCGCTCGGTGCGTGGTTTTGTGGTAGAGCCACCTGTCAGCTGAGTTCGTGCGGTCGGTTGCAATGCAAACACGAACCGAACAGTTTGGATCAACCGGTTCGATAACTTCACTCGCAATCTTCAACGCACCATCTTCATCCAGCAGCAGCCGCAGCTTTCTTGCCGCACGGTCAGCAAATGTCTGCGCATGGGTTTGGAGCTCTTTTTCTACGTCCGCTCGCTCGCATGGAAATCCGAAATAATCCGCTGAGTCCATTAGCCGATCGAGATGCAGTTCCAGCAGTGCATAGCTGCCATCCCAGAGCATCGATTCGATCAGCAGGAACTGGTCCTTCAGGATAGCCCCGCATCGAGATTGTTTTTCATTGGGCAGGAGGAAGCCGGCTTTCAATTCACATTCTGCGTACTCTTCCGCGGCAACCGAGTCGATGACGATTCCGCTGCCTACTCCCATTTTGCCTTCATTGCCTTTCAACGTCAGCGTGCGAATGGCCACGTTGAAGACAGTGCGTTGCGGCGAGAAGAATCCGATTGCGCCCGTGTAAACGCCACGAGGCTGTACTTCAAGTTCAGCCAGCAGTTGCATGGCTCGGACCTTCGGCGCTCCAGTAACTGACCCGCACGGAAACAGCGCACGGAAAATCTCGCCATAACCGACGTCCGCTCGCAAATCTGCCGTGACAGTGGAGGTCATCTGCCATAGAGTTGAGTACCGCTCCACTGCAAACATGTTTTCTGTGCGTACGCTGCCGAATCTTGCGAGGCGGCCAAGATCGTTTCGCAGCAGGTCAACAATCATCAGGTTTTCAGCGCGGTTTTTGGGGTCGCTGCGCAGCCAGTCTGCGTGCTCCTGATCTTCCTGCGTAGTGCGTCCGCGAGATGCTGTGCCTTTCATCGGTCGAGTGGTAATGCGGCGCTCACCATCTATTTCGTCGATGCGGAAGAAGAGCTCCGGCGAAAACGACAGAACGCGCTCGCCCAGGCTTGTATGCAGAAATGCGCCGTACTCCACCGGCTGCCGCGCACGGAGACTTGCGTAAAGCGCCGCAATGCTTCCACTAACCTTCAGCCGATAAGGCGCGGTGAAATTGAGTTGGTAAACATCGCCAGCGCGAATCCACTCGTGAATCGCCGCGATGCATTGAGCATATTGCTCCTGATTCAGCGCGAAAGCAGCGTCGAGGCGAGGCTCTTCAGACTGCGTCTGCAATGCATTGCGAAACTCCGCAAGCTGAGGCGGCTCGCTACCTTCGAAAGTACCGCTTGCGTGATCGAAACGATAACTGTGCTGATAAATACCGAACCACGCTAGCGGCTCGCCAGCGGGCAAGCTACGCTGCGCTGCTTTTGGCTCGAAGCAAGTACCGCACTCGTAAGCAAAGTAGCCGGCAACCGTAAGACCGGCGGCAACTGCGCGTTCGATTTCTGCAAAGAGGTCCGTGAGATCTGCGGGTGTGTAGGCTGCACAAACGCGCAGCGGGGCAACAAATAGCTGGCTGCAATTGTCTGCACTGTTCTCGGCCAGGCAGAGTTTTCCGCACTCCAGCAGAACTGTGGCCGGTAACTGCTCCACTAGCGCGTACACTTCCGCGGGTACGGAATGCCTGCGGCTCATACTGGACTAGAACCCGTGCCTACTGAACGGTCAGAACCAACGGGGTGTTTTGCGTTTGGGCGGTAATGCCGTTGCTGCTCTGTCCCGTAACGGTGATGGTATACGTTCCGGAGGGTGTCGCTGGAACATTGCCGGGACCGTGATTGTAGTAATAGTAATTGGGGTTGCAAGCGGTGGTGCCGAGCACAGTAACCAGCGCCACAAGGGCTAGCAACGAAAGCCGGCTGAGCCAGCGACGGCGACGCGCTCCCCAGGCCAGTCCGCCAAGCCCGAGAATGCCGGGGAGCAAAATTGCCCACTCGACCGGGCTGGAGCCCTTCGCAGCATTTGAAGCGACAATGTGGACCGGATTGTTCTCTGCTTGGGTCTGCAGAACCATGGTGCCGTAGGGCGGGCAGGCGGACGGGGGTGAGCCGGCTGCACAACTGGTGGGCGTCGCAGCCAAAATCTCGACCGTTGCAGGACTGAAAGAGCAGGATGACTGATTCGGAAGTCCCGAGCACGATAAGGTTACAAATAGGGGCGCAGTAAGCGCGGATTGATTGATTGGCGTCACTGTCACGTTCACCGTTCCCGCTGAACCGGCCTTAAGCACCATGGGTAGGGTCGACGGTGTGACAGGAGTGAGCGATAGAGAGAAACTGGGCGCGCCGGTGGTGGCCACCTGAGCTGTGTCTTGCGCTGATACGGAAGAAACATGAGTCGCGTCGCCGATGTATACGGCGCTCAAATTGTGTGCTCCGGGACTCAGCGTCAGTTCTGCAGATGCCTGACCGGATGCGTCAAGCACGGCTCCGGCCAGTTGATGAGAGCCTTCGACAATGGAGATGGCTCCCGTAGCGGGCAGCCCGTCGGCCCCGGTTACGGAGACGGCGACAGCAGTTTTCGCTTCTCCGTTCACGCTACTCGGAGACACCTTGAGGGAAGTGTGCGTGCTTATGTTCGCTGCTGCCGTCGCAAGCAGGGGTAACGCCAGCGCCATTCCCAGTCCTGCAACCAACTTGAGCCGCAGACTGCGGCGGTTCATGCGTCTCACGTGCACCTGCTCCAGACTCTCCAGAAAATCGCGTATCGCCAAACGGCGTCTCGCCTGCTGCATAAAGCGTAGAAGACTATTGTATCCGGCAGGGGTATGGTGCAGCCAACCGGAAGCCGGCGATTTTGACTGCCTCGAATCTCATCTTACTTGGCTACTGTTTGACGTCCTCGCCCAGGATTGGGAAGTATTGACCGCCGAAGGGAGACTTTGGGCCCGTTATTGCAAAGGGGGGGCGCAAAAACGCTATATGCTTTCTGTTTGAGGAGCATCGCCATGATAGAGGCTAACCCTCGCCCCCCGCTCGCCCACCTCACCGCTGTCCTCGACGAACTTCGTGTCAAAGGGACTTATTTTCACCTAAGGGTGCTGGATGACCAGCAGGCCCCGGTGTGCCACTACGATGGCAAGGAAGTTATCAATCTGGCCAGCAACAATTACCTGGGACTGGCGAATCATCCCCGGCTTATCCAGGCGGCGATGGACGCAACCCGCACCTTTGGAGTGGGTTCCGGTGCAGTGCGAACCATTGCCGGAACCATGCGCCTGCACATGGACCTTGAAGAAAAGATTGCGCGCTTTAAGAATGTCGAAGCGTGTGTTGTCTTCCAAAGCGGTTTTGCCGCCAATGCGGGCACAGTGAGCGCCATCCTGGGCAAGGAAGACTTCATCCTTTCCGATGAGCTGAACCACGCCAGCATTATCGATGGCGCACGGCTTTCGCGCGCGACCATCAAGGTTTTCCGCCACAAGGACGTGGCCCACTGCGAGCAGCTATTACAAGAGGTGGCCGATCAGCCGGGCCGAAAACTGGTGATTACAGATGGCGTGTTCTCAATGGACGGCGACATTGGACCGGTAGACAAGCTGGCCGCGCTTGCAGAGAAATACGGGGCCATCATGATGGTTGACGATGCTCACGCATCGGGTGTGCTGGGCCGCAACGGCCGCGGGTCGGTGGACCACTTCGCCATGCACGGCAAGGTCGACGTCCAAGTCGGCACGCTGTCAAAGGCAATTGGTTCGCTCGGCGGATACGTGTGCGGTTCAAAAGACCTGATCGAGTTTCTCTATCACCGCGCGCGTCCGTTTTTATTCTCCACCTCGCATCCCCCTTCGGTGCCGGCCACTTGCATTGCGGCATTCGATCTTCTTGAGAAAGAGCCGGAGCGGATTCTGCGCCTCTGGGCCAATACGCGCTACTTCCAGGGCGAGCTCAAACGGATAGGCTTCAACATCGGCGGCGTGAACACGCCCGCTACGGAAACGCCCATTACGCCGATCATTGTGGGCGAAGGCCGCAAGGCCATGGAATTCTCGCGCGCGCTGTTCGATGACGGTGTGATGGCCACCGGAATTGCTTTCCCCACGGTGCCGGAAGGCAAAGCCAGGATTCGCTTGATCATGACCAGCGAGCACACCCGCGCGCAACTCGATCAGGCATTGGATAAGCTCGAGCGTGTGGCCAAGGCGCTGGGGATTCTACAATAGCGACAAATGATCGCTCATCTACGCGGGAAGCTGATTTTCAAACAGCCGGGCCAGGCCATTGTGGAAGCGGCAGGCGTGGGCTACGACGTTACCATTTCCGTACCTACATTTACGGCTCTGCCCTCGCTTGGACAGGAAGCATCACTGCATATTCACACGCAGGTAAGCGAGGATCAGATTGCCTTGTTTGGCTTTCTCGAAACGGAAGAGAAACGGCTCTTCGAGCGGCTGATCACGGTCAGCGGCGTAGGCCCCAAGCTGGCAATCAAGATGCTCAGTGGGCTCTCTTCTGACCGCACCGTCCAGGCCATTCGCGGACAAGACCACGCGCAGCTGGTGCGGATCCCTGGAGTGGGCAAAAAGCTGGCAGAGCGGCTGGTTGTTGAGCTTAAGGACAAGCTGGACGACTTTGCCGTAGCTCCCATTCAGGCCACCGTGCAGGGCGCAGCGGTGGACGACGTCCTTTCTGCGCTGGTTAACCTTGGCTACCAGCGACCCGCTGCGGAAAAGGCAATCGAACAGGCAGTTGCCAAAGAAAAGGAGCTGGCTGGCGATTTCGATGGCTTGTTCCGCGGGGCCTTGAAGTTGATCCGATAATCCACACAGGCCACCGCAGCCGCGCGCTGCCTGTTTTTTGTTAACCTCTCAGCAGTATGCCTCGTACCGCAAAACCCTCAACAGAAGCTGCTCTCCCCTACTTTCGCCCCGAAGCACTAACCTTTCTCCGCAATCTGGCGCGCCACAACGATCGCGAGTGGTTTCAGCCGCGCAAGGCACAGTTTGAAGCAGAGCTGAAAGAGCCGATGCTCGCTGTCATTCGCAAAGTTACCGAAGCCATGTTGGACTTCGCGCCTTCGTTCGTCCGTCCTGCGGAGAAGTGCCTGTTCCGCATCTATCGAGACACGCGCTTTAGCAACGACAAGCGGCCTTACAAATCGCATGTGGCCGCGTGGTGGTCGCACCAGGGGTTGGAAAAGACTTCCGGCGCTGGGTACTACTTTCACGTAAACCCGAAGGAAGTGATCGTGGCCGCCGGCGCGTATATGCCGGAAAAGGATCAACTCTCGCAGATTCGCCACTGGCTTCTCGATCATCACCAGGAGTTCAGGAAACTGCTCCAAAGCCCAGGAGTGCGGAAGCACTTTGTGGAGTTCGAAGGAAACCCGCTGACGCGCCCGCCCAAGGGCTTCCCAAGTGAACATCCGAGCATGGACCTGATCCGCTGCCGACAGTGGGGATTGTCCGCCACGCTGCCGGCGGAAACGGCGCTGAAAAAGGATCTTGCAGCAACGCTGGTTCGCTATTTCAAGGTCGCAGCTCCCGTTGTGGACGCGCTGAATACGCCGATAGCGGCCGCCCAATTGCCCAAAAAGCGAGTGCTGTTCGGGCTGAAATAGGCGTCGTAGAGCCATGAGCCAGAGGATGGCCGCTGCCGCGCAGAGCCGCGTCCTTACAGGCCATAATTGGCCAAAAGCCTGCAAAACCCGCTAAAAATGGGCATCTTTGGGCAAAAACCAAGAAAAACCTGTGGAAATCGGCGAATTCCCATTGACTTTGCCTGGCACAAAGCCGCATTGTAACCATCGGCAGGGTTCTTCGAAGCCGCATGAATACAGGGTTTTCGTCCATGTTGATCAAGTGATCGCTCCCCCTCATGCGGTACGCATCTCGCGGCGGAAGCCCGTCAACAACGGCAGCCCGAAGGGCTCGCCAACAGAAGGAGAACATTACATGGCAACAGGATTGACCAAGACCGCACTTACACGGCAAATGGCCGAGAAGCTCGAAATCACCAACAAGCAGTCGGCAGCCTTCCTTGATTTGCTGGCCGAGACTGCCATCAAGGAAACGAAGAAGAACGGCGTATTCGTAATCCCGGGTATCGGCCGCTTGGTGAAGGCCGAGCGCAAAGCCCGCATGGGCCGCAACCCGCAGACCGGCCAAGCTATCAAGATCAAGGCGAAGACCGTCGTCAAGTTCCGCGTGGCCAAGTCCGCCAAGGACACCATCGCTCCTCCGAAGAAGTAGTCCACAGGCAATCAAAGCAAAGGGAGGAGCCCGAAGCGGGCTCCTCCCTTTCTCGTTCGGAGCTGAATCGCCAGAAATATTCTGCACTTCTGTGGAACTCCAGTTCATCTATCAACCATGGCTACCGCTTCCACGAGTGCCGAATTGCTTCCGCCTCCGCGTAGTTCATCGCTCCTTTTGCTGTTACGACTGGAAGGGCTGATTGTTGCCGCTACAACGGTGGTGCTCTATGCGCACGTGGGTGCAAGCTGGTGGCTGTTTGCGGCCGTTTGGCTCGCTCCCGATCTTTCGTTGCTGGGCTATCTAGGCCGACCTTGCCGGGCTGCTCGCATCTACAACGTGTTCCACAGCTATCTCGTCCCGGGAGTACTGGGCCTGAGCGCTTTCCTGCTGCACGCGCACGGTCTGTTGCCGGTTGCGCTCATCTGGGCCAATCACATTGGCGTAGATCGGCTGCTAGGTTACGGGCTGAAATACGGCAACGGGTTTGGCTGGACACACCTTGGGCTGATCGGCGCGGCAAAACACAAAGCCGCTATTGCAGGTCAGGATTTGCCCCAGGGCGCGGGTCCGGGACAGCACGGCGTTGTGGCATAACCGCCCACACCACCAGAGCTGCACCAAAGCCGATGAGCACGGCTCTTTCAATCGAAAGGTGAGCGAGACCCCACGCTGTTCCGGAAATAGCCAGAAAGACAATCGTCGGGATAGGCGCTTTCATTAATCCCCGCACTAGTAAAGAAACAGCAAGGCTGATCAGTATTCCCTCGAGCGCCCTGATGTTGTCGTACGTCCACGGCACAATCGCCATGGTGAGGAAGACGCCTATCGGCATGACTTCTGTCAGGATGGCGGTAAGCCAGCGAGGATGCGCGGGGGCCGGAGGAACGGTGGCGCGAAGTCGTGGCACAATGCGTGGCACCGCCTGCTTGTATTGGCGATAGGGCTCGCCAAGTCTGGTTGCGAGAAAAGCTTCTTCGCCCAGGATCAGGCGCAGATAAAAGAATGCAGTCAGCGCAACCATGAAGAGCGCACCGCTCGGGGTCAGCAGCAGCGAGATGGAAGCCATCATGAACCAGCCGCCTAAATAAAGCGGATTGCGCAAGTAGCGATAGGGTCCGGCAGCCATGACTCCGCCGGCCTGCATGTGCTCATGATGCACAACGTCGTAGCCCAGGTAAGCTGCACCCCAAACGCGGAGCCATGCGCCTGCCGCGGCAAGCAACGCTCCAAGTGTGATGACGAAGGGCACTGCAGCGGCAAACGTTGCAATTCCGCTACGGCCGATTTCCAGCGCCAGCCACTCTAGCGTGGAGATGCGCAGTTTGAGATCCCACGGCTGCACCCAGGGAGCCCATATGGCAACAGCGACGATGACGATCTGAATCGCCATCCGCAGACGAAATTCGATTGCGCTAGCTTTCACTTCAGAATTCCCTTTTGGTCTGTTTGTCTTGGAAGTTATTCCAGTCGGATCACTACTCCTAAGTCTAGTAAATCAGTTTGAGAGAAAGTTGGATCTGGCGCGAAGTTCCCGCCGTCTTACTGATGACGCCGAAGCCTGAGCCCGTGAGGCTGTTCGAGGGCAGACCCATGTTTACGATATTGAACAGGTTGAAGAACTCCCCGCGCAATTGAAGAGCCATGCGCTCTGCGCCACTCTTGCGCTTGCCGATTGCAGTGTCTTTGATCAGCGCAAAATCGAAGTTGTAGTAAGCCGGGCCGCGAAACGTGTTGCGTCCAAGCGTTCCCAAGCGTCCCTGGTTTGGCCCGGTACCACCGGCAACGTGAATGGGTATGGAAAAGAAAGTTGATGCATTGTCCACACCCCGCCCGAAGTAATCTTCGCGCACCTTCCGTGCCGTTGATAAATGCGGCTGTGCAATCTGATCTGGACGATCTACTCCCTTGGACCCAAGGCCCGTTTGCTGAATGCCTGAAACCACGGTAAACGGCGATCCCGAACTGATGCCGGAAATGCTCAATAATTCCCATCCATCTGTGACCTTCGTTGTGAGCGGCCGGAGAAAATTCACACTTTCCAGGTGCAGGTCCTGCGCCACGCTCAACCCGAAACCATGGGTCGTGTCGAAGGAAGACGGCGCCCGTTCAGGATGAGTATCGAACGGATTCTGCGGCGCAGCCGTCACGCTGCTGGCGGAGTCGATCGACTTACTCCATGTATAACTCGCAAGGATGCCCGGACCACCGTGTCCAAACGTTCCAGATAACGATGTCTGGAATGCGTTGTAACTCGAGTGGGCGAATGCTGTAACAACGTTTTCAAAGCCATGCCCACCGGTTATGTTTCCCGCACTATCGAACTTTGTATATCGGGCAAAGGCAGCAGTTGCGCCGGGATATGCGTTGGGATAACTTGCCACTGGCAGTTTTTGAGCGGCTGTGCCGACATAACCCGCGGTAGCAGTCAGGTTACCAAAATTGTGTTCCAGGCCAAGTGTCCATGTGTACAGGGTCGCGTTACCGAATTTCTGATCGACGCTGCTTAATTCCAGTGCGCTTACGACGTGGCCAGGAGTCAGTGCAGCGATGTCCTGCTCATAGCGGTCCACATCCATCTCTGTGTTCGGTGCGACGGTGTTCGTAAGTCCAGTTGGAAACATATCCTCGCCACTGGTTGTGTACGTGCGCGGCAACTGAGAGGGTGTGATTTTGAAGCCGTACTTGATGGGCGCATTCGAGGCGGAAAGCAGGCGCGGAAAAACAGCAAAAGGAGCCGCGCCAGTTAAAAAGTTATCCTGCCAGAGGTTTGGCGGGATCACGGTGATAGCGCCTCCCGCATGGATTTGAAAATCCTTTGCGGCCTGCCAGGCAAACTGAACGCGCGGACCCCATCCGTTCCACTGCTTCAAGTAGGCCGGCTGCGGATTGACCACGTACTTCTGAATCCCGTTTTCAAGCTGCAGACCGGCGGTGCGCCGAGCCCGTTCACTGATCGGCGTGTAGAGTTCCCAACGCAATCCGTAATTGAGTGTGAAGCGGCTGGTGAGCTTCCAGGTGTCCTGAATATAGGCGTTTACATTATTGCGGTTGATAGCCGCGGGGCCAATGTGCTCTCCGCTGGAGAAGTATGGAGGAGCAACCGCGATGCTGTAATCAAACGGACTGCCAGTGAGAAAGGCCGACAGCGTATCCGGCAACGGATCGCCCGGATTGATATCGTGTCTGCCACTCTGCGAAGGAATGTGGACCGAGGAATAAGCTGTTCCTCCGCCGAACTCATATTGACCATTGGGGCTGATTCCGAAATACGTTGTGTCACGGTTAACTCGGCCCTCAGCGCCGAACTTCATCGCGTGCTTAGCGGTGGTGTATTGGACATTGCCTTGGAGTTGGAACAGGTTGCCATAGGCCTGCATCACTGTTCCAGCAGCAGAATTGAAGGCTTCGAACAGGTTGTCGCTAAACTTGAGCGCAGGATCGGTGTAATTCGAGGTCGGAAATCCGGGCGTAGACCGCTGAATGTTCAAAGAAGTTTCGAAGTTGAGTCGAGGTGATATGGTGTGTGCCCACTTTCCAACAACGTTCCGTTCGCGGTCAATGAACTGAATCCCAAAACTCGGATCGATTGCCGTCTGGCTCGGATTGGTGGTGGGTCCGGTAATGTTGTCCATGGTGAAACGCGCAAAGAATTGGTCCTTTGCAGAAAGCCGATGATCGAGCCTTAATGAGAACTGGTCCGCATTCGTGACGACTTTGGACGCCGTGGCGAAGGTGCGAGCCTGGTAGGAACCCGTTGGGTTGTTCGGCAGCGGATAGCGCTTGAGAACACCGGCAATGCCGGGATCGATCGGTACGTTGAGAGTATCGACCAATCCGTCAGGGAAGGTAAGCGTATCGATCCCGGCGCGGTCATCTGCGTCGGGCACTGGCATCACCTGCGTAGTACCCAGCACCTGCCGGAAGCCCTGGTACTCCGTGAAGTAGAAGGTGCGGCTGCGGCCGTCGTATAAGTGCGGTAAGAAAACAGGCCCGCCGTTGGTGAATCCAAATTCATTGCGTCGAAATGGCGGAATCCTGCCCGGGTAGGCGAGTGTTGCGTGATCGAAATAATTACGTGCGTCAAAAGCGGAGTTGCGAACAAACTCGAACATTGAACCATGAAAACCGCTGGCGCCCGACCGCGTGATGATGTTGGTGAACCCTGCGGCTCCTCGTCCGATCTCGGCCGGCATCCAGCCTGAGCTTGACTGAATCTGCTCTACGGCATCGACGTTGAAATTAGAGAAGGTTGCACCACCCATTTCAGGGTCGCTGATGTCTGCACCGTCCATGGCAAACACTGCCTCAACTCCGCGCTGGCCATTAATGGCAAACTGCGCAGTGAAGTTGGTAGAGCCATTCGTATCCGTCATGGTGCCGGCGGCCAATAGCAATAAGGTTCCGAAATCCCGCTTGTTCAGCGGCAGCTCGCTGACGGCTTGGCTTGATAATTCCTCGCCGCCTGTTGAGGACTGGCCCTGCTGCGCCGTCACGGTGAGTTCTCCGCGGTCAGAGAGAGAAAGCAATGCCACTGGCCCATTTGCCCTCAGGTCAATGAGAACCGCATACCTCACCCTTCGCACTTTTGTCTGGACCGTCAGGCTGTACTGCCCTGGCGGCAGGGACTCCAGGCTGAAAGAGCCGTCGGCGGCCGTGGTAGCTTCAGAACCGTTTCCATTCCCCACGAGGCTTATGTTTGCTCCGGCGATGGGTGCCCCGGCCGGATTGCGGAGGAAGCCCTTCCACGAAGCCTGCGGACGCTGCTGTGCCTGCCCAGCGGATGCTAAAAGCACGAGAATCAAAAAGACGGCCGCGAGAAATCTCTTCGCAGCGCGAGTCTTCACCAATGAGAGCGAGACGATTAACCAGCGGATCTTCACAGATTTGGGCCTAATTAGGGTTCAGAAAGCTCGGAAAACAACTATGCGCTCGCAGGCTCATTATTGCCCTGCAATACAGTCTGCAAGCTGCGGGCATTGCTCTGCAGGATTATAGCTTTTGAGGCATGTTGTTGCCTGTGCGGCTGATACGCGCCTTGGCTCCAGGACAATACACTAGTTCTGAGCCGATGTCCGATAAAGCCAAACCCGATGAGACCATCGCCGCTATTTCAACGCCCCCTGGCCGCGGCGGCATAGGCATCGTTCGCCTCAGCGGACCTGAAGCAGCTTCGATCGCGGTGCAGCTGTTGCGGGTTCGGCATCCGTTGGATCACGGCCGCGCACGGCTGGCCGATGTTCTCGATGATCCGAGCGGCACTGCCGGCCGAATCGACGAGGCTGTCGTCACATTTTTTGCCGCCCCCAATTCCTACACCGCTGAAGACCTGGTTGAGATTGCCGCGCATGGGTCACCTGTTGTTCTCGAACTGCTCTTGCGCCGCGCTCTCGATTTAGGGGCTCGGCTAGCAGAACCAGGCGAGTTCACGCAACGCGCATTTCTATCCGGCCGCATGGATCTGACACAGGCCGAGGCCGTTCGCGACTTGATCGATGCGCAGACACTAACCCAGGTGCGCCAGGCGGCCAGCCAGATGGGCGGCGCGCTTAGCCGGCGGGTAGCGCCCCTCAAGCAGTCAATGGTTGAGCTTGTGGCGCTGCTTGAGGCCGGCATCGACTTTGCCGAAGACGATGTAGACGTGACAGGTGAGCAGGAAATCGCGCGCCGCATCGAGGCACTTAAACAACCTCTGGTGGCGCTTGAGGCCTCCTTTGCCCGCGGCCGCATTGTGCACGATGGTCTGACGCTCGCTATCGTAGGCCGTCCCAATGCGGGCAAAAGTTCTCTGTTCAACAGGCTGGTTGAGCGCGATCGCGCCATCGTGACGGCTACTCCGGGAACCACACGCGATTTGGTTACGGAGCGAATCTCGCTTGACGGAATTCCGCTGGAACTGGTGGATACGGCAGGTCTGCGCGAAGGCCTTGAAGAAGCTGAGCAATTGGGAATCGCACGCAGCCGCGAAGCATTGGCCGACGCCGCACTCGTGCTGATTGTCTTGGACGCAACCCAGCCACTGAACGAGGAAGAACATCGACTGCTCGAAGCAGTCGAGGGCCGTCCCGCAATCGTCGCTGTAAACAAGTGCGACCTTGAAACACGAGAACCCGTGCTGCACGAAACAGCCGGGGTTCCCGTCCTGCGGACTTCCGCTCTCACAGGCAAAGGCATTCCAGCACTCCGTGAACAAATTCTGGCGCTGGCTAGCGGCGGTGCCTCGGCAGAAGACGGGCTGTTAACGAGCATCCGCCATCATCAGGCGATCACAACGACGCTAACAGCGCTAAGCGATGCCGCAACCGCAAACGCCGACCGGATTCCCCACGAGATGATCCTGCTGGATCTTTACCGCGCATTGTGGGCGCTGGACTCCCTAACCGGCCAAACCACATCAGACGACATCTTGAATCTGATCTTCTCCACTTTCTGCATCGGAAAATAAATCGACCTTCGCAGCCGTTCGAGTAAATTCATGTGTTATCGATATGTAGTCGAAAGCCGATTGGTCGAATTTATTCAAAGAGATTCGCAGATAGCTGAGCACTTTTGAGTCTCCGGCGAGTCTCCAGAGGAGGTTTATACCTGATTTCGATTCTGGAGACTCAGAATGGGGTAAAGGCATGCGGTCTGACTCGTTCGGCATGGGAAGAAGGTTAGCGCCCATAGTGCGTGGCATTGATTTCCGCAAAGTGCTTCCATTTCTCGGGCAAGTCATCGGCAGCATAGATCGCGGACACGGGGCATGCCGGTACGCAGGCACCGCAATCAATACATTCCAACGGATCAATGTACAGTTGCGGCTCCGTCCCAAATGTTGGTTCGTTCTTCCCTGGGTGAATGCAATCCACGGGGCAGGCGTCTACACAGGCAGTGTCTTTAGTTCCGATGCAGGGCTCAGCAATGACGAATGCCATAATCGGCAACCTCCTGAATCCAGCGTAGGTTAACCTGCCTCTGCGGAGCAGTGACAAAAGTCCTTTGCGAAGAGCAGCGCGATGCAGTATTCGATAGGCGTGTGCTCCCTCCAGGTGAGCTCAGCTAACGGTTTCGACGGGCTTTCCGACTCGTTCATAGTCATAGGCTTCGAAATCGACAATCGGTGGCGCGGCGAAATTTTCTTTTGGCGGCGGGGATTGAATCGTCCACTCAAGCCCGGCAGCTTGCCAAGGATTAGCACCGGCTATCTCACCGTATTTTAGCGACCAAGTGAGATAGACAAACGGCAGCAGATAGCCAATGGCGAGAATGGTTGCGCCAGCACTCGAGAAAACGTTCAGCACTTGAAATTCCGGAGGATATGCCCAGTAGCGCCGGGGCATCCCGAGGGTCCCCAAAATGAACTGCGGGAAGAACGTGAGGTTAAATCCAATGAACAGGACCACGGCCGCGAGCCGTCCCAGCGTATCGGGGTACATCCTGCCTGTCATTTTTGGCCACCAGAAGTGGATCCCTGCCATGATGGCGCTCACCATCCCACCGACCATGACGTAGTGAAAGTGAGCCACAATGAAGTAGGTCTCGGTCAGATGAATATCCAATCCGAGAGTTGCCAGAAACACGCCTGTCAGGCCGCCAATTGTAAACAGACCGAGAAAGCCCAGTACGTAGAGCATGGGTGTATCGAAGTGAATTGAGCCCTTATACATCGTGGCTGACCAATTGAAGACCTTAATGGCGGAGGGAATCGCGACCAACATACTCATGAAGGAGAACATCAGCGCTGAATAAGTGGAAATGCCCATGATGAACATGTGATGAGCCCAAACAAAGAAGCTGAACACTGCTATGGCTACCGACGAAAACGCGACGGCTGTATAACCGAAAACACGCTTGCGGCTGAAACAGGAGATTACTTCCGAGATAATGCCCATGCCGGGAAGGATCATCACGTACACTGCGGGATGCGAATAGAACCAGAACAGGTGCTGGAAGAGAAGTGGATCTCCGCCTTTGGTGGGGTCGAAGACACCAATTCCCACAACGCGCTCGAGCACAATAAGGACCATGGACATCGCGATAACCGGGGTGGCGAGAATGAAGATGATTGCCGTGGCGTAATAAGACCAGATGAATAAGGGAAGGCGAAACCAAGTCATGCCTGGAGCCCGCATTTTATGGATCGTCACAATGAAGTTGAGTCCGGTTAGAATCGAGGAGAAGCCGGCGATAAAGATTCCCATCGCGGCCCCAATTACATGAGTGTTTACGTAATGCGTACTTAGCGGGGTGGTGAATGTCCAGCCTGTGTCCACGCCACCGACGATCATCATGTAAAGCTCAAAGCACCCGCCGATCACGAACAAATACCAACTCAGAAGGTTGATCTTCGGTAGAGCAACATCGCGAGCGCCGATCATCAGCGGAATCAAGAAATTTCCAAATACCGCCGGGGCAATCGGCACCAGGAAGAAGAACACCATAATGATGCCGTGGATGGAGAACAGTTTGTTGTAGGTGTCCGCTGCCACCAGATCTCCCGCGGGAGTCAGTAACTCAAGGCGAATGAGCGCCGCAGCAAAACCCCCGATCATGAAAAAGAAGAGGGTGGTGAGGAGGTATAGTATCGCGATACGCTTGTGGTCCTGAGTCAGAAGCCACGATTTGATCCCATGCTCGATGTTTAGGTAGTGTTTGACTGGTAATGTTTCGACTGTCTGTAGCGGGGAAGCAGTCGTAATTTCCATTTTCGATCCATCCTCCGATCTGAAAGGGGAGGCGGTGGTTGCGCGTCTACCCAGTCAGCTAATTTCAGATAGCGTCTGTGGTTGGGGAGCGGTGACACCTCGTGCGCCGACTCATTTGTGCGACAGGGCGAGTTCGATGGCAAGAGATGTTCCGACCTTCCATGATGAATTCCACCGTGAATTGATCTGATTGCATCGTTTTCAATGGCATGTGCAACGATAGCGACTGTAGAGAAGGGAAAGTTCGCTGCGGACAGTGCTGTCTGAATCGCGGCAATGTCCTCCTCATTGGCTAGCCCCACCCGAAACTGAGTAAGCAAACGGCATCGGTCCGCACCTATTTTGAATTCAAGGAATTGAGCCACTCGTCAATGGCATCATCGACGGTCTGAATGACCGCTCCCAACATCACCCCAACACATAGCCCTAACAAACCCCCGATCGCCGCCCTCGCGAGGGTGGTCGTCGCTTGTAGCTCATCAGACAATGCAAAGCCGAGCAACACACCGAATACCGCTCCTACAATGGCACCGCCCGTTATGGAACAGGCCTCATCCTCGCTCGATAAAGTCTTTGTTGGAAAGTGCCCCGTTGCCGCTCTCCCAATGCGATCAAGACTCCAATGAGCGGTGCTCCAAACGCCAATTGCCAGTCTCTTCATACCGACCAGCCTCTCTGCCGAGCCGTTTCTATGAGCCTCATCGAGCTATCAGGCTGAACGACCAAAGCTGCGCAAGGAGTTCGCCTTACGTAATCCTCGGCGACTTCCGTTGCAACTGTTAATCGTTCAGTGGCTGAATGAACCGCGCCACCTCTTTACCAGCGTTGTAGTTACAGGCTTTCTGTCTTCGTCCGATCATGCTCGACTACTCGGAACGTTCATGGTCGTGCGTCCAATTTTGATGGGCGTCACTGCGCGAGAGCCTAACGGCGCCGTTCCGAGGCTTGATGAGTCGCTGTGTCGGAACTCAGAAACTCGCATTAAACAATAGAAGGAAAGTCACATTTGCGAAATAGTCTGTCTATAACCGGGGTTAGTACAGCAGTTCCATATCAGGTCAAAATGCTGAACTATCGTCGACAGCTGGTATGCGCATTGTTTGTATTCACGCGGGGATGCTCGACTGGCGGCGAATGAATCTCAACCGCAAGCTGACGACCGATGATAAAAACACCCGATTCACTTTACGTAGGCGAGGGCAAAGATGCGGTTAATAGCGGCATGGCGAGTTCCTGCCGGTACACTGGCCCTCCCTGAGATCAGGCTCAAGGCCGTATGAGAACTAGCAATTCTGCGGGTATTCGAGACGTTGCATTCAACGCTTGAGATCCGATCGTGCGTCCCGATCGAAACGGAAAACATACCGCAGTAATCCTGCGTTGAGAGCAAACAGGAGTGTGGATGCGGTTGCTGCGGGAACCAGCGTAGAAAAATGGCCGCGCAGCAGGGCTTCCATTGAGAATGTAAGCAGCCACAATTGCAACACCACTGTAGTAGCAACAAGAACGAGGATGGCGCTGAAAAGAGTGGTTCCCTGAGTGCGCAGGCTCATTTAGGCCTCCCAACCGGTCGCATAAAACTGGTCATCGCGAAGTTCGATCCGTACGCGCGGAAGACCGCGAGTGGGCGGCCCGGCAACCGGCGTTCCCTCATTCACATCGAATACGCCGCGGTGGCATGGACAGACAATCTGGTTATCGGCCTTGTCGTAAACGACTGCACACGAAAGATGAGTGCACACCTGTGAGTAGGCCACAAACTTTCCCTCTGGCGTGCGAATTGCGATGCACGGTGATTCGGCCGTCGGATAGCGGAAAAGCATGGAACCGTTCTGCATGAGTTCCTTTGCAGGCCCGAGATTTTGGACAGCGCTCGAATCTCGTCGAACAAGCCTTCTTCCGAATGCTGTGGCCCAATTCGCCATTACCAGGAGAAACGAACCGAGCGTAAGGAACTTCACCATTTCGCGGCGGCTGACGTAGTGGTCACCTTCCCACTCAATTGGAAAGTCCTGCTGATGCCGGGAATTTTTGCTGGAAGCAGAGCATTCCTTCAGCCTGGCTGCTGATTCATTTTCCGGGGTCACGATTCAATCTCCAACATGAGTGCAATGTCATATGGGTCAGCTGGAAGGGGCTCGGGCGTGGACTGAATCTGGACGAGAGTCACATTGACCCGCTTTACTTCGCGCGGCACCATAACGAATACCTTCGTCTTGACTTCTTCTTCACCGAACTTCCAGGTATTAACAGGAATACCGCGGCGGGTGCGCTGGATATCTTCCATCGTCGTATAGGTCAACGCGCCAGAAGGGCAAACAGTGGCGCACATCGGCTTCTTCCCAACGCTGCTACGGTCGTAGCACATGTCGCATTTCATCATCTGCTCGAACTCAGCCATGTACTTGGGAACTCCAAATGGGCAGGAGATGACGCAATTTGAACATGCGATGCATCGCGGCTTAAGAGAACTTTGCACCACGCCATCCGAAGTCTTTTTGATTGCATCGGCCGGGCAGACACGCGCACAGATGGGATCTTCGCAGTGCATGCAGACCTGCGGAGCAGTCTGCACGCTGTCAATGCGCTCGATCGTTTCAAGATGGATCATGCTGGTCCCACGATGCGTGTCGCACTCGGCGCATGCCTGCACGCAGGACTGGCAACCAATACAGCGAGAGTGATCGAGGAAGAAATGCATTTCGCTCATCGAACGCCTCCGGCCTCGGGTCCCAACTGCGCTATCTCGTCGGCCGGAGCTTCGGTCTTGCTGACCCGTACCGCACAAATTTTGAACTCGGGAATGTTTGAGATCGGATCTATTGCACGAACCGTCATATTGTTCGCAGAGCGATCCAGGGGCCAGTGGTACGGCACAAATACGGTGTCAGGGCGGATTGTTTTAACCAGCATTGCACGCACTACCACTTGTCCGCGCCGACTCTCCACTTTTACAAAATCGCTGTCTGCGATTCCGAGTTGCTCAGCGAGCCTTGGATGTATCTCGCACCGAGGCTGCTCATACTGATTCATCAGCGCGCCGATGCGGCGAGTCTGCGTACCTGAGAGGAAATGCGAAACTACTCTGCCGGTTGTGAGGATGATTGGGTACTCTGCGTCGGGCATTTCCGCTGATGGCCTCCACTCCACAGGCATGAAATGTGCCTTGCCGTCGGGATGCCCAAATTTGCCGCCTTCATAGAGCCTTGGAGTTCCGGGGTGCTTTTCGTCAGGACACGGCCAGAAGATGCCGTTGTTTTCATCGATACGCTCCCAAGTCATGCCGGAATAATCAGAGGGGCTGCCCTTTGATGCGCGTCTCAGTTCGCTGAATATCTCCTTCGGCGATGAGTAATTAAACTTGTCTCCTTTGCCGAGGCGGGCGGCGAGATCGCAAAAGATCTTCCAGTCTTCCCTGGCCTCTCCGGGAGGAGTTACTGCCTTGCGGTGAAGTATCACGCGGCCTTCCACGTTCGTAGTGGTTCCCTCGTCTTCCTCCATCAACGAGCCGGGCAGAACAACGTCAGCGTAGCGTCCAGTTTCTGAAAGAAAGAAATCGACATTGACGAAAAACTCAAGCCTGGAGAGGGCCTCACGAACGAAGTTGGCATCGGGCAACGAAACCGTTGGATTAAAGCAGATAGAGATCAACCCTTTGATTCGCCCGTCGTGGATAGCTTCAACGAGCGGCACGGCAGACAAGCCTTTGCCCGGGATCGACTGCTCAGGAACCCCCCAGATATCAGCAATGAACTTGCGATGTTCGGAGTTGGTGACGTCGCGGTTACCCGGCAACTGATCGCACTTCTGACCTTGCTCGCGTGCTCCCTGGCCGTTCCCCTGGCCAGTGATCATGGCGTAGCCACAACCTTCACGGCCGATGCGGCCACTGGCCACCACCAAGTTGATGGCAGCCATGCAGTTATCAACGCCTTTGGAATGGTGCTCGATGCCACGCGCATGCAGAAGAAAGCTGGTTGACGCGGGCCCCCATAACTCGGCTGCTTTCACGATCATTGAAGCTGGAACGCCGGCAATCTTTGCAGAGTACTCCGGAGTGTACTTGCGAACCGCTTCCTCCACAGCTTCGAATCCCGTGGTGTGTTCGGCAATAAACTTGCGGTCGATCCATCCGCGCTCGATCATCACATGCATCATTCCGTTGAATACGCCAATGTCGCCGCCGGATCGCACAGGAATGAACAGATCGGCATTCCGGGCAATGGGTGTCATTCGCGGATCGAGAACGATGAGCTTGGCGCCATTTTCGCGCGCCTGCCATAAGTAGTCGGTGGTAATGGGAGCGCATTCGGCCACATTGGCGCCGGCGACAAGAATCACGCTCGCCTTCGGAATGTCGCTCCACGGATTCGCACTGCGATCGATGCCGAAAATCTTCTTTGAAGCAGCACCGGCTGACACCATGCACAAGCGTCCGTTGTAATCGATGTTCGCTGTTTGCAGGGCAACGCGGGCGAACTTGCCCATCAGGTAGGCCTTCTCGTTCGTGAGCGAGGCGCCGGTAAGGATAGCGAAAGCATCATTTCCGTAGCTCGACTGAATGCGACGGATCTCGCTCACAGTCCGCTCCATGGCGGATTCCCAACTGATTGGCTCAAAGCCTCGGCCCTCAACTCGTTGCAGCGGCGTCTTCAACCTGTCGGGGTGTTCATCCTGCATATAGCGCTTTACGCCCTTAGGACAAAGCTTCCCCTTGTTGAATGGAAAGCTTTCCCAAGGCTCAAAACCCACCACTTTATTGTTGTTGACGCGCAATTGAATGCCACACTGTTGACCGCAAAAGCAGCAGTGCGTCTTTACCAGTTTCTCGTCCTGCGTATTACGGATCCAGCCTCCGGAGGGTACGGTGTGTAGTGTCGGGCCGAACTTCGCAACGATCTCGGGAATACTCTCGGGGAGCTTAGCCATTTCTTATCGACCTCTGTTACTGAGAACTGCGGCTTTCCAAAGACCATCCTGGGTAAGCGCGACATTCTTGCGCCGGCATGCCGGACAAATCTCCTGGTAATGGGTGCCGTCGGCGAGTTGATAGCAGATTCCAAGCGCCGCCTGCACCTGCTTCAGATCGTCAATGTGCATGAGGCTCGCAAAAGGCTGCCCACAGCGACGACAGAGTGCCTGCTCGCCAGCGGCGCCTTCCTGCTTATAGAAGTCCACGCCAAGTTGCGCAGGACGCTGAAAGATGTGAAAGAACTTGCCAAATGGAAGATACAGCAGAGTAAGGATAACTGTAACGGCGTGAAGCTGCGACAGGAATCCGTAGTAAATTCCGCCCATCAAGTGCGTCGAAATCGTGAGGAACAATCCGGTTATCGAGATAGCGAACAGCAACAGCAGTGGCAGCATATCGTTCGTAAACTGCTGCACCGACCAGGCTCCGTGATCGCGGCCGCGCCGCCAGAAGGCAAAGAAGATGCCGATGAGCACCATGACCGCGGCGATATCGAGTATGTTGAACGTGACTTCCGCAAGCAACGTGCCCAGATGAAAAGTGCCCAGCGGAATGCCGAACATGAATGCGCGATAGATGTCCTGGTTGTTGGATGCGCTCTCAAACCGAACCCAACCGAACGACAGAGGGAAGGTAACAGCCGCTGCGAGAATGCATCCCCATGCAAGAAACCAGTGGGCAGACCAGCGCAGATGCGAGCGGCGATCAATGAACCGCTGCAGCACAATTGTGTTCCAGGCGATCCGAAACAGGTGCGCAATGTTTCGCGGGAGTTTTCGCGGTTCAAGGAAAATCTTCCAAGTGCGATACCAGTAGAGCCGCGTCGGAGGCCGGCGAAGCCACATGGCATAGCGGTAGCCAAGTCCGAAACCAGCCAGGACCGAGGCGCCTGCATACGACACGAGCGCGGGATCGAAATCGCGCAGACCTCTGCTGCCAACGAAGATTCCCGCGATGAGAATCGCGGCCGCTGCAAGGCCCCACATGGTTGCATGCGCGGTGTCAGACGTGCGAGGGGAAGTAATTGTGTTCTTCATCTGTTCAAGCAATCGAAGTCAATACGCGAGTTGGTTTACGCGGGACCATAAGCACGGCCAGGCAAATCAAGCAGAACACCGACAGCATGATAAATCCGGCGAGGAAACTGCCCGTTTGCTCTTTAACAACTCCGAGAACAAGCGGAGGGAAAAAGCCGCCAAGTCCCCCGGCCGCGCCAACAAGCCCGGTAACACTCCCGACGGACTGGGGAAAATACTCAGGCACCATCTTAAACACCGCACCATTGCCAAGACCGATTGCTGCGGCGGCACCAAGCGCACCGATGCTGAACGTGATCATCATTGGGCACGCCATGAAGATGGCCATCGCAGCTGTGAATGGAAACACCCATTTCAGAATGGTGGCGCCTCCCACTCTGTCTGCAAGCACGCCGCCAAAGGGGCGCACGGCAGTGGCCAGAACAACAAAGCCCGCCGTGCGCAGCCCAGCGTCCTGAGGAGTCAGATGGAACATCTCTGTGAGAAATATAGGCAAATAAATTGCCATCGCGACAAAGCCGCCAAACGTGAGGAAATAATAGAGACTCAGCGTCCAGCTGCGCCGATCTTCAAGTGGTTTAATGTTCTCGGCAAACGACCTGATTTTTCCGCGCCTTGGCGCATTGCGTGCGGAAATGGCGAAGATGGCCAACCAAACGGCGAGAAGAATGCCGAACGTCCAGAATCCCCAACGGAAGCCGAAGGCTGCTGCAATCACGGGTGCCCCAAAGGCAGCCAGCGACTGGCCGATGTTGCCTGCGCCGTAGACCCCTAACGCGAAACCCTGTTTATCAGCCGGATACCAACCGCTCACAAAGCCAACGCCTACTGCGAAACTGGCCAGGCCTACTCCAATGAGAAAACCGTAAGTGATGAGATGGGCATAATCGTGAACATCGCCCATAAGAAATGAGGGAATAATTGAAAGCGCCATAACGGCCGTGAACACGGCCCGGCCGCCAAAGCGATCAGTCAACATGCCCAGCGGAATGCGGCCAAGGCTTCCGAGCAGGACTGGAACAGCTACGGCAACGCTCTTTTGAAGCGGAGTCAGGTGCATCTGCTTGCTCAGGATGGGCATCATCGCGGAGAGCGAGCCAAATACCGCGAAACAGAGTGCAAACGCACCGGTTCCGAGCGCAAGTTGAGTCTTTGAACTGGATGAGGAAGAAGGCATATTCAAACGATCTCCTGTTTCACTTAGCGAACGGAAAAGGCGACTGCAATTGAAAGGATCAGCGATAAACGTCAACTTGACGGTGACTTAAGTCATTCTAGTTGGACTGAAAACAAATAGGTTAAGGATTTTGAGAGAAAATCATCAGTCCTTCATACCCGGGTGCGGCGAATGGGTTCAGGGGAACGAACAACTTCCGGTGAATGAATACGCCAGGTTCGCCGCACAATTCCAACCCGGTAAATTCGACCCGAACGCCTGGGCTACTGCATCAGGACGGCTTCGCGCGCTTCGACGACCCCCCTCAGCAGCCTTGCAGCGGTAAAGTCAGCAGCACATCGAGACTTTGTTGCCGAATACGTCGCTGCGGTGCGCAAAGCCGGCCCGCGTGTCGGACTCTACTATTCACCTTTCGACTGCATTCGAATTCACTTCTTCGGGTTGCCGGTGCTGTTCCAGTTTTTGGAGCACACCCATTCAACAACACGCGTAAGCATACGGTCACGGTCCTCAGAGAATGTGTAAGTGTGGTCGGCATTGGGATAAAACTGCACTTCTATCCGGCCACGTCCATTCAGTCGTTTAAAGGTGTCAAAAAACTGGCCAGCGTAGTTATAGTACTTCTCCGCCCCTCCGGTATAGAAGCAAAGCATCTGCGCGCCGCGGTCGACCAGAGACTGCAGTGCGCTCTCGACCTCCGCTCTTGTCCCGAAGGGTCTGCGAAGCTGCTGTTGCCGCAGTAATGCGTCCTTCTCAAACGACCGTCTTGACGGGAAGAAAATGCGACGAGCAAGATTGATCCAAACTTTCGGTCGATATACCCGTGGAAGATAGTGCACAAGATAGCTCTTGACTGTCCAGAACCCGAATCCGTCCAGGAGAACCATTCCTGAAATTCGCGGGTCATGAATAGCGGCCGCATATGAATTGTCGGCACCCGAGCACAATCCAAAGAGCACAAAGCTGTGAATGCCGTGCTTGACTTCAAGGAAATCCATGGCCGCTTTGATGTCAGGGAGAGCAGGATTTTCGTCAGACGTTGCTTCGGCCAATGACTCGCTGTCGCCCAAGCCGCCTAGATCAAAGCGGAGGCAGCGAAACCCACATTTCGCCAGCCGGTGTGCGAGTTCGAATGACATTCTATGCGGTCCAACACGGTGTATGAGCCCCGCGTTGAGCATTAGCACAGCTGGCGATTCGGGACGCACGTCTTTCGCGGCAGGCTCGGTAAGAATTCCGGTGAGGTTGCGCTCGGGGCCAAACTGGCATACGCGCTCTTTCATCCCAAGCTCTCCACCGCTTCAGACACGGCCCGGATGATCGGGCCAGTCATGCGGCCTTCATACACGGCAGAGATGGTGTTCCAACGAACAGGTTCGCCAGTTGCTCGATACAGCGCATCGGGCCAACGACTTTGCATTCGCTCCAGCAAAGCACGAAACTCGGAACTGTCTTCCGACACCACCAGCGCAGCGCATTGAGAATCCGGCATTGTCGAAATTTCGATAAGGTTGATTCCCTGAATTGCAGTCCGCAGGTCTTTCGGAAAACACGCGCCCAGCAGTTCGTCTCCGGGCTGTAGCGGTACTGGACGCATCGAAACTAATTCGAAGTGTATCTGTTCGAGCATGGAGAGATATTCGCTGCCAGACACGACAGGATCCCAAAGCACTATTGCTTTTGCCTTGATATCTCTGTTTGCGAGCGCTTCGATTGCAAGCAATGCGCCGGTCCGCAATCCTACAACGATGAGATTCTGCGCATCAGATAACTCGATAAGCTCGCGTGCGGCGAGCGCAATATCGTCAAGCCAACAATCAAACTGGCTGACGCCCACTTGCCCACTTGAATCTCCGACTCCGTGATAGTCAAACCGCAGAACGTGAAACCCGGCCTTTGCTAGTTGCGCGCCCACCAGTCGGACCGCGTAGTGCGTCCGCTGATACTCCATGCCGATCGGGGCGCACAACAACACCGCAGCATCACGTGCCACTGATGCTCGTGGTGGCGTGTAGACGCCGAAGAGAGGCCCCTCTTCGGGTCCGAAAAAATAGGGTGTCATTTCAGGCTTTCCTTCTTGATACCTTCAGCCATTCTATTTGCAAGCTGGCCAAGGGTATCCCCCAGGACATTGCGAAGATTGAAGCGAAAGCCGGTTATGCTTTCGACACGCGCAATCATCTGAATCGACAGCAGTGAATGACCCCCAAGATCAAAAAACTTATCACTCACTCCGACATGAGGAACTTTCAGAAGATCGCGCCAGATTGCAGCCAGGATAACTTCGGAATCAGAACGAGGCGCCTCGGAAGAACTGCCCATGTCACCATTTGCAGCAGCGGATCCCCACTCCATCTCAATCAAGCGAGTACGGTCGATCTTCCCGTCGCCGTTCAGCGGCAACTCATTCAGACAAACAACTTTTCCGGGAATGAGAGTTTCCGGACAGCGCCCGCGCAGGTGTTTGCGAAACGCGATTGCTGTTGGCTCCTCATCTCCGCTCGGCACAAAGAACGCGACCGGGCGCTCGTCGGATGAAGTACCAGGAGCCTGCACCAGTGTCACGGAAGATACTTGAGGATGCTGGCTGAGAAGGGACTCGACTGCAGCCAACTCCGCGCTGATCCGTACGCTGCTATCAGCCGCCGCTGCAAATGGATCAGGCAGCGCCTTTCTATCGATCTTGCCGTTGTAGGTAAGAGGGAGTTCCTCAAGCTCGACGAAATAGTGCGGCACCATGTAGTCGGGAAGTGATTCTCGTAATGCCGCTCGAAGTTCCGGAACAGTGGGCTTCACTCCATCGTGAAGCGTGTAAAAGGCAGCGAGATGGGGATCACCCGGTTGCTTCTCACGCACAACCACCACGCATTGACCGATCTTTGGCAATCGAGACAATGCCAACTGTATCTCGTCAAGCTCAATACGATAACCGCGTATTTTGACTTGATGATCGGAGCGACCAAGGCACTCGATATTTCCGTCCGGCAGATAACGAGCCAAGTCACCGGTCTTGTACATTCGCGCGCCAGGCTTCGTGCTGAACGGATCGGGCACAAACTTCTCATCCGTCAAGTCAGGCCGTTTCAAATATCCTCGCGCCAGACCATCACCCGCAATGTATAACTCGCCTGCACTTCCAGTTGGCGAAAGTTGGCGCTGTTCATTCAGGATGTAGCACTGCGTATTGGCAACGGGACGTCCGATCAGCACCGATGACCCGCTGCCTTCAACCAGATACCCGGTCGACCAGATGGTCGTCTCCGTTGGTCCGTACAGGTTCCACAACTTGCCTACGAGGGGAGCCAGTTTCGCCGCCAACTCTCGGGGCATAGCCTCACCTGTACACACGATCTGCAATTCCGGCCCGCCGTGCCATCCCGCCCCCAGCAGAAGCCACCATGTAACCGGCGTCGCCTGCAGGAAAGTGATATCGTGCTGCTCCATCAATGCGCGCAGTTGCGTGCCATCGGCAGCGGCCTCGCGGCTTGTGAGTATCGTTTTTGCGCCCACCAGCCAGGGCAGCCAGATATCGGCGCCGGCGATATCGAATGAGATTGTCGTGACTGCAAGCAGCCGGTCGGATGCGCTGAACTTTAGCCAGTCTTGAATCGACCACAACAGGTTTACCAGAGCACGGTATGAAATCTCGACGCCCTTGGGCTTCCCCGTGGATCCAGAAGTGTAGATCACGTACGCTACACATTCGGCACTGACTTTGATATTCAGATTCTCATTGCTGTTTTGTCGCCATTCGTTGTCTTCCAGTACTAGAACCTGCCTCTGAAGCTCCGGTAGTTCCGCAAGCAGATTCTTCTGCGACACAACCAGGCGCATTCCGCTTTCCTGCATCATGAACTGAAGACGGGTAGCCGGCAAAAAGGGATCCATCGGGACATAACCTGCACCCGACTTTGCGATGGCCAGCAATGTGATCATCATCCCAAGCGAGCGATCCACAAAGATACCCACAAGTTCATCGGGACCCGCTCCATGCTTCACCAGTTCTCTAGCTAATTGATTTGCACGCTCATTCAGTTCCCGATAGGTTAGTGACTCGTTGCCAAAAACGACGGCAATCGCATCTGGAGTTCTTAGTACCTGCTCTTCAACCTGCGCGGCAAGCGGCGTTTCGCCCGGATAATCTCTTTCTGTCCGGTTCCATTCAACAATCAATTGACGCTGCTCTGCTTCTGAAAGCATCGGTAGCCTGTCGATCGCCTCGGCGTCATTGGCAACCATCGCTTGCAGGAGAGTGCGGAAATATCCCAGATACCGTTTGATCGTCGACTGTTCAAAAAGCGCTGTTGCGTACTCCACGCCGCCGTAGATTGTATTCTTGCCTTCCTGCAGATACAGGGTGAGGTCGAAGATAGCTGACCTGTGCGGCAAGTGTAGAGTGTCCGTTTCGATCGCAGGAAATTCGAGTATCTCCTCTGCACTCTGCCAAGCGAACATGACCTGGAACAGGGGTGACTGAGCGAGGCTTCGCGTGGGATGCACCAGCGCGACCACACGTTCGAACGGAAGATCCTGATGCCTCAATGCACCCAACGTCTGTACCTTGGTTCGCTCGAGTAGCTCGCGCACACTAGGCGAACCGGACATATCGAGACGCACAACCAATGTGTTGACGAAGAACCCAATCAGTTCTTCGATTTCTTTCTGTCCGCGATTAGCCGCCGGCATGCCGATAAGCACATCCTGCTGCCCGGAGACCCTTGTCAGCATCACCGCCCACGCAGCCATGAGAGTCATGAACGGAGTTATCCGGTTTCGCCTGCTGAACTCTTTCAACGCAGCCGTCAAAGTCTCATCGAATACGAGTTCCTCAAAGGCTCCCGCATGGTTCTGGATGGCTGGCCTGGGATGATCGGTAGGTAACTCAAGCGTCGCTGGAGATCCAGCGAGCGTCGACTTCCAATAGGTCGCTTGTTCTTCCAGAACATCACTGTTGAGCCATTGCCTTTGCCATGCAGCGTAGTCGGCATACTGCACCTTGAAATCCGGCAGGGGATCGCTTTCGCCACGCAGGAACGCTGCATACAGCGCACTCAGTTCTTTAATCAGCAGCCCCACTGACCACGCGTCGGACGCGATATGGTGCATGACGATCAACAGCAAATGCTCGTCGTCAGAGACTTGGATCAAGCGGCCACGAATCAATGGACCAGTGCTGAGATCAAACGGAGTGCACACCTCCAGTTCCGTAAGTTGAGCGAGCTCAGACTTGGCACTGACCTCACCGCGGAGATCGTGCTCGATGAGCGGAAATCGGCTGCTTTCAGCCGGAGAAATCCGCTGCACAGGCTCACCAGCAACCTCAGCAAAGCTCGTGCGAAGCGCTTCATGCCTCGCCAGAATGCGATCGAGTGATTGTCGAAGTACAGTGCGGTCGAGTTTGCCTTTGAGTCGTAAGCCACGGCAGATGTGATAGGCCTGACTGACTCCGTCCATCTGCGCAAGGAACCACAGCCGCTGCTGCGCGAATGACAGCGGCAGGTTTTCGCCCCTCGAAATACGCGGGATGATCTGGGTTAGCGCCGAACACGCATCGGAATCGTCTTGAAGGATCTTGAGGATCTCTGCCTTGTGCGCAGTGAGCTTGGCACGAACTTCTGGCGTCACGACTCCCGCGGGCGCGTCTAGGCGTAACCTGTCGCCGTGCGCGGAAACGGTGACCTTCAGGCTGCGCAAGCTCGCAAGGAGTTCAAGGGCCGACGACCCGCTCATACTTCTTCCTCCAGCAACACCGTTACCTGCACTTTCTTTTTTGGATTTCGATCAACAAAGCCAGCATCCCTCAACTCTTCGTCTAGACCGAAAGAGTTAGAAATCCGACGAGACAATTTAGCAACCTGCTCAGCCGGTCAATTGGATTCAAATGAAATCTTCAGTCGACGAAGCAACTGTAATACCCGATGTACTTAAACCGTCGGCAAGTCCTGCGATGGTTGGATTCTCAAAAAGAGTAAGCACCGGAAGATCGACTCCGAAGCCTTCACGAATACGCGACATGAGTTTGATCCCCAGCAGAGAATGTCCACCGAGATCAAAGAAATCATCGTGGATACCGATTGATTTAACTTTAAACAATTCCATCCAGATGCCAGCCAGTTTCTCCTCCACAGCGTTGCGCGGACGAGCCTCATCCAGATCTGGCTGCTTCTCCTCATGCGAAGGCACAGGTAAAGCTTTGCGATCCACCTTTCCGTTGTGCGTGAGCGGAAAGGAATCGAGATACACGAATTTTGCCGGAACCATATAGTCGGGCAGCCTGTCTCTGAGGAAGACCTGCAATTCTTCAACGGTCGGCGAGGCGCCGCTTCGCGGAACCAGATACCCTATCAGTTGCTTGTCACCGGGCATATCCTCGCGCGCCAGCACAACGCAGGATTGCACCGCGGGACAACTCGCAAGCACTGATTCAATTTCTCCAAGCTCAATCCGGTAGCCGCGAACTTTTACCTGATTATCAGCCCGGCCCAGATATTCAATGAGTCCATCTTCCCGATAACGAGCCAGGTCGCCGCTCTTGTACATCCGGGCTTCGCTGTCAGCAGAGAATGGGTCGGGCAGGAAGCGCTCCCGCGTCAATTCAGGCCGGTTGAGATACCCTCGCGCAACTCCGGCTCCTGCGATATATAACTCACCCATCACTCCCGGCAGCACAGGTTCCAGGCTCTCATTCAGAATGTATAGTTGCGTGTTCGCAATTGGACGACCGATGGGCACCGAGCCGTTAAGGGGATCCTCAGCATTGACTTCGTAGATGCAGCAGCCAACCACAGTCTCTGTCGGGCCATATTCGTTGATCAGGCGCGTGTCAGGCGCAAACTCTCGCCAAAGCCGCAAGCTCTCGGCAAGCAGATTCTCGCCTCCAATGACGAATGTCCGCGTCATCCCCTTTACTTCTTCCGAACTTAATTGAAGACCCAGCGCTTCAAGGTGCGCAGGAGTGATCTTGACCAGATCTCTATCGTTTGTGCGACGCAGTGCCGCCAGCAAATTCTGCGCCCCGACATCCTCAGCCAATAGCTCTACCTGCCCTCCCGACATCAAGGCCGGATAGAGACTTGTAACTGTCAGGTCAAACGAAATTGAGCTATGAACTGGAACAGAGCCATGCGCCTGTAATCCATATTCTTTAATGGCCCAGCAGAGATAATTCACCAAGCCGCGATGAAGAATCATCGCGCCTTTGGGCTTGCCGGTTGATCCGGATGTGTACATCACATACGCAAGATTGGCGGGCTTCGCATCGCAATCAAGATTGCCGTCGGCTTCCAATGCGATTGCGGGCCAGTCAGAATCGAGACACACTGTCTTCTCATCCATTGAATTAAACAAGCGCCTGCACGACTCTTCGGTCAGGAGCACCTGCACCGCCGCATCACTCACCATGAACTCGAGCCGATCCTCAGGATAAGAAGAATCGAGAGGCACATAGGCACCACCCGATTTCCAAACACCAAGCAGTGCGACAACCATTTCCGGCGAGCGCCGCAAACAGACACCCACAAGGACATCGGGCCCTACGCCGCGCTTTCGCAGGTAGTGCGCAACCTGATTGGAACGTCGGTTCAGTTCCCCATAAGTGAGGTTTTTTTCTCCGCCAATTAGGGCCACAGCATCTGGATCGCGCGCCACTTGCTGCTCAAACAATTCGTGCGCACAGAGATTGGGGAAATCGGCGCGCGTATCGTTCCACTCATACAGCACCTGCTTGCGCTGGCTCTCATT
>Ga0207667_10001191_pt1 | contig 32624 bp, 37 predicted proteins | sample KBSCornC52_FD_184301 | JGI IMG/M metagenome (GOLD analysis project Ga0207667, IMG submission 184301) | Corn rhizosphere microbial communities from Kellogg Biological Station, Michigan, USA - KBS Corn C5-2 (SPAdes) (version 2) | ecosystem: Host-associated > Plants > Roots > Rhizosphere > Soil ...
TGCTGGTCGACGATCCGACCTGGCCGCCGATTCCCGCGCAGGACTACAGCAACATCCCGCTGCAGCAGCTCGGCCTCCATGCCGAGGGCTTCGAGTATATGCGGCTGTCGCGCGACAAGGAGGGCGCGATCAGCAATTATCACCGCGTGATCGACGGCTTCCTCGAAGGGCGCGACCGCAAGACGCTGACCCGCGGCATGGCCAATGCCTGCTCCGAAATCGATTCACCGATCAGGGAGGATGTCTGGGCACCGCCGGCCGCCGCCGATACCCGCGGGTTGTGGGAGCTGACGGCAACCGCCGTCGCCGCCCTGCCTAGCGCCAGGAATTCAAAGGCGAGGTCGAATCGCCGGTGATCGTTACGCCGTCGTAGATCGCTTCCGCTTCCGCCCGACGGCCAGCGTCTACGGTCTCCGGCATCATCGTCATCGCCCCTGCGTATCGGCCATCATTCATGGCCACGAAGAAGTAATGCAGTCTGACGCGGCCGCGTGCAGAATCGGGGATGATGGCATCATATTCATGGCCAAAATGGCCGGAGATCACCTTCGCTGCCTTCTTCTCCGGCCGGCCCGCGCCAGCCTTGCTGGCCGTATAGGAGGCCTCCTCATCGATGGTCCGCCCGGCGGCGTTATCGGCGATGGCAAATGTCATCAGAATGGCGCCGTCGGGCGAGGCCATGACCAGGGTTCCGTCGCGTTGGTCCGAATGACTCCATCCGGCCGGCTCGTTGATGACAAAAGCCGGGCCGGTTTTCGGAAAACGCAACGTCTCCGCCCACGCCGGGCTGGCGGACGCAAACGCAAATGCGAGTGCCGCAAACAGGAGTCGGTTCATGCCAGCCCCCTCCTTCGCGCCGCCCCCGGCGCGGGTCCGCGGCTCAATAGAACTGCGGCACCTCCGGATGCTCGATCGGCTCGCCAACCGTCAGGCCGAGCTCGTCGGTCGGCCAGTGTGGCTTGCCGCTGTAACGGATGTCGGCGGAGATGATCGTCATCGCATAGGCGCGCCGCCTGCGGTCGCTGGTGTTCGGCGCCGCGCCGTGCATCAGCGCGCCGTGATGGATCATCCCCTCGCCGGCGCGGAGCGGCATGCTGACGACCTTGTCGGCGAGGGATTTGTGCTCGTCGGCGAGCAGCGCCGACAAATCGTCCGGCTCGCCCATCTGGCCGGCCTTGAGGTTCGCGGTCCGGGTGATCAGCACATTGCCGATGGTATGCGAGCCCGGAACATAGCGCATCGCCCCCATCTCCTGGTCGACGTCGTCGATCGCCATCCACAGCGTCAGGAAATCGGGCTTGTCGAATGGCAGGGTCGATGAATCCTGGTGCCAGATCGTCATCGGCATGCCGGGCAGCTTGGTGAAGGTCTCGTCACCGAACAGACGGACGTGGTCGCAGCCGATCAGCTGCGCCGCGACCGCGCCGAGCTTGGGCGACAGGGCGAATTCGGCAAGCGCCGGATAGGATTTGTGGATCTCGCGGTAGAGCACCGTCGCCGGATAGGGATCGGTGCCGGGATGGGCGCGATACTCATCGGCCTCGGCGTAGAGGAAGGCCTCGCGCATCCGCTCGAACGCTTCCTCGCCGAGGATCTTGCGCACGTCGACCTTGACCAGCCCGTCGCGGCGATAGCTGGCGATCTGCTCATCGGTCAGTACGGGCGCCTCATCCGCGCGGACCTTGCCATCGGCCACCGAAGCCATTGCGCTCTCCCCAATTCTTCGCGCGCCATCCTATGCGCCTGGGGCGGGATGGCAAGTCCTGGGCCGGACCAGCAGCTTCGCGAATCGGCGTTAGTCCTTGGTCAATCGCGACAAATCGTCCAGCGGCTGCCCCCGTTCCGGCGGTTGCCAGTCGGACCGATCATGGCGATGAATTCTTCTGGTTCGCTTGCTCGATCAGCGAGACCAGACCTCTCAACAGCATCGCCGGCGATGGCGGACAGCCAGCGATGTGGAGATCGACCGGCAATATTTGCGACACGCCGCCGACGACCGCGTAGCTGCCCGCAAAACAGCCGCCGTCATATCCGCAATCGCCCACGGCAACGACCCATTTGGGGGCGGGAGTCGCGTTGTAGGTTCGCTCCAACGCCTCGCGCATGTTGCGCGTGACCGGGCCGGTGACCAGCAGGACATCGGCATGACGCGGCGAGGCGACGAAGCGAAGACCGAAACGCTCTATGTCGTAATATGCATTGCCAAGCGCATGGATTTCGAGCTCGCAGCCATTGCACGAGCCTGCGTCGATCTCACGGATCGAGAGGCTGCGACCGAGCCGCTGTCGAGCAACGCGTCCCAAGGTCGCGGCAAGCTCCGCTAGCATCGACAGCTCGGGATCCGGCAACGGCTCGGTGAGCGGAGATCGGATCAGACTTTCAAACAGCAGCTTGCGCATCGGCGGAGCCTAAAGGTCATGCCCGGAATAGGAGCAGTTGAAGGATTTGTTGCAGAGCGGGAAATCGGCGACGATGTTGCCCTCGATCGCCGCTTCGAGCAGCGGCCAGTGGAACCAGGACGGATCGCGCAGATGACAGCGCTCGACCAGGCCGGTCGGGCCGAGCCGAAGCCAGCACAGGATATCGCCGCGAAAGCCCTCGACCATGGCGAGACCCTCGCGACGATCGCCTGCGACGGGAAGCGCAACCGCGACCTCGCCCGGTGGCATGCTGTCGAGCAGCTGGTCGATCAGCCCGAGGCTCTGCTCCACCTCGCGAATCCGGACCCAGACTCGCGCGTTGACGTCGCCTTCCTGAAAAACCGGCACGTCGAACCGCAGCTTGTCGTAGGGCGGATAGGCAAGGTCGCGGCGGGTGTCGAAGGATCGTGCTGATGCCCGGCCGACATAGCCGCCGCAGCCATATTGCCGGGCCAGGGCGTGGGACAGCGTGCCGGTGCCGACGGTTCGGTCTTGAAGCGAGGCGGTCTCGTCATACAGCTCGACCAGATGCGGGAAGGCAGCGCGGACCCGGCCGACGAGCGATCGAAGGCCGTCGACGCCGGCCGGGTCGAGGTCGGCGGCGATGCCACCGGGCACGACTTTGTCCATCATCAAGCGGTGACCGAAACAGCTCTGTGACTGGCGCAGCACCCATTCGCGCAGCACGGCGGTATGCGCGTGCATCAGGGCGAAGGAGGCGTCGTTGCAGATCGCGCCGATATCGCCGAGATGATTGGCGATCCGCTCCAGCTCGGCCATCAGTCCGCGCAGCCAGTGTGCGCGGGCAGGAACCTCGGCGCCGAGCGCCGCCTCGAACGCGCGGGCAAAGCCGATCGAATAGGCCACCGTGCTGTCGCCCGATCGCCGCGCCGCAAGCCGCGCGGCGCGATCCGGAGCCGCGCCGGCCAACAGCGATTCCACGCCCTTGTGGGTATAGCCGAGCCGCTCTTCGAGCCGGACAATGGTTTCGCCGTTGGCGGTGAAGCGGAAATGTCCCGGTTCGATGATGCCGGCGTGGACTGGGCCCACCGCGATCTGGTGCAGGCCTTCGCCTTCCGCGGTGAGGAAGGCATAGGGTTCGCCCTCGCCGCTCGCCGCGGCGCGCTCGCCCAGGGGGTGGCGGACCAGCCAGCGGCCATGGTCGAGCCAGGAGCGGTCGTCCGGCGCGCCGACCGGCTCAAGCCCGAACAGGTCGCGGATCGTGCGCTCGAGCCGATGCGCTGGCGGGTGATGACGAGCGACCGACGGAAATGAGCCGGCGGGACAGGCGAGGCTCGCGACCGCCAGATCACCGCTTCCCGCATCGAGCAGGGACATATGGACCGCGGCGAGGTCACCCCACAGCCCCGCCAGCGCCCAGCGTCCTTCGACGAGCTGCTCGACCAGCGCTGCCCAGCCATCCGCATCGACCAGCCGTCGCGGCCATGGCCGATGAGGATCCGGCGATGCCGCGCCGCCAATCGCATCGATCAGGCCGGCCATATTTGATCCCCGGTCAATGGAGTAGCCTAGCGACATGTTGAAACCAGGCGACCAGCGGCGGCGGGAGGTAAATCCCGGCGATCAGCACCAAGGTGAGGTGGGCCGCCAGCGGCAGATAGGATGCCTTGACCGGTTCGCTGCCGCCCTTCGGCTCGCCGAAAGCAACGCCCTGCAGCCGCAATAACAGCGCGCCGAACGCGACGAGCAGGCCCGCGATCAGCGGGATGGCGAGCCATGGCTGGCGCGCAAAGGTCGAGCTGACGACGAGGAATTCGCTCATGAAGATGCCGAACGGCGGCATCCCTGCGATGGCGAGCACGCCGGCAACCAGCCCCCAGCCGAGCAGCGGATGGGTGACGGTGAGCCCTCTCAAATCGGCGAGCCTCTGCGTGCCCTTGACCTGGGCGATATGGCCGACGGCGAAGAAGATCGCGGATTTTGTCAGGCTGTGCATCGTCATGTGAAGCAGCCCGGCGAAGTTCGCCAGCGGCCCGCCCATGCCGAAGGCGAAGGCGATGATGCCCATATGCTCGATCGACGAATAGGCGAACATCCGTTTGATGTCTCGTCGCCGGTACAGCATGAAGCCGGCGAAGATCAGCGACACCAGCCCCATCACCGCCATCAGCGGACCCGGTGCGATCGCGCCGGGATTGGCCGCCAGCAACAGCTTGAAGCGCAGCACCGCATGAAGCGCGACATTGAGCAGCAGGCCTGACAACACCGCCGAGATCGGCGTCGGACCTTCGGCGTGCGCGTCCGGGAGCCAGGCATGGAGCGGCGCCAGGCCGACCTTGGTGCCATAGCCGAGCAGCAGAAAGACGAAGGCGAGGTTGAGCAGCGCCGGATCGAACGCGGCGGCATGCTGGATCAGCACCGTCCAGATCATGCCGCCTGGGCCTTCGCCGACCACCGGCCGGGCCGCCATGTAGATCAGGATCGTGCCGAACAACGCCAGCGCGATGCCGACGCTGCCGAGAATGAAATATTTCCACGCCGCTTCCAGCGCCGCATGGGTTTGATAGATGCCGACCATCAGCACGGTGGTGAGCGTGGCAAGCTCGATCGCCACCCACATCAGCCCGATGTTGTTGGCCAGCAGCGCCAGGTTCATCGCGAACAGCAGAATCTGATACATCGCGTGATAGAAGCGCAGCTGCGTCGTCGTCAGCCGCCCGGTCTCGAGCTCATGGCCGATATAGCTCGCGCTGAACACGCTGGTGGTGAAACCGACGAAGGTGTTGAGCACGATGAACACGATGTTGAGGTCGTCGACCAGCAGATAGGGTCCGGGCGCCGGCTTGCGGACGAACAGCGTCAGCGCCGCGAGCAGGGTGACGAAGGCCGAGGTTGCGTTGAGACCGGCCGACAGCCGGTAGCGGGCGATGAGCAGCAGCAGGATCGCCATGACGAACGGTATCGCGAGGATCAGCGCAACATTGTTCGACAAGATCCACTCGGCCACCGCGCTCACCGGGCACTCTCGCGGACGTCGTCGAGCGCCTGGAGATCGACTGTGTCGAAGCGCTCGCGGATGCGGAACAGAAAGATGCCGATGACGATGAACGCGACCAGGACCGAGAAGGCGACGCTAATCTCGACGACCAGCGGCATGCCTTTCGCGCCGGTGGCGGCGAGGATCAGCCCATTCTCGAGCGACATGAAGCCGACCACCTGACTGACTGCGTTGCGCCGCGTCACCATCATCAGCAGGCCGAGCAGCACGACCGACAGCGCGAAGGCGAGATCCTCGCGGGCAAGCATGCTGGCGTCGCCGGTGACCCGCAGGACGACGACGATCGACAAGGCGACCAACGCCAGCCCGGCGAGCATGGTCGTGCCGGTGTTGAGCGCGGTCTCGACCTCGCGATGGATGCCGAGACGCCGGATCATCCGATGGAGCGCCACCGGGATGATGATCGCCTTGACGATCAGCGCGATCGCCGCGGTCACGAAGAGATGCGGCGCACCCTGGACCCAAGCCTGCCACGACACCGACAAGGCCAGCACCACTGCCTGGAATGCGAAGACGTTGAGCAGCGCCGACAGCCGGTCTTGATAGAGCAGCATCAGGCTGACCAGGACGATGGTTCCGGCGAGGAAATGCGCGACGTCGAAGGCGAACTGGTTCATCTCAGAGACCCCGCGAGACGAACCGGAGGAGCGTGGCAAGAAAGCCGAGCATCAGCGCGGCGCCGAGGAATTCCGGGACCCGAAACACCCGCATCTTGGCAACCATCGTCTCGAACACCGCGAGCAGTACGCCGGCAATGCCGAGCTTGGCGATATAGGCGACCGCGCCGATGAGGTGGACATGGAGCGGAGCGCCCGCGGGCGCGAGGCCCCAGGGCACGAAGACGCAGGCGATCAGCGAGGCATAGAGAAGCAGCTTGATCGCCGAGGCGAGCTCGATCAGGGCGAGATGCCGTCCGGAATATTCGAGCACCATTGCCTCATGGACCATGGTGAGCTCGAGGTGGGTCGCCGGATTGTCGACCGGAACGCGTCCGTTCTCGGCGATCGCGACGATGATCAGCGCGATCAGCGCCATGCCGAGCGAGACGCGCAAACCCATGCCCGGCGCGAGCATGATCCCGGCGATGGTCGAAAGCTGGGTCGAGCCGGCGATCAGCGCGAGCGTGAACACGATCATGATCAGTGCCGGTTCGGCAAGCGTCGCGATCATTGCCTCGCGACTCGATCCGATCCCGCCGAAGCTGGTGCCGACATCCATGCCGGCGAGCGCGAGGAAGAAACGGGCGCTGCCGAGCAGCGCGATGATGACGATGACGTCGGCCGACCAGCTGAACAGCAGACCGGTGGCGAAGGTCGGGACCAGCGCCGCCGCCACCCAGGTGACCGCGAAGACGATATAGGGAACGATCCGGAACAGCCATGATGCGCTGTCGGCGATGATCGCTTCCTTGCGCGCCAGTCGGAACAGGTCGCGATACGGCTGCAGCAGCGGCGGCCCCTGCCGGCGCAACAGCCGCGCCTTCACCTTGCGCACCAACCCGGTCAGCAGCGGCGCCAGCAGCAGCACCAGCAGCATCTGCGAAACCTGGATCGACAGGCCGTCGATCGGCGAGACCTCGATCACGGCCATGATGCGAGGATCAGCAGCAGCAGGATCAAGACGCCAAAGACCAGGCTCAGATACCGGCGGATGGTCAGAAACTGGAGATGGTTCAGCCGCTCGGCGAGGAAGTCGATCAGCCGGACCAGCGGATCATAGATCAGCTCCCAGGCGAGGTCGTGCAGCTTGACGGTCATGCGCGCCGGGCGGCCGTCGCCGGGCAATGGCATGTCGACCCGTTCGCTGGCGCGGAAGGCAAAGCCGCCGAACACGCGCCGCACGGGCTGGGCGAAGCTGTCGGCAGTATATTGGGTGGCCGGGCTGGCGTCGGGGAAACCGCAGTCCCACGCCGGCGCCCGGCGCAGCTTGTTCGAGGCGAGGCGGTGGATCACCAGGGCCGCGATCGATGCCGAGGCGGTGATGAACAGAAACACCAGCAGGCCGTTGTAGGAGCTGCGGCTTTCGGCGATCGGGACGATCGACAGCCAGGCGACATGGGTCTGGATCGGCATGCGCGTGCCGGTCATCGCGTTGACCACCGGCGCGAGCGCATCAATGACCAGCGCCGGAAATGTTCCCGCGAGCAGGCACAGCACGGCGAGGATCGCCATTGCAGCGATCGACAGCCGGTCCACCTCACGCGCCCCTGCCGCCGCCTCGCTGCGCGGGCGGCCGAGAAACGACACGCCGAAAGCACGGACGAAGCAGGCGGCGGCCAGCGCCGCCGCCAGCGCAAGCAGCGCGCCGACCGTCGGGATGAGCAGCTTCAGCGCCCATTGCGGGAGGTCCGGGCTGAGCAGGATCGCCTGCAAGATCAGCCACTCTGAGGCAAAGCCGTTGAGCGGCGGCAGCGCCGAAATGGCGACCGCGCCGACGAGGAACAGCAGTCCCGTTGCCGGCATTCGGTTGAGCAGTCCGCCTAGCTCTTCCATCCGTCTCTCGCCGGTCGCAGTCAGGACCGCGCCCGCGCCGAAGAACAGCAGGCTCTTGAACAGCGCGTGGTTGAGAACGTGGAACAGCGCAGCCGTCATCGCCAGCGCCGCAGCCGCGTACATTCCATTGCCCTCGAACGCGAGCGCGAGCCCCAGCCCGACGAACACCAGCCCGATATTCTCGATCGTGCTGTAGGCGAGCGCCCGCTTGATGTCGTTCTGCATCAACGCATGGAGCACACCGAGCACCGCGGTCCCGGCGCCGGCGATGAGGAGCGGGACGCCCCACCACCAGTCGGCCGGGCCGAGCAGGTCGAAGGCGATCCGGATGAAGCCGTAGACCGCGACCTTGGTCATCACCCCGCTCATCAGCGCGGAGACGTGGCTGGGGGCGGCCGGGTGCGCCAGCGGCAGCCAGACATGCAGCGGAACCAGCCCCGCCTTCGATCCGGCCCCGACCAGGGCAAGTCCGAGCACCAGCCCGACAAGGCCGGGGGGCGGTCCGTGCGCGCGCATCGTCGCAAAGGCGTAACCGCCGTCGGGGCCGGCCATCAGCCCGAAGGCGAGCAGCAGCGCCAGCGTCCCGAAGCTTGCCATCACGATATAGACAAAGCCCGCCCGCCGATTGTCGTCGTCGCGGTGGTGAGTCATGACCAGCGCCCAGGACGTCAGCGACATGAATTCCCACGACAGCAGGAAGGTGAAGGCGTCGTCCGCCAACAGCACCATGTTCATGCCGGCGAGGAAGGCGGGGAAGAATGGCAGCACCCGCCGCGGCTCGGTCTCGTGGCGGCCATAACCGAGACCGTAGAGGCTGGCCGCGGCGCCGCCGAGATTGATCACGACAAGAAAGAAGGCGCTCAGCGCATCGACCCGGAAATGGGCCCCGATCCATGGAAGGCCGAGCGGCAAGGTCACGGTCGACATATCGACCGAGGCCATCACCAGCTGCATCAGGGCGACCGCCAGCGCATAGCCGCAGGCCAGCAGGCTGATGCCGTAGACCGTCCATCGTGCCAGCGCAGTGCGTCGGATCGTCAGGGCAAGTGCGCCGGTGCCCAGGAGAACCGCAACCTGCCAGAGCAACAGGACGACCGGCAGCATCATCGCGCCCCGCGCTGCTCCTCCGCCTGGGTTTGTAATCGCCCAGCGATGCACGTGAAGCCGGCGCCGCTCGGAACGGCAATCGGCTTGATCAGTGAGTCCACGCCGATCAGCACGGGCCAATTACCGTCATGTGGCTTGATTAGAATATCAGGTATGCATTAGCAATAATGTAGTTCGATACTGCTCTATTGATATATCAAATATGAATCGTAGGAACCGAGGGTGCTATTACCGCGTTGCGCGAGCCCCATTCAGGCCTCTTCATCCGCGCGACGATCGGCCGCGCCGACACGAGGCCACGTCCAGCGGATCCATCCCGCGCCGAGACGGCTTTCTGACTTTGCCTGCGGCCTTTGGGAAACATCTATATTGATATGTAAAACTGTACTATTGATGTATGAAATGCCTTGGAGGGACAGGCCATGATCACATCGGCGCAAATGCGCGCGGCACGTGCCCTGCTTGGCATCGACCAACGGCAGCTTGCCGCGATGGCTAGCCTATCCCTGCCGACGATCCAGCGCATGGAGGCCTCCGTCAACCAGGTACGCGGCAACATCGACACGCTGATGAAAGTCATCAAGGCCCTGGAGGGATCAGGTGTGGAGCTGATAGGCGAAAATGCGCCGACGATCGGGACCGGCCGCGGCGTCAGGCTGCGCGAGCCACATGCACGATCTGGAGCCACGTAGAGCGGACAGCCTGCTGAAAGCTCACGGCGAGCCAGCGCCGAACCCGCCTTGGCACGGGTCGATGCCCGGCCCGGAATCAAAGGGGCCGCCGCGGGCTAGGGACCGCGGCGACCCCAAGGGTCGGACCAAATCGCTGCCGTCAGTCGGAAGCGAGAAGGACCGGTTCGCGCCCACACCGTCCCGACGGGAGCTTCGGAGACGACACGTCGTGCGCGGCCACTGCGATCAGGCTGCCCCCCGAAGCCGCGTTCTGGGCGAGGTTCTCGGCCTCGGCGCAGCTGTTCGGGTTGGTACGGGCACCGCCATAATGATTGGCGAGACTGGTGGTGTAGCGATCATAGTCGCGCTCGCCGCTTGAGCGGCTCGCCGCGCGGAAATGCGCCTTGAGCCGGTCGTTGGCGGCGGTGATCTCGCCGCGCTTGGCCCGGATGAAGCGATTGTAGCTGGCCAGGATGTCATAACCGCTGGCGCGGCAGCGAAGCGCCGCCACCATCAGCTTGGTCTGCATCTGGCGAACCTTGGCCGCCGAGATATCCGCCTGCGTCCAGCAGGAGCTCGACGCCGCCGGCGCCGCACTCGACAAGCAGATGGCGACTGCTGCTGCGCCGAGCGCAGCTCGTGAAATCTTTGTCATGACCCCAATTCCCCGCTCGTACGACGGTGATCCGCCGACAATCCGGAGAATCAGCCCAAAGCTTGCCGATCTCTTTAAAATGTGAGGTTTACGATTGGTAAGGCACGATTTTCCGACATCGCCCCGCGGGCTAGCCCTGTTTCGCGCCCTCGCTCCGCGTGTCGAGATAGGCCGGCAGGCCGTCGCAGACGGCGTCCCAGCTGAGCTTGTGGCGGGTGCGCGTATGGTCGCGCGGCACGACTCGGTCAGGCTGGTCGAGGCTGGCGATGGTGATGTCGATCTCGTCCGCGAGATCGTCCTGCTGGAAGGTGAGATGCGTGCCGCACCGCCCGCAGAAGCTGCGCGTCACGCCAGGGCTGGAATTGAACCGCACCGGCTCGCCGGCAGTGAAACGCAAACTCGCTGCCGGCACGCTGAACCAGGCGACGGTCGGCGTGCCGGCAATGCGGCGACAGTCCGGACAATGGCAGATCGTTTCGTGGAATGGTGCGCCGTCCGTCTCGTAGCGCACATCCCCGCAATAGCAGCCGCCGGTCAGCATGGGTCCTCGCCCATCACCTAAAAACATCGTCATAATTGCAGAGATTAGGTCGGCAAAGTGCGCGTCTATAAGCGACTGGCAGAACACAGCCCACGCCCTGGTTCAACTGCATTACCCAGCAACCGCACCGATGCGTAGGCTTTGGCTATCGCTCGCGGCGGCGGGTGTCATCATGTGTGGTACGTGGTCTGGCACGGCGCTAGGCGTCGGAATTCGCGACCGGGTGGTAGCTGATCCGCTGATACCAGTCGTTATCAGCGAACGACGGGCCGCTGATCAGAAGAAACGCAAACTCCAAGAGTCTGTTGCGCTCATCGAGAAGCGGACCCTCGATATACGCATGGCCACGAAGGGCGCGACGTACTCTCAAGGCGGCGGCCGGCGTGCTGGCAGTGTCGATGACGTCGGATTGCCCTACGGCGAGCGGTATTGTGACAAACTTTGCCTCCAGATTCTCGGGAACCTCCGTTCGTTTGCACCAGGCATGGGAAACAACGGTGACGACGCATCCCGAACCGCCAACGTTACTGGCCACTATATTGACCGTAGCATTCATCATGATATCGGGAGCGGCAGCCAAGCTGAAGTGAACGCGGGGCTTGGCCGCTTCTGTCGCGATGCGATTAGCGTCGCGAGTTTCGCGGAAGGTCGTCCAGACCAGCAATACACCGACTATGCTCAACGCAACCCCTACAAGGGCTGCGACGGCCATTACTTTTGTCCACCAAGCCGTGATTTTCTGCGCGGCAAGATCTTGCGCATCGTGCTGATGCTGATTGGCGGCCTGCTCTACTTCGCTTACGCAATCGCCTTGGTTTTGCGCGGGCCGAGTCCCACAGCCATCCCGCACCTTGTCCTCGGCGGCTCGGGCATAGTGTTGGGTGGCGTAGGCCGCGTCACGTTCATAGGACTCGGAAACTGAATTGAGATCGGCGAATAGCGCCCAACTAGCGAATAGGATCGCTACTCCGACAAGCGCAGCGATGATGGCCCTATTGCTTCTACGCATTGGACCAAAAACACCGCTGTGAATTTGCCCGCGCCACCTTGATCCTGATTTTTCGGCTCAGAGTCCACCGCCTCCATATCTTCAAGCGGCTTCGTTTCGAAGTGAGCGATTCACTTATTGGTCGCCGTTCCCGCCGGGCTATTCGAGACCGGCACCGCAGTTGTCATGACTGACGCAGCCGCCGGAACGATTGGATTCGTGGCCGGCGCAGATGCGTTCATGGATTGACGCACAAATATTTCCTTTTCGACCCGCTCAAAGGCATCCTGATAGATCGCCGGATCCTCAATCGGTTTTTCATCCGTGAAGGCTTTGTTGCTTTTGCCGGTGCTCATGACGAAATTGAACCGGATCCTCGTAAGATTGGGCCCTCTTTGCTCGATAAAAACAGAGACGATCGGTACCTGCTTTTTGCTACGGAACCCGGCGAACGGCGCCCAAATCATGTGGGATGCAATTGACGCGGTTCCGGTGATCAAACCAGTATCCTTGTCGGCGCTTTGAATCCGATAGCCCGCGTCTTGCAGGATGGTCATGACAGCCGGGAAGGCTACGGAGGCGGTGGTTTCGAAATCGCGGGACTGGATCTGCTGGAGCGCTAAGCCACTCAGGGCGGGAGGCTTGGCCGCCTGCACAGGTGCGGAGATCAAGATGCCGGCCACGCTTAGCGGAATGGCGATTTTCTTCATCATGATCTCGCTCCTCAGAAAGAACTACTCCGGCTCCGGAAATCGCTGACTTTTTTGTCGGGGCCAAATTTAATGATCAGCGTCATGGTCCGTTGAGTCTGTGTCGACTTGCTCTTCGACGAGCCAAACCCGAGGCCACCGGCACCACCGACTGCGGCACCGACCCCACCGATCAACATACCGATAGAGAAGCCGGAATCTTTTGTCGTGGTGACCGTTGCCTGTCGGTCATAGACCCAGACTTCCTGGCCAGCGCCATCGATTGTGGTGATATTGGGAGCCCCAAATGTCTGAAGTATTTCGGCTTGGTCAGTCTGCCCGACGCGGATCGTCATTTGAACCATGCCGTGCGTCAACATATTCGGCGAATCGGCAGGCTCGGCCGCTGGAGCTGCCGCAGCAATAAGCAGCGCAGCCGCAAAAGCGCCGGAATACCGGACCTTAGGCATGACGTATCCCCCTGTGCGATGCGCCCCGCACTTTCTTTATGCACAGTTTCCGCAAAATCCGCTGGGGGTCAAACAGTTACGGCGGTTTCCGACCATTCTGGAATGGGTTGTCCGTGATCGGCTTGGGCTGCAGAATGCGGCAACCACACATCGAAGGATTGCGTTGTGCCGAATGATCTCCAGTCTCTGCTCGATCGCGAGGCGATCCGCGATGTGCTGATGCGCTATTGCCGTGGCATTGATCGCTGCGACCGCTCGCTGCTCGAAGGCGCCTATTGGCCCGAGGCGATCGACGACCATGGCAATTTCAGCGGCAAGCGCGACGAATTCATCGACTGGTGCCTGCCGCTGCTGCGCGAGCGCATGGACCAGACGACGCATTTTCTCGGCAACATCCTGATCCGGCTCGACGGCGACAGCGCCGGCGTCGAGACCTATTTCGAGGCTTATCATCGCATCCGCCGCGACGGCGCCGAGCCTTATGACGCGGTGCTCGGCGGGCGCTATCTCGACCGGATGGAGAAACGCGGCGGCGAATGGCGGATCGCCGACCGCATCGCGATTTATGACTGGGCACGCGAATACCCCGATTCCGCCGATTGGAGCAGCACCGACGTGCTCGGGCTGGGCCTCAGGCTCCAATCCAACCGCGAGAACGATCCGAGCTATCGGGTCCTCGGACCAATCTGATCAGGGAATGCGCTTGTCGCGGCGGTTGGTCAGCGGCCGGCGATAGGAGGGATCATCGGACGTGCGCGAGGGCACGCCATTGGCGTGGACGTCGGGGATGTCGGCAAAGGGAATCGGCCCCGCGTTGATCGAGCCGGCCCATTCGACCGTGCAATAGCGCTGGGCAATCCGCCATTCGCCGTCGCGGCGCTCGAGCCGGTCGAGATAGCGCCCCCCGGCGGTGCCGATCGTCTCGTCGCGGGCGCGCACATTGTAGATGTAATAGGTCTCGGCATGGGCGGTATCGCCGTCGATCTCGCAGCTATGGTTGGTGATGTGGTGCTGGGTCGAGATCGGCCCGTTCACGGCGCGCTGATGGCCCCATTCGATGAATTCCTCGCGGCCGCCGAGGAAGGCGCCGTGATCGTCGATCGCGTCGGGATGGTAGACCGAGCGGATCAGATCATCGTCGCGCCGGTCGACCCCGCGGCAATAGCGCCGCATGCAATCGAGGATCGCCTGACGATCGATCAGGTCCTTGAGGTCGGCAGCCATGAAGCGAATGCTAGACCAGGGCGAACGCGCTGAAAAGCGCTGGCCAACACCTCCGCGGCCGGATTATCAAACCGGCCATGGCCTTCGCCGTTCACCAGGGGATCGCCGCGATCTGCGGTCGAATTAATCACCCGGCCTGATCCGTCAGGCCGGGCCAATCCACATGTGAACGCCAGCGGCGCGCGACGCGCCATCAAGGACCACTCCCATGCCCAAGAACAAGGCCACGCTGCATCTGCTGTGCGGCAAGATCGCCGCCGGAAAATCATCGCTCGCCGCCGAGCTCGGCCGTCAACCGGGGACGATCGTCCTCAGCGAGGACCAATGGCTGACCGCGCTCTATCCACGCGAGATCCAGACCGTCTTCGATTATGCGCGCTGCTCGGCGCGCCTGCGTGAGGCGATCGCGCCGCACATCGTCGCGCTGCTCCAGTCGGGCCTTTCGGTGGTGCTCGACTTTCCGGCGAACACGATCGCCTTTCGCGCATGGATGCGCGGGCTGTTCGAGCGCGCGGGGTCCGCGCACCAGCTGCATTACCTCGACCTGCCCGACGATGTCTGTCGCGCACGCCTCCACGGGCGCAACGCAGCCGGACAGCAGTCGCATGTCAGCGACGAGATGTTCGATATCGTCACCAGCTACTTCGTCGCGCCGACGGCGGAGGAAGGCTTCGACCTGATCCTGCATCGCGCCTGAAATCGTCGCCGGTCGGAAACTTCCGCGCCCTGCTGCGCTCAAGACAGGCATTTCATGCAAGGGCGGGTATCGGAGCGTCCGAGCGACCTGGCGATTTTGAAGGCGTAGGCCTTTTGGCTGTATGGTCCGAGCCAGCGGCCGGTCTCCCCCGTATCCCTGGCTTGTATGCCGGCGCCATCATTGCAGTTCGTGCAGCTCGCATGATGAACTCGGCACCGATTCCGCGCCCAGTTCTCATAGACGTAATAGGCCTGGGAGGCGTCGACCGCTGCCGAAGCGTCAATGCGCATTTGCACAGGAAGCTCCTCGCATCACCAAGCGGACGTGTGCGAAGTGCTCCGGGCAGAGCCAGGGGGACACGCCCGGAGCATCGCAACGCCGCCAGGAAGGCAATTGGCGGAGACCGGCTTGTGGCAAGGCAATGTTGCCCAGCTATTTCCCAAGCTTTGCTGATGCCGGCCCCGTTATGTCCGGCATCGACCCAGGCGGGCGTTCGCCCTGCGAAGGAGGAGCTTGGCCGCTGCTCGGCTACTGGGCCCAGACAGCTAGCTTGTATAGCATGATACCTTGTGATAAATAACTCCCTGATTCGGAGCCGATGATCGTGAACGAAGCAATCCAGGTTCAGCTGAAGAAGGGCGTGCTCGAGCTCTGCGTTCTCGCGCTGCTCTCGAACGAGGACAGCTATGCCTACGACATCGCCAGTCGCCTGGCCAAAGGGGTCGATATGGGAGAGGGCACGATCTATCCGCTGATGCGGCGCATGCAGTCCGACGGCCTGGTCGAGACCTATCTCCAGGAATCGTCGTCCGGCCCGCCACGCAAATATTACCATCTGACGGACGCTGGCCGGGCCAGCTTCGTGGCGCAGAAGGCCGAATGGGCCGCCTTTGTCCGCGCCGTCGAGGCCGTTCTCGGAGACGTGCGATGACCCGGCAGGACTTCCTGATTCAGTTGCGCAAAGGGCTCTCGGGCCTGCCGGCGGCGACGATCGACGACATCGCCGCCGACTATGATGCCCACTTCACCGATGCTGCGACGGCCGGGCGCGAAGAGACGGAAGTGGCCGCGTCGCTTGGCGACCCGGCCCGGCTGGCGCGGGAACTCCGCGCCGAGGCCGGGCTGAAGGCCTGGCAGGAAGCCCGCAGCCCTTCCACCGCTGCTGGCGCTATCATAGCCGTCGTCGGCCTGGGCGCGATCGACATCCTATTTTTGCTGCCGATTCTGATCGGCGTGGCCGCCGCGCTGCTCGGCCTGTTTATCGCCACCTTCGTCTGCCTGGCCATCGGCGGGGCGATATTCGTCCATGCGCCGTTCCACCAGGGGCCCGGCGGAATTGCCGGCGGACTGTTGACCGGCATGGGCCTGATGTCGGCGGCGGTGGCGGCCGGTGCGGTGCTGACCTTGATCGCCATCGGTCTGATCAACGGCGTCGTTTGGTACGGGCGGCTTCACTTCCGGCTGCTCAAGCCCGCGGCCGAATCTTGAGAGAGGAGAAAAGACCGTGACCCGCGCCCTGCTCATCATCGCCGCTACAGGGTTCGTTATCGCTGTCGTCTGCTTCACCGCCGCCGGCGCGGTTGGCGTTCCGTGGCGGCAGGGCTGCCACATCTGGAGCTCACGGTCATCCTGGGTGGCTGGTCCTACGATCATGCGCAACTATCAATGGACCGGAGGCGATACCCTGCGCATCGATGTGCCAGCGAGCCTCGCTTACACTCAAGGACCGACGAGCAAGCTGACCATCACAGGGCCGAAGGGCTTGTTGGATAAGCTGGCCGTCGAAAGTGGCCGCATCGGAATCGACGGCTGCACCGGTGATGCGCCCAAACTGAAAATCGTCATGACCGCGCCAAACGTTACCGACTTCGAAGTCTCAGGCGCGCAAATCCTGTCCATCGCCAACTTCAAGCAGAACCGGCTCACCATCGGGGTCTCCGGCACGGGTGATGTCATCGCGAAGGGCGAAGCCGGGCACACGACGCTGCGCATGTCAGGCCAGGGCAACGCCGACTTGGGCGGGCTGACGGGCGACGACGCCAAGGTTCGAATCGCCGGCATGGGCAAGGCGACGATCGCGCCCAAGCTCTCTGCCGACGTCACCATATCCGGGATGGGCCAGGTCACGCTTCTTACCCACCCGGCGACTGTGAAGCAGCGCATCTCGGGCATGGGATCGGTCATCGAGGCGAGCGCGAAGTAGCAAGGGGAGACGTCTTGTGAACCGACTCGCCTTGACCGCCATCGTGACATCGGTCGCTCTCGCGTCGTCGGCAGGTCATGCTGCCGTCGCCGCGCCGACCAGCCCAAAGCCGGTCGACTGCCAGCAGGCAATACCGGGCAGCTGGCAATGGGGCTGGGGCACGCCGATTGTCGTCTACGGCACGGTGGATTTCCGCGCCGATAAACGGATGACCTACAACGACAAGGAGGGAACGTGGCGTTGCGATGGCGTCACGGCGACGCTGACGTGGGACGGCGGCAATCCGTCAACCGGATGGTCCTTGCCGCCGACGGCCGCACGATGCGGGGTACGAATGGGACAGGGACGCTCCAGGTACAGGCTACGCGGACGGTACCGATCCAGGCCCTCTCAGAGCTGAAGAGCCGCATTGCTAGCGGCGACTTCGGAAATATCCATTCCGTCGTCATCATGCGCAATGGGAAGAGACTCCATGAGTGGTATTTCTCAGGTTCGGACGAGAGACTCGGAAGACGGCTCGGGAACATCACATTCACAGCCGATACGCTGCACGACGTTCGCTCCGTGACGAAGAGCGTTACGTCGATTCTCTTTGGCATTGCTCTCCATGATGGCGCCATCAAAAACCTCGATCAGCCCGTTCTCGACTTCTTCCCGGAGTATCCCGACCTTCACACGCCCGATCACATGCAAATCCGGCTGCGGGATTTGCTCTCGATGACATCCGGACTTCATTGGGACGAACGCACTATTGTGTATACCGACCCGCGCAACAGCGAGACCGCGATGAACAGCGCCGCGGACCGTTACCGATACATTCTTTCGCAGCCCGTCGATGCAAAGCCTGGGACGCGTTGGGCCTATAGCGGCGGAGACACGGCCCTGATCGGCGAGGTCGTTGCGCGCGCGACGCATACCTCCTTGGATGTCTATGCGGAGCGTAAGCTGTTCCGACCGCTGCACATAACTCAGTTCGAATGGATCAGGGACAGGAAGAGCATCCCAATGTCGGCCGTAGGGCTTCGGCTTCGTCCGCGCGACATGGCGAAGATCGGGCAACTGATGCTTCACCATGGTCGCTGGGGTTCTGCGCAGATTGTGCCGGCGGACTGGGTGGACAGCTCGACGTCGCGTCACGCGCAGCTTTCACCCGACCTGACCTGTGGCCGGCAGTACGGCCATTTCTGGTGGCTTGGGACAATCTGCGATGGCAATGACCACCAGCCCTATTATTTTGCAAACGGCAACGGCGGGCAGATGATCTGGGTGGATCCGTCGCTTGGTCTCGTCGTGGTCACGACGGCGGGTTTCTATAATTCGCCAGCGCCGGACCCGAGCAGCATCCCTCTGACGGTCGCCAGGCTGGAGCGAGGGAAGCCAGGGCGGTGACAGCCGAGCGGGCTGCACCGGAAATTTGAGTCTCCAAGGTCCGCTTTTCATCCACGAGAGACATTGATCTGCGTCCTCGAAGCTCCCGCTAATCGGCGAAATCGGGCGTCACCCCCTGCGCATCGGGATCGAGATAGCGGCCGGTGTGGACCGCACCGGCGAGCGTCGTGCGAAGCGCGAAGCGCCGGTCATCGACCTTGTGGCCGTGGGCGGCGTGAATGAAGCGGATATTGTCCCAGACGATCGCATCATTCGCCTGCCACTTATGGCGATAGACATATTGCGGCTGGAGCATATGCCCCAACAGCTCGGCGAGCAGCGCGTCGCCCTCTTCCTCGCTCATGCCGAGGATCCGGTCGATGTTGCTTGGGCTGAGCAGGAGGCAGGGCCGACCGGATTGCGGATGCCGCAACACCACCGGCTGGACGACGGCGGGATAGCGCGTCGCGACCGGCACGTCGTGCAGCCCCGACTGCCGCCCGCCGGGGTCCTCATCCTCGGTCGCGCGCCGCATCGTCTTCCACAGCGCGCCGGGCGGCGGTGGGCCGGGATATTCGAGCTTGAGCGTCGCCTGGTACTCGAGACCGTCGAGCCGCCGCTTCATCGCCGCGGGAAGATCCTCATAGGCGGCGGCGGTATCGGCGAGGAAGGTCTCGCCCTCCTCGCGCGCGGGCACCACCATGCGCAGCACCGCGCCCTTGCAGACATCGGGGGTGAAAGCGGAATCGCGGTGCCAGGGGACGCGGTTCAGCCGCAGCTCGCTCTCGTCATAGACATAGGCGGGCGCGCGCTTGACGCCGCCAAGCTCGATCAGCAGTGGATCGAGCTCTGACCGCATCTCGGGATAGGGATGCAGCTCCAGCTCGCCGAAGACGCGGCTGAGCGAAAGGTGATAGTCGACCGAGTCGACGTCCCGGAACAGCAATATACCATGGTCGAGCCAGGCGGCGCGGAGCGCGTCGGCCACCTCGGCCTGCTGCTCCGCGCCCTGGGCGAGGCCAATGATCTCGGCGCCGACCGCCATCGGCCGAACCGAGAAGGCGCCCGCCGCAGTTGCGCTGGCCGCCATGACGTCAGGCGTCCGCGACGACCGGGCTGGAAATCTCGCCGATCTCGTCGATCACCAGCGTGACGGTGTCGCCCGGCATGGTTTCGCGGTCCATCGCGCCCTGTGGCGCACCGCAGGAGATGACGTCGCCGGGCAGCAGCGCGGTGACCGAGCTGACCCACGACACCAGCTCATAGGCGTTCCACAGCATCTTGCCGCTGCTGGTCTCGAAGAATTCCTCGCCGTTGATCCGCCCGCGCATGGTCAGCTTGGTCGGGTCGACATCGGTGGCGATGCACGGGCCGCACATCGAGAAGGTGTCGAAGCCCTTGCCGAACACCACCGGCGCCATGCCGACCTCGACGGTGAAGTCGAACGACGTCATGTCGTTATGGATGGTGTAGCCCATGATGTAATTCTTGGCGTCCTCGACGCTGACGTGCTTCGCCTTCTTGCCAATGACGATGCCGAGCTCGGTTTCGAAGAACACCCGCTTGCCGATCTTGGGATAGAGGATGGTCTCGCCCGGATTGATCCGCGCGGTCACGTTCTTCATGATGAAGGACGGACCGGCACGGTCTGACTTGTCGCGCCAGTTCTCGAGGATCACGACGACCTTGTTGTGCGGCATGATCGGGCTGAGCATCTTGACGCTCGCAACCGGGCCGATCTTCGCGCCTTTTTTCGGCGCGGTGTAGACATCGCCTTCCACCGCATAGACGTCGTCGCCCTCGTTGATCGCCCAGACCGGCTCGCCGCCGCTCTTCTGCACACGCATGATCTTCATCTTCACTCTCCGTCGCTTTGTCGGCTTGATTGTTCGATCGTCGATGATTCCCGAGTTCAGCCTGCCGCCTCGTAGTTGGCCGCAAGATTGGGAAAATTGACCAGCATTGGCCGTGGGAGCTTGACCCCGCTGTAGCGATAGATCGCTGGCGTGCTGCGTCCCTCCTCGGTCGCGATCACGCGCCGCAGTGTGCGCACCCCGCCGCTGCCACGGAAGCTCGGCCGGCCGTGCTGGATGGCGCGATTGTCCCACAACAGCAGGTCATTCTGCCGCCATTCATGGGTGTAGATATTCTCCGGCGCGCAGAGGTAGGCATAGATGTCCGCGAGCAGCGCCTCACTCTCCTCGAACGGCATGCCGCGGATGTGGCCGAACATCTCGCTGACGAACAGCATCGGCTCACCGGTGCGGTGATGCGGCAGGACGACCGGCCAGGTCCGGCGGGGATAATCGTCGATCGTCGCATAATCCGCGTCGTCGGGATCGGATAGCTCGACGTCGGGACTGATCTTGAGCTGGCTGCCGTCTTCCTGGTTGCGCCCGGAGATGTGAATCGTCTCCAGCCCGGCAAGCCGCTCACGAAGCCTCGGCGGCAAGGCGGCATAGCCGCCCCGCAGACTGGCGAACAGCGTCGGCGCGACCGAGCCGCTGATCTCGGTCGCGTAGAGCGAAAGGCCGAGAAGCGGCGAGGCCGTGTAGGTCAGGTCGGAATGGAACGCCAGCCGGCCATCCTCCAGCCAGCCGTCGACGTTCGACAGGTAGGAGCAATAAGTGCCCAGCTCGAATTCATCCGCGACCGGGCCGAGCAGCTCGATCAGCCGGATCTGATCCTCGACCGCGATCTCCTCGCCGCGGAAGACGAGCAGCGATCGGACGTCGAGCAGCCGGCGCAGTGCCGCTTGAACCTCCGCATCGAATGGCTGATCCAGCCGGAGACCCTCGATCTGCTCGCCCAATGCGGGCGAAAGCGGCGTGTGGCGCAGGCTCATCTTCCTCTCCGTCGCCTGGGGCGATCACCGGGGCGCTCGCCAGCGCGCCGATCCCGCCACCTGCGGCTGGCCCGAAGGGTGCGCCGGATCCCGGCCAGCGACAAGGGGTGGAATCCGCCAGCGCGGGCTTGCTCCGCCTGATCGGCCCCGCTCCCCGTCACAGAACTGTTATCGAGCTGACATTAGACATGCGTCTTGCCAGGCCGGCCACCGGCATGTCATTCACGCTCCAACCCGAACTCCAGACCCATATGGACCGGATCAAAGAGGAGATCGCCGACAGCTTCGACGAGGAGCTGGAGATGGAGATCGAAGACAGCCGGCTCGAGACGATCCTCGGCGACCTGTCGGACCATCCCGAGCGCGAGCAGCTCGAGCGGCGGGTCTATTTCCGCGAGCTGTTCAGGCTGCAGCATGAGCTGGTCAAGCTCCAGGAGTGGGTCCAGCACCAGGGCCTGAGGGTCGTCGTGCTGTTCGAAGGGCGGGATTCCGCCGGCAAGGGCGGCGCGATCAAGCGCATCACCCAGCGGCTCAATCCACGCGTCTGCCGGGTCGTCGCCCTGCCCGCGCCCAACGAGCGCGAGCGCAGCCAATGGTATTTCCAGCGCTATGCGGTCCACCTGCCGGCCGCCGGCGAGATGGTGCTGTTCGACCGCAGCTGGTACAATCGCGCCGGCGTCGAACGGGTCATGGGCTTCTGCAGCGAGCAGGACGTCGAGGAATTCTTCCGCTCGGTGCCCGAGTTCGAGCGGATGCTGGTCCGCTCCGGCATCATCCTCATCAAATACTGGTTCTCGATCACCGACGAGGAGCAGCAGTTCCGTTTCAACATGCGGATCCACGATCCGCTGAAGCAATGGAAGCTGTCGCCGATGGACGTCGAATCGCGTCGCCGCTGGGAGGATTACACCCGCGCCAAGGAAGCGATGCTCGAGCGCACCCACATCCCCGAGGCGCCCTGGTGGCTGATCGAGGCGATCGACAAGAAAAAGGCGCGGCTCAACTGCATCGCCCATCTGCTGACGCAGATTCCCTATCAGGACGTGCCCAAGCCGGCGGTGGTTCTGCCGGAACGTGTGCGCCATGCCGACTACACGCGGCATCCGGTGCCGGCCGAGATGTACGTGCCGGCACGTTACTGAGGATCGCTCCTCACTGCGGCGGGATGGGCTCGCGGCGCAGCTTGATCCATCCCATGCCCTGGACGACCAGGGTCATTTCGTCAGGCGAGGCGATGAACAGCTCCTTGAGGCGGGCCACCTCGAGCCCGCCCAGCGGAATACCATTCAGCCGGGTGACCACCATGCCGACCTTGAGCCCGGCGCGCTCGGCCGGCGAGCCAGGTGCGACGAGCACGATCTTCACGCCGCCGTCGAGCCCCGAATAGGGCTCGAAGGCGAAGCCGACCTGCTTGCCCGGCGTGATCGACGGCGGCGTCTCCTGCTGCGCATGAAGCGCCGATCCCATGACCGGCAGCGCGGCGGCGATCGCCAGCGCGGCCAGAGTGAGCGCTCGTCTCATCGCAATCCCTCCCCTGCCGAACCCCGGTTTCGCAAGACTAGGCTCCGATAATCGAGTCTCCCACGAAAAATTGAACCCGGGCGGCCCTTGCAGCGTTTTACATCCCGCCACAGCCGGTATTCGGCTGGCGCCAAAAGGCACCGCTCAGTCGAGCGGGTGGAACGGGAGGACGAGGGGATGCCGCAGCAGCGTCAGCAAGCCATCGCCACTGCCACGATCGAAGCCTGCGCCCGCGAGCTGGAAGCCTGGGCCGAGCTCACCCAGCGCGCCGACCTGGTCCACGCCGCGGCTCAGACTCTGCGGCGCAACTCGGCCATGATCATCGCTCAGGCGCTCACGCCGGCACGCTGAAAAACCCACCGAATTAACCCTGCCGGGCAATCCTCCGGCAACCTTTCCTAACTCAAATCGGTACCGGCGCCTGAGCAGCGCCGGGGGACGATCATGGGCTACTCGCGAACCATTGCCATCGCGCTCGCGGCCAGCATGCTGACCGCTGCGGCGCCAGCACCCGATTATGGCACCGAGCCGTCATGGGACAGCGCGCGCAGCAGCGTCGAGACGGCGTTGCGCGCCAAGATGATCGATCCCCTGTCGACCCAGATCCGCTGGCCCTATCGCTTCGCCCGCGGCTTCACCCAGTTCATGTTCGAGCATCCGCAATACGGCTGGTGGACCTGCGGCCGGATCAATTCCAGGGGATACGCCGGCGGCTATGTCGGCGAGGTCTGGTTCACCGTGTTGATCAAGGACGGCAAGATCCTGTCGCTCGATCGCGGCAACACCCTCGAGGTCACGCATGCCTCGGCCCATTGCGAGGACGCGGTAAGGTCGGGACAGCTCAAGCCGGTGCCGGTCGCCGCCGCGCCGACGGCGGCCGCGGATGAGGGAAAGCTGGGCATCGGCTTTGTGCCGACGCCTGATGGCGCCCGGATTCAGCTGGTCGTCGCCGGCTCGCCGGCCGACCGCGCCGGCCTCAGGGTCGGCCAGCTGATCGAGGCGGTCAACGGCGCGCCCTTGAAGGGCTTGGCCGCGCCCGAGATGATCAAGGTGGTGCTCGCCAGGACGCCCGCCGTCTTCTTCTCGATCGCCGGCGCCGGCGATGTGAAGGTCACGCGGCCGACGCCCTCCTCGGCCGGCTAAGCCAGACCCGACCTTCAAATTAAGGGCTGATCCAGCGCCGCCGCTGCGGCTAACGTGACGACGTCGTTTGCGCGAACGCCCCGGCGGCGACGTGAACGCCCATCACAGGAGGTTCGGGAGATGGAAGTCATTCGTCACGGCACGAGCGAGAAGCGTGTCGGCGCACCGGAATATTTCACCGGCAAGGTCGTTATCGACATGTCCTTCGGCTGGGACGAGCCGTCGCGGCTGGTCGGCGGCATCGCCACCTTCGAACCGGGCGCGCGCACCGTCTGGCACGTCCATCCGATCGGCCAGACGCTCTACATCACCAGCGGCGTCTGCTGGCATCAGTGCTGGGGCGGCCCGATAGTCGAGGCCCATCCGGGCGACGTCATCTGGTGCCCGCCCGGCCACAAGCACTGGCACGGCGCCTCGCCCAATTCCTCGATGGTCCATTTCACTGTCCAGGAAGGGCTCAACGGCAAATATGTCGAGCTGATGGAGCCGGTGACCGAGGAGCAGTACAACGCCGGCCCGCCGGCCTGATCCAGATCAGCCGCGCGCGTCCCAGTTCAGCGGCAGCGAGGTCATCGCGGTGATATGGCCGCAGGAGACGATTGGCGGCTGACCCGGCGTCAGGCGGAATTCGGGGATTTGCCCGAGCCATTCGCCGAGTGCCTCGACCAGCTCGATCCGCGCGAGCAACGCGCCGAGGCACTGATGTGGGCCGCGACCGAAGGTCATGATCGAAGTCAGCTTGCGGTCGATGTCGATCGCCGTGGCCTGCGGAAAGACGCTGTCGTCGAGGCAGTGCAGCGCCGTCGGCATGAACAGCCGGTCGCCCAGCTTGAAAGTCACGCCGCCATAGGAAAATTCCTTGGCGACGACGCGGCCGAGACTGGCGACCGGGAAACGGCGGGCAAATTCCTCGCCCGAGCTTCGGATCCGCTCGGGATGGGCGACGAGCTCGCGCCGCAGATCATCGTCGCCGGCGAGGTGCCGCACGACGAAGCCGAGCATCGAGGCGACGGTGTCGAGCCCGGCCATCAGCAGGTTGACGGCGATGCTCAGCACCAGCTCGCGCGGCATGCGCTCGCCCTTGTAGTCGGACAGGATCAGCGCCGAGATGAGGTCGTCGCCGGGATTTGGCGTGCGATCGTCGATGATCGCGCCGAGATAATCGAACACGCCCTGCATCGCCGCGATCTTCTTCTCGGCGACGCCCTCGCGGATCACGCCTTCGGCAGCGTCGAGCAGCATCCTTCCGTCGGACAGCGGCAGCGCCATCATCTCGAAGAACAGATGCATCGGAATCTTGAGCGCGAAGTCGGGCATGAAATCGCATTCACCCTTGTCGCGAAACTCCTCGATCAGCCCGGCGGCGATGCTGCGGATCGGTCCGGCAAGGCCCCGCACCCGCTGCGGCGTGAACCAGCGGATCGCGGCGATGCGGGTGATCGCGTGCTCCTCGCCATCGCCCTCGCCGGGGAGGATGTGAACGCCTTCGAAGGATGGGATCGAGATGCTGCGGTTGGAAAGATGCTCGACATCGGCGAACAGCTCCTCGACCGCCGCGCCGGTCGCCGCGATCCAATGGCCACCGTAGCGCGGCGTCCAGACGATCGGCGCCTCGCCGCCGCGAATGCTGCGGCACCGGTCGGCGAAGCCCTTCCACGCCTGGAACACGTCATCCTGCGGTCCGGCCATGGCGTAGAAATCGAAATCGACCACCAGATCCGGCGGGACATTCGCCGGCAGCTCGGCCTGCATCACCGCTGTGTTGTCAGTCATATCGAGGCTCCCGCCGCATAGCCTTCGCCGATCGCATGCTCGATATAGCGCGGGCTCAATGCGTCACCGATGGTGATCACCTGTTTCGCCGATCCCACCAGCGCCGCCGACAGGCTGGTGTCGCTCAGCGCGTAGCCGACCAGCACGACCGTGTCCGCCGGCACGGTCTCGGGCGCGGCATCGACCGTGGGGTCGAATAGAGTGACGCTGTCGCGATCGATCCGGTCGAGCTTGGCCCGCGTTCTGACGTGGAAGCGCCCGGTCAGCGTCATCCGCTCATAGGGCGGCGTGCTGCGGAACATATTGTCCATCATCGGCGCGAAGGCGGAGAAGCGAGTGACGAAGGTCACCGCGACGCCCGCGTCGACGAGATATTCGGCAGCGGCGACCGCCTCGTAATGGCCGACGTCGTCGAGTACGACCGCGGTCTCGCCGAGCCTTTCCGGCGGGCGGCTGAGCAACTCCACCGAAGAGATGACATGCGGCAGATCGATGCCGGCGACATGGTGGCCGGGCCGATGATGCTGGAAGCCATCCATCCGGGGATGCGCGCCGATCGCGATCACCACCACATCGGCGTCGCTCGCCTCGATCGCGGCCGGGCCGATCCGGGTGCCGGTATGGATGCTGACGCCGAGCCGGCACAGCTCGGCTTCCTGCCAGACCGCGATGTCGCCAAACGCTTCCATCTTCGGCGCGCGCTGGGCGACGAGCTTCACCTTGCCGCCAAGCGCGGGCGATGCCTCGTAGAGCGTGACCTTGTGCCCGCGCGCGGCGGCGACGCGCGCCGCTTCCATGCCGGCGATGCCGCCGCCGACCACCGTCACCCGCTTCGGCGTGGTGACAGGCGGGAGCGCTCCCATCTGCAGCTCATTGCCCGCTTCCGGATTCACCGCGCAGCCGACATTGCCATAGGGCACCCCACCGGCGCAGCGCTGGTTGCAGTAGATGCAGGGGCGGATTTCGCCGGCGCGACCCTCGATCGTCTTATTCACCACATCGGGATCGGCGAGCTGGGCGCGGAACATGCCGACCATCGCCCCCTGCCCCGCCTCGATCACCGCATCGGCCTGGGCGATCGTGCTGAAGCGGCCGGTGACGAGCAGCGGCACCGAGGTTCGCTGCGCGAGATTGTCGAGATAGGGCAGCTCATAGCCGACCGGCCGGCTGAGGCTGGCGGCAGTCCATTCGCCGCGATGCGCATCGCCGACGCTAGTGTCGAAGAAGTCGACCAGCCCTTCGGCTTCGAGCAAGCCCATCACCCGCTCATTTTCGGCGAGATCGACAAGGCCGTCATCGAGCTGCGGCCCGATCCGCGCGCCGAGGGCGAAATTCGGCGGCAGCGCAGCGCGCAGCGCACGCATCGTCTCCATCAGGAAGCGCGCGCGATTGTCGAAGCTGCCGCCATAATCGTCAGTACGGCGGTTGATCGCAGAGGCGAGAAACTGCTGCGGCAGATAGCCATGGGCGGCATGGACCTCGACGCCGTGCAGGCCTGCCTTCACCATCCGCTGCGCGGCGAGGACATAGGCTTCGATCGCCTCGTCGATCATGTCCTTGGTCATCTCGATCGACGGGCCGGCGCCCATATAGCCCTGTAGCCCCGCCACCGGCCCCCATGGCGGCGAGCCGTCCCAGGGAAAGCCGTGGATGCCGGCCTGGAGAATCTGGATGAAGGTTTTCGTGCCATGCGCCGACATCCGCTCGGCGAGCTTGGCGAGACCGTCGATCACCTCATCGTCCCAGATCGACAGGATCTTCGGCGATGATGCCGCCTTGGGATGGACCGGCGCGGCTTCGAGGATGACGAGGCCAGTGCCGCCCGCCGCGCGCGCCTCGTGATAGGCGATGAAGCGATCGGTGACGCGGCCCATCTCGCACATGTGCATCTGGTGCGGCGGGCGATAGATGCGGTTCTTGATCTCGACGCCGCCGATCGTGATCGGCGTGAGGGAGATGTGCGCCATCGGCCCGCTCCTCAGCCGCCGAGCACGGCGGCGCGGGTGTCCATGAACTTCTGGATGTGATTGACCGGATCGCCGGCGTTGACCCCGCCGTCGACCGTCACCGTCGTGCCGGTGATGTAGACCGAACGGTCGCTGCCGAGGAACATCGCGGCATTGGCGACGTCGATCGGCCGCCCCTGGCGCTTCAGCGGCTGGTTGAACATCCACACCGGCAGCAGCGCCTTCTCCAGCCGATCGGCGGTGGCCGCATCCATGCCGGGCTCGGCGAAGCTCGCCATCTCGGTGCGGATATGCCCCGGCACGATGGTGTTCACCCGGATGTTGTATTCGGCGAGATCGATCGCGATCGACGCGCTGAAATTGGCCACCGCCGCCTTGGACGCGCGATAATCCCAGAAGCCGTAGCCGGCGACGATGCCGGCGATCGACGAGGTGTTGATGATCGAGCCGCCGCCGTTCTTCGCCATGTGACGCGCGGCGAACTGGCTGCCCATCATCACGCCGAGCAGATTGACCTTCATCACCTTGCGGAAATCGGAAAAGTCGAGATCGAGGAAACGCAGCGCGGTTGGCGGCATGATGCCGGCATTGTTGAACATGATGTGGAGCCCGCCGAACTTGCTCACCGCGGTATCGACCAGCGCCTGCACCTCGGCCTGGTTGGCGACATTGGTCTTCTGGAAGACCGCATTGGCGCCCAGCTCCTCTGCCAGCGCCCCTCCCCGCTCGGCATCGACATCGGCGATCACGACCTTGGCGCCCTCGGCGACGAACAGCTCGACGGTGGCACGACCGATCCCGCTGGCGCCGCCCGTGACGATCGCGACCTTGCCGCTCAGTTCCTGGCTCACTGTCTCTCTCCAACTGTCGTGGCGCGTGCGCGGCGGACATCGGCCTGCGCCTGCTCGACGCCGACCGGCATGCCCTTCCAATGACCCTGATCCTCGGTGTTCGAGGTGTTGGCGAAAACGTCGAGGCCGAGGAGATAGCGCAGCTGCGGCGAGAAGCTCGCCTGCAGCTCGGCCGGGATCGCCGCGGTCCAGTTGATCATCGGCCGCAGAAAGGCCGCCGAATAATAGCCGAACAGCAGCGCGCGATCCTCGTCGGCCGTCACATTCGCGCCCGAGGTATGCCAAATCCGCCCGTCCATCACGATGAACGAGCCGGCCTTGGCCTCGAATGGGATCAGCCGCGCGGCCGCATCGGCCGGCACGTCGGCGGCGGTGCGCCAGTGATGGCTGCCCGGGATGTAGAGCGTCGCGCCATTGTCGCGATGCACATCGGTCAGGCACCAGACGATGTTGACCGACCAGGGATGGAGCCACGGCTCGGGCAGGATGAAGGCGAGGTCGGCATGCAGCGCCATCGGCCGCGAGCCCGGCCGGGCGATGTTGGCGGTGCAATTGGCGACGACGATCTCCGGCCCGACCACCGCGCGCACCATCTCCAGCGCATCGGGATGCTGGATCAGATCGCGGAAGATCTTATCGGCCGACAGTGGCGTCAGCACGCGGACCATGTTGGGATTTGGATCGATCCCCGGCAGGAAACAGGAATAGCCTTCGGCGGCATTGGCCTCGGCCGCATCCCAAAGCCGGTCGACCGCCATCGCGGCGACGTCGCGCGCGATGACGTCGGGGATAATGCACCAGCCCGCTTCGGCGAGCTGGGCCTTGGCCTTGTCGTAAAGCCCTGGATCCACGCGATTCCTCTCCCGCGCCCGCGCCCGATTCAGCGAGTCGCCCGCCTTGGGTAGATCAGCCTCGGGCGCAAGGTAAGCCGCTTCACCGCTGCTGTCGCCGGCTGCACATGGCTTGTCGCCTGCGGTCAAGCCGGCCGGGTCGGCGCCTAGACCATCCCCTTCCCCACCGTCGCGCGGACGGGAATGCCTTCGGGATCGAAGTCCTCGAGGCAGTAGACGTTCACGCCAAAGAAATCGGGCGTCACGCGCTTGCGGTGGAAGGGGTAGGTGCCGCAGGTCCTGCAGAAGAAATGGCGCGCGGTGCGCGTGTGGAAGCGATATTCGGTCAGGCTGTCGCTGCCGGCGAGCAGCGTGAAATCGCGCTCATGGACCTTCACCATCAGCGCGTTCCTGCGCCGGCAGATCGAGCAATCGCAGGTCGTCAGCTCGGGGAAATCGGTGACGATCGCAAAGCGCACGGCGCCACAGTGGCAGCTGCCCTGATAGGTTGCTGGCGCCCGGCTCAATCCCGCTTCCCTCGCACCCGGCCTAGCGCGGCCGCGCGCCCTTGATCGCGGCGCGGCGCAGCACGCGCGGCCCGGCGAAATCGGCGACGGCACGATGCTGGGTCAGCCGTTCCTCCCAGATGACGATGTCGTGCAGCTGCCATTGCCAGCGGACATGGAATTCGGGCGTGTTGGTGTGGTTGTAGAGCATGCGCAGCAGGCTGGCGCTCTCCGCCTCGCTGAGGCCTATGATCCGCTGAGTGTAATGCTCGTTGACGTAGAGCATCCGCCGCCCGCTTGCCGGATCGGTCAGCACAACCGGATGGATGAACTCGGAGCCCTTGCCATAGACCTCGGGCTCGCCCGAGCGGCGCGCGGGGATCTCGGTCGTGTGCAGCGCCTCCAGCCCGTCGACCAGCCGCCGGATGCTCGGTGACAACGCCTCGTAGGCCGCGACCATATCGGCCCACATCGTGTCGCCGCCCTGCTCCGGCAGCTCCTCCGGGCTGAGCAGCGCCGCTTGCGGCGGGCATTCCTCGGAGGTCCCGTCGGTGTGCCACAGGCTGGTGCCGAAGCGGTTGATCGCTTTGGCGTCGGTATCGATCTTGCCGAGCCGTTCGTCGGGATAATTCTCGCCGCGGCGATAGGGATAGCGGATGACATCGCCCATCGTCGCAGCGAGGTCGACGAACTGCTCATTGGTCACCCGATTGTCGGGACCGGGACGATAGAACAGCACGGCATGGCGGTTGAGCGCCTGGTTCAGCGCCGCGCCGAGCGCCGCATCCAGCCGGTCGAAATCGATACCACTGATGCGGGCGCCAAAGCCGTTGGTCATCGGCTCGATGGCGAGCGATGGTGACCGGGACAAGGTCGCCGACATCGACCGTTCCTCTCTAATGCTTCTTCTTTTCCGCCAGGGCTTCGCGGTTGGCCTGGATCAGAAAGGCGCGCAGGCTCGGCATGTCCTTGCTGTGGATGTCATGCACCCGCCATTGGCCGCGCGACTGGACGAGGTCGAAGTCGAGGCGGCGGATCTCCGGCGGCTTGACCGCGGCGAAGATGATCTCGACGCGCGCCCCGGCGGAGGATGCGCCGGTCGCGCGGATCGCCCCGATCCGGGACTTCATGCCTTCGCTGTCCTGACAGTCGCAGATCGGATCGCCGTCGAGCGGCGGCGCGTCGCCCTCGGGCGTCAACCGCTCACTGTCGCGGATCAGCGTGGCCAGCGCCGGATCGAACACCTGTGGCGCAGAACGGCCCGCCGCATCGAACACCGGCTTGCCCTGGCGATGGGGATAGTGGCTGTAAAGACCTGTCAGGAAGCTCCGTGCACCGGCCGGCTCCGCAGCTCCGGCGGATGTCGCCAGCAGCGCCGCGCAGCCGATCGCCGCATAAGACATGGTCCGTTTCATCGGCGAAACTGATCATCGAATGCGCCGCGGGTCAACGCCCTCCTGCCGCCTCGCTCGCCTTGGGAATGCGCAGGCGAAGCTCGCGCTTGAGGATCTTGCCGAAGGGCGTACGCGGAAAATCATCGACGATGACGATGCGTTCGGGCGTCTTCTGGATCGCGATGCCCTCGCCGCGGAAATGCGCCTGGACCGCGGCAAGGTCGAGCGTGTCGCCCGGGCGCAGGCGGATGAAGGCGCCGACGCGCTCGCCATAAACCTCGTCCGGCCAGGGAATGACCGCGGCTTCCTCGACCGCGGGATGGCGGGCGAGCACGTCCTCGATCTCCTTGGACGAGAGATTCTCGCCGCCGCGGATGATGATGTCCTTCTTGCGGTCGACCACCGTCAGGAAGCCCGCCTCGTCGAGCACACCGATATCGCCGGTCAGGAACCAGCCGTCCGCGGTGAAGCTGGCGGCGGATTGCTCGGGATCGAGATAGCCGAGGAACAGCTCCGGCCCCATGGTGACGATCTCGCCGGCCGCGCCCGCCGGCAGCTCGGCGCCATCGTCGCCGGCGATCCGGACAAGGCTGCCAGGCGCGCTGCGGCCGTCGGTCAGCGCGCGCAGTTCGACCGGATCGGTGAAGTCGGTGAAGGTGACGGTCGGATGCTCGGTCGAGCCATAGGAACGGATCAGCGGCAGGCCGAATTCCTGCGAGCGATAGGCCAGCGCCGGCGGCACCGCCGCCCCGCCGCTGCACAGCCCGACCATGGCAGCGAGATCCGCGGGCGTCGCGATGTCGAGCAGCGAAGCGATCGCGAAGGGCGCGCCGGCCAGGCGGCCGACCGGATATGTACGGATCAGGTCAAGCGCCAGCGCGGCGTTGAAGCGGTCGATATAGACCGCCCCCTCGTCGTTCAGGAACGCCCTCAGGATGCCGACGATCCCGCCGATATGGCCGGCGGGTCCGGCCCAGAACATCAGCTTGCCTTCATCGGCGGCGGTCGCCTCGGGCATGATCCGCCGCGCTTCGCCGCCGAGCGTTGCATGGCTGTGGACGACGCCCTTGGCGGTGCCGGTGGTGCCGGAGGTGAAGTTGAGCATGACGACATCGCCGGCGGCAGCAGCATGCGGCGGGATGTCCTCGGTCGGCAGGGCGAGCATCGCGTCCCAACGCACCACCGGCCGCGGCATCGGCGCGTCGCCGAGCACGATAATGTACTCGAGCGCGGGCAGATCGGCGAGCGCT
>Ga0207667_10001193_pt1 | contig 32593 bp, 29 predicted proteins | sample KBSCornC52_FD_184301 | JGI IMG/M metagenome (GOLD analysis project Ga0207667, IMG submission 184301) | Corn rhizosphere microbial communities from Kellogg Biological Station, Michigan, USA - KBS Corn C5-2 (SPAdes) (version 2) | ecosystem: Host-associated > Plants > Roots > Rhizosphere > Soil ...
GATTGTCGTGCCGGGCGTTTCTTACCGAGCTGAGGCCGCCAGTGCGCCTTCAGCGACCCACTCTAGCCAAAAAACTAAAAGGAAGACCGCCGGGAGAGCTTCCAAAAAGAAAACCCCCTCAAGCCACACAGGCCCTATACGAGCCAAGAAGGCCGCAACAACCAGAAAATCCGCTCCCAGCGCCCGGAGCCTGAAGCTGACCAGCGCATTCCACGCGTCTGAGCAGCTCCGCCCCATGGCGCAGCAACTTGCGGCCACGCGATCACCTGCCGCCTACAACGGCGTGATGCAATATGCGCAAAGCCATCCGGGCGAAGGTGCTGCAGCTGCATACCTTGCGCTGGCGCATGCTTACATGCTCGATCATCGCTACTCGGACGCCGCGGCCAACTTTGCCGAGGCACGCAAAGCCGGTGAAGCGCTGGACGACTATGCCGATTACCTCGGAGCACAAGCCAACATTCAGGGCGGCCACCCAGCCAACGCCTACTCTGCACTGGATCACTTCCAGGAGCAGCATCCCGACAGCATCTTCGTCCCGCAGGCGCCCGTCCTGCTCGCGAATGCTCACCTGCAACTTGGTGACGCCAAGGACGCTCTCTCGACGCTCACCCCTTTGCTCAATACTCCGTCCTCGGATCAGGCCGGCTTTCAGATGGCCCTTGGCCGTGCCTATCAGGCCCTGGGCGACAGCGCTCAGGCCAGCTCTATCTTCAGGAAGATTTACCAGACACGGCCGCTTACCACTGAAGCCAACCAAGCCGCCACACAGCTCCAAATGATGAATATGCCGCTGACTGCGGCAGAGCGTAAGCTCCACGCTGACGCCTTGTTCAATGCAAAGAGATATTCGGAGGCAGAGGGCGAGTACGGTTCGATTGCTCGCAACAGCACACAGTTGAACCAGCCTGACCGCGACGCCCTTGCCATCTACAAGGCTGTCTGTGACCTGCGCCTGAAGCATATAGGCCGCCACCAAATCGAGAACCTGCCTGAAACAAACGATGATACTGCTGCGCTGAAGCTCTATATGCTGGCTGAGCTTGCTCGTAACGAAGACAAACGTGCAGACCACGATTCTCTGGTCTCTCAGCTCGTGCTGCGCTTTCCAGGCAGCCGCTGGCTAGAAGAAGCGCTGTACTCGGGCGGCAATATGTATTGGCTCAAGGCGTCGGCGCCGCAGGCCATCTACGACTACGGGACGCTGTATAAAATGTTTCCCAACAGCACCTACGCTCCCTCCGCACACTGGCGAACAGCGTGGCTGAACTATCGTACCCGCAACTATTCCGAAGCAGCCCGTCTGATGGATGAGCAGCTGCAGCGCTATCCGGGTGGTCTTGAAATCCCATCCGCACTGTACTGGCGTGGACGAATTTACGAGGATGAGGAGCACAATTTCGCGCAGGCTGCGAACTACTACCGCAAACTCACCGTGCTATACCCCAGCTACTACTATGCCAATCTCGCCAGGCAGCGTCTGACCGCGCTCGGGACGCAGGCACAAGTGCCTGCTACCCCCGCCTTGAGTGCAACCGAACGGCCCGATGCTCCCGAATTGAGCGCTGACCTTCCTGAGAACGACGTACACCTCATTAAGGCGCGGCTGCTCGCTAACGCCGCCCTGAACGAGTACATTGGGCCAGAGATCCATGGCAGCCCAACAGCTGACCAATGGGGTGCGCTCGCGCAGGCCGAAATCTACGTCTCCTACGGAGAGTTCACGCGGGCGCTTCAATCGATGAAACACAGTGGGATCTCCTTTTTTGGCCTGGAGTTTGAACGGGTGCCCCCGGTCTACTGGCATCTTCTTTTTCCGCAGCCCTATTGGAACGACCTCGTTGAGAACGCGACCAAGAACAACCTGGATCCCTATCTCGTCGCCTCGTTGATCCGCCAGGAATCCGAGTTCAACCCTTCGGCGGTGAGCCCTGCGAACGCCTATGGGCTGATGCAACTCCTTCCCTCCGTTGGAAAATCGCTGGCCAGAAAACGTGGCATTCGTAAGTTCGATACGCGGCAGTTGCTCAATCCAGCCGTTAACCTTGAACTCGGAACCATCAACCTGCGACAGGTTCTGGACCGCTTCGGCGGGCAAGTGGAATACGCGCTTGCAGCCTACAACGCCGGGGATACTCCCGTTCGGCAGTGGCTCTCAAGCAACGACTACAAAGACGTTCCCGAATTCGTGGAATCCATCCCATATACAGAAACCCGGGAATACGTGCAGGCGATCCTGCGCAACCGGGATATGTACCGGCGGCTATATCCGCTGCACTGAAGCCGTCTGACGAATCCACAACGGTTTACGCTCTATGAAATGGATACAGGTCGAATCTTCCGTTGTGTCTGCACTGGGTTATGAGATTGAGCGGCAGCGGCTCGGAATCGAATTCAAGCACGGGCAGGTATACATCTACCGAGATGTTCCATATTCGGAACTTGAGGCGTTTCTAGCCGCTGAGTCGAAGGGACGCTACTTGACCATGGTCTTTTTGCCTAAGAGCTTTCCCTGTAGAGGTCCATACCGGAGCCGCAGCGAAGTCGCTCAGAACGCCTAACCGGCATCCGCCTGCAAGGGTTGATTGCGGGAATTTACGGGATACCTGGGGCATGCAGTTTGTCCGGCAATGGCGACCGGGGCTGGAGCGAATACAAGTTCACCCAAAGCCCTCTGAGGCACAGTGATTTACGATGGATTAGACCATGCCCGGATGGTGAAATCGGCAGACACAGCGGACTTAAAATCCGCAGACCTTAACCGGTCGTGGGGGTTCAAGTCCCCCTCCGGGCACCACCGGCTAGTTTTCTGAGCGCGATCCTTGCCCTTCCCCCGTGCATTTGGTCTGCAGGTCTTTTATCATTACCGCATGGTGTGCCATTGCGTATAGCCGTTGTTCATCATTGGTTTGTGACGCAAGGCGGCGGCGAGCGGGTAGCAGAAGTCATTGCACAGATGTTCCCTTCGGCCGACATTTTCACCCTCATATGCAGCCCAGAGTTCGTCCCGGCAGGAATCAAAGGTCGTAGACTGACCGCTTCGATACTGCAGCGCATACCCGGTGCGAAAAAGGCGCACCGCCACTTCATGGCAGCCTACCCGTTCGCAGTTGAACAACTAGACCTTTCTGCCTATGATCTCGTTCTTACCTCCGACAGCGGTCCCATGAAGGGCGTCATCACAAAACCCGGCGCCGTTCAGATTTGCTACTGCCACTCTCCTATGCGCTATCTATGGGATAGCTACCATACCTACGCTGCGGAAATGCGATCTGCAGTACGCTGGCCGTTTTCAATCAGCGCGCACTATGTCAGGAACTGGGATTATCTTGCGGCTCAGCGAGTAACTTCGTTTGTTGCAAATTCCAGGCACGTGGCGGCGCGCATTCGACACTATTATGGTAGAGACAGCACGGTCATCTATCCACCTATCGATACTAAACGGGGATTTCTCACCACTTCGCCCAAGGAGTATTACCTCGCTGTTGGTCGCCTGGTCTCATATAAACGAACCGATCTCCTGATTGAGGCCTGCAATCGGCTCGGTAGGCGCCTGCGTGTTGTTGGTGTCGGGCCGGAATTGAAACGCATGCGCGACATTGCGGGGCCGACGATTGAGTTCGCTGGAGCTCTTGGGGTAAACGATCTCTGGAACACCTATGCGAACTGCCGGGCCTTGCTCTTTGCCGCTGAAGAAGATTTCGGTATGGTTCCGCTCGAGGCGCAAGCCTGCGGACGACCTGTCATTGCCTACGGCAAAGGGGGTGCTCTTGAGACGGTTCGGGGGTACGCGTGCGATTCAACACCGATTCAATCTCCCACCGGTATGTTCTTCAAAGACCAGACCGTCGACAGCCTTACTGCCACCATGTCCCGGTTTGAAGCAATCGAGTCGGCTTTCTCGCCAGCTGAAATCCAAAACCACGCTCGATCGTTTGACACTCAGGAGTTCATCGATCGCATGTACGCCTTCATCGCCAAAACCTGCCCGAACTTCCCTATGCTTCCACTCTCAAGCCTCTGAACGGCACGGTCTGTACCGGAAGCACCGCAAGCCGATCTTATGTAGCGCTGCTCGCATTCAGTTATAACTTGGTAAGTAGGAGTCGAAGAAATGGTGGGCGAAGTCGATCGGACGGTATACGGGGACCGGGATGCGAGTCTTGGATCATCGCTGAAGGAAGATGGCAATCCCCCGGTCGATTTGATCGCCCTATACCAGGTGCTCCGGACCGGCAGGAGGGAGATCGGGATGGTCGCGGCGGCCGCTTTCGCCATAGCCGTTCTGGTCGCGTTCGTGCTGCCGGCGCGGTACACTTCTGCGGTTAGCTTCATCCCCCCTAGCCTGAGCGGCTCAAGTTCTCTGGCCTCTGCCATGCTTGGTCAGATCCCGATGCTGGCAGGTGGGGCGGGCGATCTCATGGGCGGGCTAAAGAATCCCGGCGATGTTTATGCGGGCATCTTAGATAGCCGAACTGTACTCGACAATCTAGTGAAGCAATTCGACCTCCTGCGCGTATATAAGGTCAAAAAACAAAGCGACGCTGATAAGATTCTTGCCTCATTTACCAAAGTTACGGTGGACCCGAAATCATCCATCGTTTCGCTTGAGGTCACGGCAAGAAGCCCTCAATTGGCCCACGACCTCGCAAGCGCCTACATGAATGAGTTACGCCAGACTAATGGCCGCCTCGCTCTTAGCCAAGCCTCGCAAAGACGCCTCTTCTTTCAGGAGCAGTTGATCGAAGAGAAGAACAATCTTGCTGATGCGGAAGTAGCGCTCAAAGAGACGGAGGAGCGATCCGGGCTGATCGCCCCAGCCGGCCAAACGGCGACCCAGATTAGGATTGTGGCGGAAACGCAAGCACAGATCGCAGCGCGTCAAGTTCAACTTGCCGCGTTGAGACAATACGCCACCGAGGAAAATCCGGAGGTAATCAGGCTTCGCAGCGAGATCTCCAACCTGCAGGACCAGCTCGGCCAACTCCAGAAGGGCGGAGCCAGATCGGGATCAGCCATCCCCACCTCCAAAGTTCCAAGCCTCGAGCTGAACTACATTCGGAAGGAGCGCGATGTAAAATACCACGAGACTCTTTTTGAAATGCTCGCGCGTCAGTATGAGTCGGCACGGCTGGACGAAGCACGCGAGGCACCCGTCCTTCAGGTTCTCGACTCTCCTTCCTACCCTGATACCAGATCGGCACCGAAACGGAAAATCATAATCTCCATAGGGCTCTTCCTGGGGCTCATCGCCGGATGTGGTCGAGTGATTCTGCGAAGTCGCTCCCAGCTTGGCCTGAACCGACCTCTGACACACTAAGTCTTCCCACGCGCAAGCTATAATCAGCTCGGATTCCAAGCGCGTTCACACCGTTACTGACTAGCAAAGGTTGCCTCTCACAAGGAGAGGAATTGAGCCGGTCAGATACCGACTATGCAAAACTCTCCCATTGATGCGAATGAGCGGTCGGAGCCGCTCACAGGGAACGCCCTGGGCCGGGACCGCCGCCTACTTGGTGCAGTTACGTCCGCAATCATCAGCAAAGGCGTGTTGGTCCTCGTCAGCGCTCTTTCTATCCCGATCGTAATACGTAGCTTGGGAGCGGAGAGCTTCGGCGTCTGGTCAACGATCTCCACCTTCCTTGCGATGCTGCTCATGTTCGATTTAGGCGTGGCGAACTCACTCACTAATTTCATTTCTGAGGCGTATGCTCGCGAGGATCGCGAGCACGCCAGCCGCTACAGTTCGACCGCATTGTTCATCACGGCCACCATAGCTGTGGTGCTTGGCGTTATCGCCCGCTGCGCATGGTCTCACCTCGACTGGTTCGAAATATTCCACCTCTCTTCCAGAGCATTAGCCGCCGAGGTCTCGCGTGCCGTAGGCTTCGCGCTCGCAATCTTCCTAATTGACTTGCCGGCACGCCTCGCGACGAAGATTCTCGGCGGTTATCAGCAACTATGGATTGCCAATATCTTCTCTGCTGTGGGCGGAGCAAGCAGCTTGCTGAGCTTGGTTGTCCTCGCGAGTATGAGAGCCGGCTTATCCGCACTGGTCATCGGTTCGACCGGCGCACTCGTCGGAAGTGATGTTTTGTGCCTTTTGTGGATTATCCTCATCCACAAACCTTGGCTACGGCCGCGCTTGAACCACTTCGACAAATCTGCGGGTTATAGGATGATTCGGCTAGGCAGCGAGTTTTTTATGCTGCAGGTCGCAGGGCTGATCGTATTCAATACCGATAACTTGATCGTCGCTCATTACCTTGGGGCAGCACAGGTGGCGCCCTATAGCATCACCTGGCGACTAGTTGGTTTCGCTGCTATTTTCCAGACGTTGCTCTCTCCAGCGCTCTGGCCAGCATTCACAGAAGCGTTTGAACGGCACGACCTGCCATGGGTGAGGATTACCTTTCGCCGCACAATGTGGATCACCATGGGCGTAGCCGGAGGGTTTGCAGTGATATTCGCGGCCGCCGGACGGTGGCTAATCGCGATGTGGGGCACACGCGCTGCCGTGCCGCCAGAGTCATTGCTGTTGCTCATGTGCGCCTGGGTTGTCATCAGTACATTCATGAACAATACATCTACAGTGCTTGCCTCTTCCGGTCAGACCCGAATACAGGCGTGGCTTGGCCTGTTCGCCGCCGTTTTAAACTTGGGCCTATCGATCTATCTCGTCAAGAGGATGGGTGCGAACGGAGTGATACTTGGGACCATTCTCTCGTATGCCGTGGTTTTGATAGTTCCTCAAACGATCTTGGCCAGAAATGTACTTCGCGGTGGACGTGCGGGAACGATATCAAGTTCCGAGATGTTAGTGTAGTACTGGCGTGCTTGGCCAATCGTGATGGTTTGTTCCCCATTAATTGCGCCCTGCGGACGTCAGCCATCCCGATGAATCGATCCCCGAACACACTGGCACAATTTACGTTTTCGTTGAGCATGAAGCTCAGACATTTGAGACATGAACCGTTTCTTCCTACCCGGGCTTTTGCGAGCGCGGCGAGCAAGATTGTACTGCCTCTATCACGCAAATTAGGCCGAGGTCACCTCGTTACGGCGAAAGTTTACGGTCGCAGCCTAATCGTCCCGGCCGAACACGCGCTTCCGCCGACCCTGGCCGAGTTCCCACAATATAATCTTCCCTTGGCTCTCTCCGCCCGGGCTGTGGCCGATTTTCGCCGAAACGAAAAGCCCCTCGCCATCATCGATGTTGGCGCGAATGTCGGCGATACCATAGCTATCATTGAACAGCGGTGCCCCGCGATCAGTCGCTATTTGTGTATCGAGGCTGACCCGAATCTCGCCTATCTATGCAGATTGAATTATAAGCAGAACGACTGCGTAACTGTCGTGCAGCAGTTCATCGGAGAGAAAGAGGGGACAGCCGTCTTTCTTGAGGATGATGGCAACGCAAATCCATCTACTAAGGTGGCCGGTTCCAGTGATCAAACATCGGGAGACGACCGCTTGGTTCGGCTTGATACAGTTGCCACTCCATTTGCTATGCAATTGGACCAAGTCAGCTTGATCAAGGTCGATACTGAAGGTTACGACTTCTCGATTCTGCGCTCTGGACAGCAACTGCTGAAGCGCTTCAAGCCGTCCATCTACTTTGAGTGGTTTCCGCGCCTGCTGCAAGGCCTTGGCGAAGACGCATCCGACGGGTTTGAGTACTTGGCGAGCCTCGGATACGAGTACTTTGTATTCTTCACAAATCGCGGAGATTATCATTGCACATTGCACCATCCTGAACGCTTCGTTCTCGACAGTCTTGCGGCTCTAACCTGTAACGCCGATTCGCTGGTCTATTTCGATGTCTTCACGTCACCTTCGAGAGAGACCTGTGAGAGGTTAGTAGAGCTGAGTCAGAGGATTGGCCGCTGTGAGACGGAAGGCGGGTGGGAAAGGTAACTCCATTGGAGCGGAGTGAAGACGATGGCTGCACAAAAAGTGATCTCTGCTACCCGAGTCGTGTCGCTTCTGTGCATTGACACATTGGTGGTTCGCACAATACAGCCGAAGCCGAACTCCGGAAGATCTTTGATCGTCCGCCTAGACGCTATCGGTGATTTTGTACTTTGGAGCAACGCGGCCGAAGCCCTAGTCAAACACTTCAAGACAGCCGGAAACAATACCGTCCTAGTTGCTAATGATGCTTGGGCAGACTGGGCTCGGAAAATGGCTTTGTTCGATGAAGTTATTCCGGTAAATATCGTCCGATTTCAGAATGATCTGCGGTACCGTTACCGGCTCGCTAGGCAGATTCGCTCGGAAGGGTTTGTATCGGCAGTGCAGCCCACCTATTCCCGTGTTTGGTGGGCGGGAGACTCGATAATTCGCATTTCAGGCGCACCAGAGCGCATCGGCTCCGCAGGACAATCAGTCCAGAGTTGGCGTACTCGCATCTCAAATCGCTGGTTCACTCGCCTCGTTGCCGCAGAACCCACAATGAGAATGGAGCTGATTCGCGGGGCCGAGTTTTTGCGCAACTTTGGTGACACGGGTTTCCGTGCTGCGGTGCCCCACCTCAAACCTGCCGCATTCGCTCCCGATGACGACTTCCACTCCGTTTCCAGTGGGCAGCCCTATTATGTTCTATTCCCTGGAGCTAGTTGGAGCGGCCGACGCTGGCCACTAGACAACTTCCGCCAGATCGCCGAAAGGTTGTGGAACCGAACAGGCTGGCTGGGAATAGTGGCTGGCTCACCTGCCGATTCCCCACTTGCTTCTGAACTCTGTAATGGAGCGCGAGCCCCGCTCATTGACTGGACAGGCCGCACCGATCTTCCGCAGCTGGCGAACCTCATTTCTAAAGCGAAACTCCTCGTCAGCAATGAGACCTCCGCAACACATATCGCCGCAGCCGCCGATCTCCCGTCTGTCTGCATATTGGGCGGCGGTCACTTCGGCCGATTTTTGCCCTATGAAGCAGAAGAACCTCTTCCCGTCTGTGCGCCGCGAGTCGCCACTTTCCGGATGCCGTGCTTCGGGTGTGATTGGAACTGCGTTTATCGGCCAGCCGAAGGCGTCCCCGCCCCGTGCATCGGAAACGTCACAGTCGAAAGTGTCTGGTCACAAATTGAAGGCATCCTGGCCTCTCTGCAGGAGCCTGCTTGAGCTCGCGCCTGATCCGTCGGCCTCGGTGATCGCTATTTGGTCCTACGGTTTGGTATGCTTGAACATGGTCCTCAGTCTTTCAGTTAGCGGACCAGTGGCGACGGTTTCGCAGATATTGCACTCTCCAGCCTCAGGCTCTATAAACCCGTCGAGAAATGCGATTTGGCTATACAAGTATGCGCTCTGGTGCCTGCATAACAATGGTTGACGGAGTTACCAATGACTGATCAGCTGAGAGAAAGCGGCGGGATCCGCCGAACTGGTCGTTCGCTGATAGGCTCTTCCGACCTGCCCCTGGTGAGCGTTATTACGGCTGTATTCAATGGCCAGCAATACATAGTGAACTGCATCGAGAGCGTCCTCCAGCAGGACTATCCATATATCGAATACATCGTTATCGACGGTGGGTCATCTGACGGGACCATCGATCTCCTGCGTCAGTACGACGATCGCATCGCGTTCTGGAGCAGCGAACCGGACCGAGGCGTGTACGATGCTTGGAACAAGGGCCTCGCCATCGCCCAGGGTGAGTGGATCTGCTTCGTTGGGGCAGATGATGAGTTCTTGCCGGGAGCGATCTCTGCGTACATGCAACTTGCTGCGCAAGAACCAGAGGCCGAATACCTTAGTTCGCGTGAGCGATGGGTGCAGAATTCGGGATACGAACGCCTCAAAGGCGGTCCGTGGAGCTGGAAGACCTTTTCTCGCTGGAACTGCGCTTCGCATGTCGGCAGCATGCATCGCCGAAGTCTTTTCGACCGGCTCGGTACGTACAATCTTACTTTCAGTCCAGTTGCAGACTACGAGTTCCTTCTTCGAGCCGGCGACCGCCTGCGAACCGCTTACATGCCAATTGTCACCACAAAGGTTAGGGCCGGCGGCATGACAGACACCCGTAACGCGCTCACGGAAGCCACACGGGCCAAAATTCTAACAGGGCGTCGAAACTTCCTAGTGGCCAAAGCGGAATTACTGTTCGCCAACCTGAAGTATCCCCTTCGGCCCCTTCGCAGCGCGTTCGAGCGGCTTATCCCCTAAAATCACTCCTAACTTTACGAAGGTGATCCTCGAGTGGTAACGCTTTCCACGCTCCTCGAAACACATTCCATTTGGCTAATTTTCTCTGTTATAGCTGCCGTTGGGATTATATTGATTTCGGCCCTCCGGCTGTTCCTGCGACCCGCCATTGGCGGCGCCCTGGATCCCCTTAATATCCAGCTGCTTATCTTTATTGGCCCGGCATTGATCGGCTTTGTCCTGCTGCCGTTCGTAACCGGCGCGTTCTCCAGCTCCTATTACACCATTCTCCTCTTTCTGATGGTCTGGCTCATTGTTATTCGCTGCGCGGGTGCTGTAAGGAAGATCGATCTCAGTGACAGCATGCCGGCCGATTTCCAATTGACTATTCTATGGATGGCAATTGCAATCGTCATCCTGAACGCCATTTTGAACATGATTATCCCAGGCAAAATCCCGCTGTTTACAGAGGGTGGCGTCTATACGCGCTTTGACGCAACAACCAACAACCGCCTGCTATCCTGGATGAACCTCGGTACAGCTCCCATGCCAGGCATTATCTTCGCTATCACGCAGCGTGCACGCGTGCGCAGGTTCGCCTTGATCGCATTGGGGATCGGAATCGTAGAGAGCCTTCTCTCCGCCTCCAAGGGTGCCATCCTTGCAATCGTCCTCGTACTCCTAAATGCTATGTTTGTGGCCGCTAAGCGCAACCAGGTCACCCACTACAGAAAGCTCAGGAGATACATGATTATGGCGGCCATTTGCGTGGCTTGCCTCACCCCCGTTTACCTGATCGCCATCGGCTTCGGTAAAGACGGTGGTGCGGCCGTCGCGCTCGGCACCCGCTTTCTTGCCGGATTCGATCAACTCATGTTCACCTCGCAGTTAGATCTCCTTCGTAGCGTAAACTTGGGCTCAGCGCTCCATGTCAACTTGCTGGAATACCAATTGATGCCGTTTCTCAAAGCGCTGTTCGGTAGCCATTACGAGTACTCAAGTGTGGGTCAGTATGTCGTATCCGCAATGACCGGCAACTACGTAGGGGCCGCAGCGACTCTTCCCAACTCAAATCTCATTCTCGAGGCGCTCTTTACCTCCGGAACTTCGCTTGGCCTGCTGATGTTTTCCTTAGAGCTTTTCGTCTTCTATCGATTGCGCAGATTCGCGATGTCCCGCCCAGTTACGCCACTAATGTTGCTGCTCGTATGTAACATCGTCATCAATCCCTTCGGATTGTTTCTTTCGGGTCAGGAGTGGATCACCACCACTTCTGTAGTCTTGGCCACCATACTGACTGCATACGGGCTGACTGCGCTCTGGCGAGTTGTCGCACGTCTGCTAGTCTTCCCGCGAGCGGTCACAACCTCCTGAGCGGCGGCAGGCTACGCAGCTGTCAGTTTCTTTCACTTCGCCAGGGAGATCTTTACTCTGTAAAGGAGGACAGCACGAGCATGGATGCGGCGCAAAAACGGGCTATCAAACGAGCTGCGCGCATTGTTCTTGGCATGCTCCCGGGGAAAGGTTCGGCTCACGCCCTCGCGCTAGAAGATAGCGCTCCGCGCCGGATTTTGCTACTCAACGGTGCACATATAGGAGATGTTGTAATATCCACGTCTATTCTGCCCGTGCTCCGAAGCGCCTTCCCTAACGCCGAGATTGGCTATGTGCTGGGCAGTTGGTCCAAAATGGTCCTCGCCGATCACCCAGACGTGAATCACCTGCACGTCGTGGACCACTGGTTCCTGAATCGCGCGACAATTCCCCTGCACAGCAAACTCTCGCAGTACCGGAGAACCCGATCTCAGGCGCTGAAAGACATCAAGTCGCTCGGATACGACCTCTCTCTCTGTTTGCATCCATTTTATTCCGATCTGCTCCGGCTGAGCTCCGATGCTGGAATCCCGCTTCGGGCCGCTTTCGATGAGAGTATCTTCTCGGCTCACGCCCACATCACCTCCGTCTATCCGGACAATCTCTTCATCACTCAGGGAGATTGTCTTTCAGAACTGATCCGGGCGCTTGGTATTGATCCCGCATACTTGAAGAAGCGTAAGGCCACTCTTGCTCCTGATACCGAGCAGTCCCGTAACGAGGTATGTAATCTCCTGCAGGTCTCCGATCTCGCCCAAAGTCGCCATAGTGTAATTCACGTCGGTTCTGGCGCGCCTGCGCGCGAGCTCTCTCCCCATGTGTGGCGCGAAGTAGCCTCCAAGCTGTCTAAGGACCATACCGTGATCCTCACCGGAAAAGGACCAAGGGACGAAGCTAATATAAAGATCATTACTGATGGACTCAGTAATTGCATCGATGCTGCGGGCAAGCTGTCCTGGCGCGGCTTCGTTACAGCCGTTCGCCATGCCGATGTGCTCTACGGTGTTGAGTCAATGGCAGGGCACGTTGCCGCCGCTGTCGAAACCCGATCCGTCCTCGTCTATGCCGGTACTGCTGGCCCAGCCCGGTGGCGCCCGGAAAGCAAACTGTCGACTATCTGGACGAACCACGTTCGCTGCGCGCCTTGCGGTTTGATCCAAGGCTGCGAGGAGATGAGTTGTATCCGAGGAATCACGGCAGAAGATATCCTCAATCCGCTCGGTCCTGTGTACTAAAGCGAAGTAGTCAATTCACAGATGAGGCTCGGCTCTATCCTGGAATACCGATCGAAGCCCAACCTCTCGGCACCTTGGGTCAGTCGACCTGGTTTTAGTCGGCGAGCTGGTTTCCGGCAATGGCTCACTTCAGACTGGCCTCTGATCCCTGGCAAATTCAATCCATACTCGGATGCGGTCGTGAATCGCTGGTTCCAATCGCGATAGAGTCGAGATACTACATCTGACGTGGGGACGTATCGAATGTACATTGTCACCGGCGGCGCTGGATTCATTGGAAGCAATCTCGTTCACGAGCTCAATGCCTGTGGCATTAACGACATCCTCGTTGTCGACCACCTTGCCGATGCAGGCAAGCAAGTGAACCTACACGGCGCCCGGTTCACCAGCTACATGGATAAAAACGAGTTCCGCCGCGCTATTAAGGAGAACTCGCTCGGGCTTACACGCGTAGAAGCGGTGTTCCATCAGGGCGCCTGTTCGAACACCCTCGTGGACGATGGCGTCTACATGATGGATAACAATCACACCTGCTCGGTCGAGGTCCTCGAGTACGCGGCCTCAATGAACGCTCCTATAATCTATGCCTCAACGGCCGCTGTATATGGCCTGAGCGGTCCAGGCCACTTCACCCCTACGCTCGCGAACGAAAGGCCCCTGAACGTCTACGGGTTTTCGAAGCTAGCATTCGATCATTACGTTCGCGCGCGGATCGACGAAGGCTCTCTTTCCAGCAGCGTGGTTGGTCTGCGCTACTTCAACGTCTACGGTCCGCGCGAGCAGCACAAAGGCCGCATGGCGTCCGTAATCCATCATTTTGCCAAGCAGATTCTCGCAGAACGCCGCGTGAAGCTCTTTGAAGGATCAGGCGGGTATGGTAATGGTGAGCAGCGCCGAGATTTCGTTTACGTTCGCGATCTCGCTCGACTCAACATGTATTTCGCCCAGGTTGGCCCTTACGCTTCGTCCCGCAAGGCTTACCACGCGGTCGTCAACGCTGGCACTGGCTATGCTCGGAGCTTCAAAGAAGTCGCGCACGCGCTGATGCAGGTCCTCGGCGAAGCTGAAATCGAGTACGTGCCGATGCCGGTGGACCTTGAATCGCGTTATCAGCACTTCACCGAGGCTGATCTGAGCTCGCTCCGTGCGACCGGATATGACCTGAAGTTCACCTCTCTTGAGGATGGGATACGCGAGACCTTCACCTTCCCTGAAGCGTCGCTGGCCTGAGGATTACTGTCTCAGAAGCGCATTCACCGCCTCTGCGAGGGATCCCGCCGTTCCGTCGGCGAGTTCTTCGGCCCTCCCGGCGCCTGGCTTGCTTGTAGCTGGGTCACCTTTCACAAAGACCGCGCGGCAACCAAATCTCCGCGCCGCCTCTATATCGGAGATCGAGTCGCCAATCATCACGCTGGTCTCCGGCTCAATTGACGGGAAGTCCAGCCGGGCCTGCTCGAAAAGCCCGATTCCCGGTTTGCGGCAACTACACTCGTCGTTGTCGTGGGGGCAGAAATAGAATCCATCTACGCGCGCGTCCTTGGACCTTAGATGGGATTGCAGCTTTTCGTGAAGCTGCTGTACCACCTCCGCTGTGTAAAGACCCAGCGCAACCCCACGCTGGTTGCTAACTACCAGCACCCTGCACTCGGCGCGATTGAGTGCTGCAATTGCTTCCTCCACGGCAGGAAGCAGCTCAAATTGGGACCATGTGCTAATGTAAGTGCCTTCCGGCGGCTTGCGGTTAATCACCCCGTCGCGATCCAGAAAGGCATAGCGAAGACCCGGGAATGGTGCCACGTGCCTAAAAGTTGATTTCATTCCGCTAACCTACTCGGTATCATGATGAAGGCTCAGGCTTACCATATCTACCCTGAACCGCACAGAATTCGGTGCTTTCACCATTTTAGACTTCGCTACAGGCTAGTTCCCGCCGTCGGCAAAGCCGCCGCCTTCCGGGTGCGACCTGCTGTGCACCTCGACATTCCAGAAACGGCAAGCCGTAAAAGGAAACCGCAGCGCATGATTCAGGACCTGCACGCTTTTGTCGATCTCATCGAAACCGTATGGACCAGAAAAGAAGTTCTGGTGATCGGCGACGTGATGCTCGACCACTACACCTGGGGCGAGGTCGAGCGCATCTCTCCTGAAGCCCCGGTTCCGGTTGTTCGCGTGATGCACCAGAGCGATCAGCCTGGCGGAGCCGCGAACGTTGCAATGAATATAGTCTCTCTGGGAGCGAGAGCCACGCTCATCGGCTTCTGCGGAGACGATCCCGAGGCCTGCACGCTCGAGGGCCTCCTAAGTGCAGCCGAAGTCCAACCGCATTTCATCCGCATGACTGGCCAGCCTACGACGACCAAACTCCGCATCATCGGCGGAAAGCAGCAGATGCTCCGTTTGGATCGCGAACACACCGGCGGCTACTCGGAAGACGGCTTTTCCGCGCTCAAGGCCCAAATCGACACCGCCCTTCGAACCGCCGACGCGGTCATCCTGTCCGACTACGGAAAGGGCGTTCTCACGGATGAGATCTGCCAACACGCCATCTCCGGCGCACGTTCCCGCGGTATTCCAGTCCTTGTTGATCCCAAGCAGCGCAGCTTCCAACGCTACCGTGGCGCCACTACCATCTGTCCCAACCTGGGCGAGCTCTCCACAGCGGCCGGCATCTCCACGCGCAATCTCGATGCACTGCTCTTAGCCGGACAGCAGATGGCTGAAGATCTAGGCTTGAATGCGCTGACCGCTACCATGAGCGAAAAAGGTATCGCGCTTCTCCGACCCCAATCCCGCTTCATCGCTCCTGCGGCTGCCCGTCAGGTCTTTGACGTCTCTGGCGCAGGAGATACTGTGATCGCAACGCTCGCCCTGGCGCTTTCCGGAGGATTGCAGATGGAGACCGCTGTCCAACTCGCGAATATAGCCGCCGGAATTGCGGTGAGCAAGGTTGGGACGGTTCCGGTCAGCGCCGACGAGCTTCTGCTGAGCATCATGCCGGAGATTGGACATCAAGCATCGGAGAAAGTGCTTACGTTGGAGGGCCTCCGCGCGCGAGCGCACGCCTGGCGTCAGGCGGGCGAGCACATTACATTCACGAACGGCTGCTTCGATATCCTTCACATGGGCCACATCACATTGCTCGAGAGCGCCCGGCGCGAAGGCGATCGCCTCGTAGTCGGCATTAACAGCGATCGGTCTGTCAGCGCTCTGAAAGGTCCAAGCCGCCCGATCGTTGGCGAGCGCGAGCGCGCTCAGATACTCGCGTCGCTCTCCGCAGTGGACGCGGTCGTGATATTCGAGGAGGCGACGCCACTGCGCGTAATTGAGGCTCTCCGTCCAGACGTAATCGTCAAGGGTGGCGACTACACCGAGGCGACCGTCGTGGGGGCAAACGAGGTCCGCTCCTGGGGCGGCCGCGTGAAAATTGTTCCCACCGTCGAGGGCTTCAGCACAACCAGAATTATTGCCAAGGCCAACACACCGGACATTTCGGGCTAGCTGCTGGTTCTATGCCCGGTCGGGCGCGAGCCCGTCCAGCCGACGCCACTTGTAGACCGCTATCGAAATGGCCCAGCAGCAGGCAAACAGTGCGATGACCGCGAAGCCCAGCAGGCCGAAGTTCTGATTGAGCGCGCTGATCCAATGCCAGAAGGCTCCCTCTTCGTGCAGCTTGCCTGCAACCAATCCCAGCGCCTCCACTCCTCCGACCACAATTGCGATCACCGCGGATACAGCGGTGATCGTGAGGTTGTAATAGAGCTTACGGATGGGGTTCACCAGAGCCCATCCGTAAGCTCCCAACATCAGCACATTGTCGGCTGTGTCCACCAGCGACATTCCCGCGGCAAACAAGGTAGGGAAGACCAGCACCGACCAGAGTGGAAGCCCTTTCGAAGCTCCGGCGGCGGAGATCGCGAGTAGGGCGATTTCCGTCGCGGTATCGAATCCGAGGCCGAAGAGAAGGCCAAGTGGATACATGTGCCAGCTCTTGCGAACCAGCCGGAACACGGGACGGAAGATCCTGGTCAGGAATCCGCGGCTGCCCAGCAGCAGATCGAAGTCCTCGTCCACATAAGCGCCGCCGGCCCGGACGTGGGTAAACCTGCGATAGACCGATCGCAGCATGACAAGATTCGCGAGTCCGATCAGGAAAAGAAAGGCGCTGGAGATCACAGTACCTAGAAGGCCACCGACATGCCGGATGTATCCGGTACTCTGTTCCAACCGCATGGCCGTTCCCGCGATGGCCAACGATCCGAGAACCACCACCGAGGAGTGGCCAAGCGAGAACATCAGGCCAACCCCCACTGGCCGCTTGCCTTCCTGCATCAGTTTGCGGGTCACGTTGTCGATCGCCGCGATGTGGTCCGCGTCGACCGCGTGGCGAAGGCCGAGGCAGTAGGCCAGGAAAGCCGTTCCCAGCACCGCAGGATAGTGATGAAAGGCCAGCAGCGCCCAGAGCCAAGCCGCAGCGTTGAAGGCGGCGAGCAGCCCGAACATTCCGGCGATTCGGCGCTTCAGTCCGACGGGTTTGTCGATAAACATGGCTTGCGCTAACGTGCGCATCGTCACTCCTCGCGGCTTCGCGAGGGTTCAGTGTAACGAAAGCGTGCCGCTGTGATCTGAGAGGCGGGTGGTACCCCCACCAGGTAAACCCTCTGTTTTCTTATTTTTACTCGTAAAAATAAGGAAATAAGGGATTTACGGGCGATCTGAACCAGAAGATGTAACAAGGAAGAGCCCCGGACGACCGGGGCTCTTTGCTCATTTTCCATCCTAATTTAATCGTAGCAGGTTGAGCATAACTGGTGTCACATCCGCCAGCTCGATTTATCTCATGTCGGTAGAGAGAATTACGGCAGTTTTGCCTGAAACGGGTCTTGACACGTGACTTTTGCCCGGAAGTTCGGCAGAAACCTTGTATGTTGCAGGAAGCATTCAGCTGTGATGCAGGAGTGGGGCAAATGCAGCTTCGCGATCTGCACTGCTGTCCGCAGCTGAACCGCCGAGTTGGGATACGACAGCTGAGAAATACGCGACTAGAATTGCCCTGCCCAGAGCGGCGCCGGTTCAGGGCCATCTTGAGGCCATTGCGGCGCTCGGCTTGGTCCTGCAGATCAAACATTTCTTGCATAAATACAGCCCCACGAACGTTGTATATTCATGCTCGGACCGCGATAACTAGGCTAGCCCTATTGATGAAAGCACCTCCTAACTCTCGGGAGGGACGGTAAGCAGCACGATGCACCGACGTCACCGAGTATTTCTGGGCGCCTTAATTTGCGTGGTTGCCGTTGCGGCACCGATTCTCGTTTCCCTGCGCATCGCGTGGAATGAGGGCTTCGCGGATGAACGCCGCGAAGGAACCGGATATGCCACAGAGATCGTGCGCCGGGCCGAAGAAACGGGAAACCAGTTCGGATCGGCCATCCACCAATTGAACACGGATCATCTTTCGCCCTGTTCGCCTGCAGAGCTCAACTTAATGCGTCAGGTCGACCTGGGCTCCACTTACATCCAGATGGTGGGGCGCATTTCCGGCGACGAACTGAAGTGCACATCCCTGGGTACGTCTGCTCCGATCGCGGTCGGCCGGCCGACCTTGATGACGAGCCACGGGGTGGCTGAGTACACGAATTTCAAATTCTCGGAGCACCAGGCTCACCGCCTCACACTAATCGCCAGAGATGGAGTGGCAGTCGCAATCGACCCCAGGCTCGAAATCGACGTACCCACCGAAGGCGATTCTGTGTTTCTGGCGATGCTGGTTCCTTCTACCGCACAGCACGAGAGATTGATTGAATCGACTGCAAGCTTCCAGCCGGAATGGTTTCGCCCGATTCCTGCGGGAACTTCGAGGACGTTCATTCGCGATGGGCAAGTGATCTCGGAAGTTCAATCGAAGTATCTGGACATCGCAGCGGTATCTGCTGTGCCGGAGGCGTTTGCCTACAGACGCATGATTCACTTCGCCAAGACCCTTGTTCCTATCGGCCTGTTTTGCGGATTTTGCCTGGGCATGGCGGCTATGTACGTAGCTCGAACACAATCCTCGATTCCGGCGCTACTGCGGGCCGCGGCAAAGCGAAATGATTTTTTTGTGCAGTATCAGCCAGTCATTGAGCTTGCAACGAACCGGTGCGTGGGCGCCGAGGCACTGGTGCGATGGAGCCGGGAGGACACCGTGATCAGTCCAGGAAGCTTTATCCCCTTGGCGGAGGAGAGCGGATTAGGGCCACTGATCACAAAGAGTGTGCTGCGGCAAGTAGCGCGGGATCTGCCCCGGTTTCTGGAGATCCACCCGAATTTCCACATTGCGATTAATCTCACGGCGAGCGATCTGAGGTCAGAGGCAACAATCGCGGCGTTGAACAAGCTTGTGAGCGACAGCGGAGCCCGCGCGGAGAACATCGTCGTAGAGGCGACCGAACATAGCTTCTTGCAGGATCCGCGTACTCGAGCCGTTATCTCGGGAATCAGGCGGGTTGGGTTCCATATCGCGATCGATGACTTTGGGACTGGGTATTCGAGCCTGTCATGCATTCAGAAGCTCGATCTCGACACGCTGAAGATTGATAAGACGTTTGTGGAGTCGATCGGGACCGATAGCGCCACCCGTGAGGTGGTCACTCTCATCATCGAGATGGCTCACTCTCTGGGCCTCGACATCGTAGCCGAAGGAGTGGAAACCGAGGCGCAGTGCAGCTTCCTGCGAGAACGCGGAGTGCAATTTGCCCAGGGGTGGCTCTTCGGCCGGCCTGTGGACATCGGGGAACTCTGCCATCAGCTTCGCGAGCCGGAATTTCCGGAATTGCGTGCCGACGAGGCGCATGCGCTTCAACCTGCCCATTCGTGAGGTGCGCCCGGCGCTTTGAAACGGGGTTGTGCTGGCGTGAGAATTTCAAGTTCCAATACATGATGGAGTGCTGCGCTAACCGTTAGTCGCACACTCGCGATTTCTACTCCCCGGTCATCCGGGTGGGGTCGAGGACTTCGGTGAGTTGCGCTTCGGTGAGCAGGTTTTGCTCGCGAACGAGGTCGACGATGCTCCGGCCGGTGGCGATGGATTGTTTGGCGATTTCCGCGGCGCGGGCATATCCGATGTAGGGGTTGAGTGCGGTCGCAAGTGCGACGGTGGAGTGGGCGTAGAACTCGCAGCGGGCCTGGTTGGCCTGTATGCCTCGGACGCAGTGTTGGTCAAGCTGGCGCAGGGTATTAGTCAGGATCGTGATGGACTGCAGGACCGAGTAAGCCATGGCAGGCATCATCACGTTGAGCTCCAGTTGACCGGCCTGGACGGCGAGGGCGAGAGCGGTGTCGTTGCCGATGACCTGGAAGCAGACCATGGCGGCGAGTTCGGGAAGGACAGGGTTGACTTTGCCGGGCATGATGGAGGAGCCGGGCTGGAGCGCGGGGAGATGGATCTCGTTGAACCCAGTGTTGGGACCTGAAGAGAGCAGGCGGAGGTCGTTCGAGATGCGGATAATTTCCAACGCGAGGTTGCGGAGGGCGGCGCTGATATCGGCAACGGGCCCGCAGGATTGCATGGCCCAGCGCATGTCCTCAGCTGGGGTGAGGCGCTGGCCGGAGATGCGAGCAAGGTTTTGGATGACGGCAGTGCGGTAGCCGGGGCGGGTGTTGATTCCGGTGCCGACGGCGGAACCTCCGAGGCCGAGCTCGCGCAGGCCGTCGGCGGTGCGGCGGATACGGTTGCGGGCGCGGCGGATGGCGATAGAGTAGGCGCAGAACTCCTGGCCGAGCCGGATGGGCACCGCGTCCTGCATGTGCGTGCGGCCGGATTTGAGGATGCGATCGAACTGGCTTCCCTTGCGGGAAAAGGCCATGGAGAGTGAGTCGAGGACCGGGTAAAGGTCTTCAAGCGCCAGCAGGGTGGCGAGACGCATCGCCGTGGGGAAGACGTCATTGGTGGATTGACCGAAGTTGACGTGATCGTTAGGGTGCACGTGCTCGTACCTGCCGAGGGCGGCGGTGGGGTCTGCATTCGCGCCGGCGGCTTCGGCGAGGAGTTGGTTGGCGCGGTTGGCAATGACCTCGTTGGCATTCATGTGAAAGCTGACACCAGCGCCGGCCTGGAAAACGTCCACGACGAAGTGCGGGGTGAGTGCACCGTCGATGACCTCCTGTGCGGCGCAGCCGATGGCCTGAGCGCGCTCCGGCGTGATTCCGCCGAGGTGGCCGTTGGCCTCGGCGGCGGCTCGCTTGACCATGCCGATGGCGCGGACAAGCGCGGGGTGAGCGCGGAGCCCGCTGATGGGGAAATTCTGAACGGCGCGGGCGGTCTGCGCGCCATAGAGAGCGGCGGCTGGGACCTGAATATCGCCGAGGGAGTCTTTTTCGGTGCGGGTGTCAGGCATGCGGGCCTCAGTTGAGTTAGACGGCGGGGGGAGGGCCGGAGGCGTAAAGGCAGGTTATCGGCGAGCGGAAAGATAGTTCTTGTGCAGGATACCTGCGAGGATGATGAGCGACGCGAGCAGGCGAACGACGTAGGTGAAGGGGTGACCGAGACTGGGTTCGGGTAGGTCCAGGATAACGGCGCGGTTGACGCCTTCAACCAGAAAGGCGATGCCAAAAGCGAGGAAAAGGCCATCGCGGGTCCGGCGCCAAAACTTGAGGAAGAACAGGCCCGCGAGGACGGAGCAGGTGGAGATAATGCCGAGCAGGAAACCTTCCGCCAATCCAATCATTCTCCCTCCCAGATGAGACCGAACATGAGCAGCAACATGGCGACAGCTGCGGTCGCGAGGCGCAGCACGTATAAATCTCGGGTGGGCAGTAAGACAAAGTCCACGAAGACGAGGAAGTTGGAAATGGCGAGACCGGCGAAACAGAGAGCGCTCCACAGCAGCAGTCGCTGGCGTACGCGCCAATAGGCTCGGCCGAGGAGGGTGGAGCAGGCGGCGAAAGTGATGGAGTTGAGGATGTAGACGAGAGATCTCATGTCATTCGCGGTCCTTCTTGAATCGGAATGCATCGGCGAACTCGCGCACGCCTGCCGAAGCTTTGGAGTGGATAAAGCGAGAGATGCGGATAAGGTTGCGGCGGTACTCGGTGTCGAGCGAAGCGACGATGGGATCGAGTTCGGGGGAGCCGTTGTATCCGAAGAGCTCGGGGTCTTTTCGGGTGGCAAGGTGGCGGCGCGCGAGGTTGTTCAGGATGTCCCGGGCGAAGCCATCATTGACATAGAGGGCCTGGCCCATCTCGGGGACCGTCCAGGCCCTCGATGGGTTATTCCACAGCAGGAGCAAAGCTTCCAGATGCGGAACGCTGTCCAGTTCACGCTCGATGAAATCGTAAACTGTCCGGTTTGGATTCGGCTGCTCTTCCATGCTGAAGCCGGTGCCAGTATAACGGCTCTTGCCGGGGGCTTACGCAGGACAGGGATTTGGCCCCGCGCCTAAAATGGAAGCAGGGCCATTTCTCCATGACGACGATTCAGCAAGACGATGTGATCCGCTCGGTAGCGGATGCGCTGCAGTACATCAGCTTTTATCACCCGGTGGACTACATCACGAACCTGGCGCGCGCGTATGAGCTGGAGCAGTCTTCAGCGGCGAAGGATGCGATTGCGCAGATTTTGATCAACTCCCGGATGTGCGCGGAAGGTCATCGGCCGATCTGCCAGGACACGGGAATCGTGACTGCGTTTGTGAAGGTGGGGATGGAGGTCGCGTGGGCTCCTTCCAGCAAGCACGGCATGTTGACGATGCAGCAAATGATCGACCAGGGGGTGCGCGAGGCGTGGCTGAATCCGGAGAACGTGCTGCGGGCCTCCGTGCTGGCGGACCCGGCGTTCACTCGCAAAAACACACGCGACAATACACCGGCCATGGTGGTGGTGGAGTTGGTGGAGGGCGCAGCAGTCGACATTACGGTGGCGAGTAAGGGCGGTGGATCGGAGGCGAAATCGAAGTTCGCCATGCTGAACCCGTCGGACTCCATTGTGGAGTGGGTGCTGAAGACCGTCCCGACCATGGGCGCCGGCTGGTGTCCGCCGGGCATGCTTGGGATCGGGATTGGCGGAACGGCGGAGAAGGCAATGACACTGGCGAAGGAATCGCTGATGGAGCCGATCAATATGCATGAGCTGCTGCAGCGCGGGCCCCAGAACAAGCTGGAGGAGCTGCGGATCGAGCTGTACCGCAAGGTGAACGAACTCGGAATCGGAGCACAGGGGCTGGGCGGCCTGACGACGGTGCTGGACATCAAGATCCTGGATTTTCCAACCCATGCCGCCAATCTTCCGGTAGCCATGATTCCGAACTGTGCGGCCACCCGGCACCTGCATATCCATCTGGATGGAAGTGGCCCGGTGGCGGTGGACCCCCCGTCGCTGGAGGCGTGGCCGAAGCTCTCCTATGCGCCGCAGAATGCGCGGAAGGTGGATCTGAACACCGTGACGCCCGAGGATGTGAAGACCTGGAAGCCAGGCGAGGTGATCCTGCTCTCGGGCAAGCTGCTGACCGGGCGGGACGCGGCGCACAAACGGCTAACAGACATGCTGAAGCGCGGGGAGAAGCTACCAGTCGACTTCCGGAACCGCTTCATCTACTACGTCGGCCCGGTGGAGGCGGTGCGCGATGAGGCCGTGGGACCAGCAGGTCCGACGACAGCGACCCGGATGGATAAGTTCACACGGCAGATGCTGGCTGAGACTGGTCTGCTGGGAATGATCGGCAAGGCGGAGCGCGGGCCGGTTGCGATTGAGGCCATCCGTGAGTTTGAGGCGGTGTATCTGATGGCTGTCGGCGGCGCGGCTTACCTGGTGTCGAAGGCGATCAAAAGCTCGAAGGTGCTAGCTTTCGACGACCTCGGCATGGAGGCAATTTATGAATTCGACGTCTCCGACATGCCGGTGACTGTGGCAGTGGATTCCAAGGGCACCAGCGTGCATCAGACCGGGCCGGCGGAGTGGCAGGCGAGGATTGCGGCGAGCCTGCCGGGCACGGCGATTCTGCAGTAGCTCAGCGGAGGGGCGTTCGAATGGGCTGCCCTGGGCGTTCTAGTCCCGTATACTGCAGAAAAAAGCGCACACTATTTGCCTGACGGGCAGCGTTGGAGCAGAATGGACGTTCTTCATCCATTCTGACCGGGAGGTACTTTATGCGCCTGGGCCCCTTCTCTCCAATTTCAGTTTTGCTGCTGGTTTTTGCGTGGAGCACCGCTGCTCCGGCGCAGAGCTCGTTTAAAGTGGGCGACCGCGTTCAGATCAGCAGCCCATGGGGCTGGATTGAAGGGACGGTGACCAGGGTCAATGGGAACTCCTACTTCGTGCACTCAGGGGCGGGCGATGCGTGGAAGAGCTATCCGGACGAAGTGCGCGGGACCGGGCCCCAGACATCGCAGGACAGAACGAACGGGCACTATCAACTGCATGACCGCGTGAAGGTGAACGTTCAGGGGCAGTGGGTGGATGGCGAGATCATCACCACGATGGGCAGCGACTACCAGGTCAAGCTGGCGGGGAACCGAGAGGCCTGGGCGAATGCGAGCCAGTTGCGCTTTGTGGGTGAGGCGAAGGCTCCTGCCGTGGCGAAGGGCGGGCAGCCGCCGGCACCGGGAATGACTCCGTGTGGTAGCAAGCTGCAGGGGCGTTACTCGAGCGCGGGCGGCGGGTTTGGGATGTTTACTGTCATCTTCAACTCAGGCAAGGCGACGGTGACGGATCCGAGCGGCCAGGGTGAGGTGCTGGAGTGCTGGACCAACGGCAGCAAAGTTATCCTGCATAAACCGGGCGCGTCGAACCAGGATATGCCGATGGACATCAACAACGATGGCACGCTTGACACGCCGTTGGGCGAGATCAGGAAGAAGGGCAACTGAGGGAGTGTGAGCGGGCAATCCGCCCTTGCTGCAGCAGTTGCCGAAGCTCTCGTCTGCGCCCCTGAAAGCGCCCACGGTGAACCCGAAGAATGTAGTGAGAGACGTTACATTTTGCGCGGGCTGGTGAGCAGGTCGAGCAGGCCGCCGCGTTTGGAAGCGCGCAGCAGAACCCGTGTGGTGAATCCGCCCATCAGCCGGCCGTGCTCCAGGTACATCCAGTCGGAGATCTGGTCGGGCAGAAATGGGACGCGCTCCATGAAGGAGACGCTTTCGATCTGGGGCTCGTTGGCGACGACGCCGGTTGCGGGTCTAGTCGTGAAATCGAGCTCGGCGAGCCAAATGTGTTCTAAGGCGCAGTCATCCTCGAAGCGTGCCTTGATGGAAAAGCCGGTCTGGCCGGGCTGAGGATTCTCGAATGCTTTGAAGAAGTCCCCGATGGTGGCTCGAGCCTGGTCCATCGCGTCGCCCATCTCCATATTGGAGCCGGCTACCGGCACAACTAAATCCTGGGTTTCAATCATGGTTCTCTCCCTGCCCGATCGCCTCTCTGCGATTCCGATGTGCATAGCGGGATGATGCTCCGCTGCAGGGGTAGGCCTCAATGGCCCAAAGGCGGGAGTTGCTTCGGGGACATGTGGAGTTAACCCCTCACTTGGCGACGATGAGGGCGTCCTGGGTGCCGATGCGACCGGACGCGGAGACGCGTACGGTGAAGCGAGCGCGAACGGCCTTGGGGTCCTTCTGGCTGAAATAGCGGATGGTGACGCCACGCAGCAGAGGCCCGACAGGGGGGGCCTCGCCGCTGGCCGGAATCTTATAGCTACGGGCGTCGCGGTGGAGCTCGTTTCCCTTTTTGTCGAAGGTGGAGACGATCAAGATGAAGTCGGCGTGGCGGGGTTCGGTGTCCGTAGCGGGCGTCCAGACGAGGCCTCTGCCATCGAGGTGGACGTCGAACTCGGTGGGGCCGGAGGCTCCCGTGGCAACGGTGAAAGGCACGCCGTCGTACGCCATGTTGCTGGTGTCGGCGGCAAGAAGGTCGGTGACCAAGCTTCTGGATGGGTTGGTGGGATTAACTGCGCCGGGGCCGTAGCGCAGGAAATAGCCCTGGCGGGTGAGGACCTTGAAGCCGGGATGGTCGATCGAGACTGTGATCTTGCGGAAATGCGTTGGGTCGGTGGAGGAGTTGGTCGGCCGATAGGTGAGGGTGTAAAAGCTGGAGCCGTCCTGGATAGCGGAGTCGATCTCCGCGTCGACGTCATTGCGCCCGTAGAGAGCGGCTCCGCCGGTGGCGCGGGCCAACTCGGCAAACTGATAGTTGCCGCCGAGCGGGTCGTTGAACGCGGCGTCCTGGCCGTACTTGCCGGGATCGATCATCACCCCGGCGGGATCGATGGTGTAGAGGGTAATGCGCGCGTCGCGGAGGATGTTGACGCAGTCCTGAACGGCGTTGTTGAGCCGGACGGAGGTGTCGATGGGCGCATTGGTGATGTTGTAGGGCGGAAAGCCGCGGCCGATCCAGACCATGTTCTTGTGCCCGGGATGGCCCATGACGGCTTCGGCAACCCGGCGGAGGGTGATGAATGCGATCTGGTACCGCTCCGCGACCCAGGCGTTCTTGTGCGTCTGCCAGGGGAAGCCCACGAAATGCTTGTCCAGCGCCCGCACGATCTCGTCCTTATTCTGCGTGTAGTCATGCAGCACGTTGAAGTTACGCAGGTCGACAGCGACGAGCAGCGTAGGAGTGCTGAGTTTGCCCGGCTGCCTGGAGAGGAACTTTTTGAGCGAGTACCGGGCGAAGGCCATGTCCTCGAAGCGAGTGTTGAACTCGTCAAGCACAATGATCTGCACCGGGGCCTGCGGCGCAATGCGGTCAAGGTCCGCGGTGGAGTTGATGCTGAGGGTGGGAGACGGCACTCGCGCGCCGGCCTGCTCGAAGTGCAGGATGGACTGTGGCTGCTTGTTCTCCTGAACCTGGAAGTCGGATTGGGTGAGGTTGGTGATTGGGATGCCCTTGGCGTCGGTGACGACGATATCCAGGATGACGAGGGGAACGTTGCTGCGGAAGGTCACGGTTCCGCTCGCGTCAGGGACCGTTGCGTTAGCATCCGGAGGGAGACTCGCCGGCTGAGCGTGCACAAAGGGGGGGAAGACAGTACAGCCAAGCAGGAAGACCGGGAGCAGCGGTCGAGCCATCTTCATGTACGCCTCAATCCGAACCGTGCTAGTGTTGCTGGCGACCGAAGCGGTAGACCAGCCCCATATTGAACCCCCAGTTGTTCTGAAGGTTGCCCCCAAAGGTGGTGCCAAGGTAATTCGGAGTGACGCGAAAAGCAAGGTTGGGGTAGAAATTCAGGTCGAAATTGGCGCCGACTGAGAACGCGGGGCGCGCGCTGGTGGAAGGCCAGAAACCGAGCTGGAAGGCGGGCACCCCCTTCGAGGCGCTATCGAATTTGCCGATCGCCGTTCCGCCCAAAGCAAAGGCGCTGACCGCAGTGTGCTGCCGCAGCCGGAAGCGGTAAGTGGGGCCCCCCAGGAAGGGGTACTCGGAGATCTGAGGATTGCCGACCAGCGCGGCGAAGGGGTTATAGTTTGGGATCTTGCCGTTGCCGTAGAATCCGCGGACCTCGCCGGTAACTCCGAGCTTCTCGCTGAGATAGTAGGTCCCGTTCATCCAGAAGCCAATCTCACTGTTCTTCTGGGTCGCCTCTCCGCTGCGGAAGCGAAGGAACCCACCGCCGCCGCCAATCTCCCAACGGTGCGTGTAGGTCTCGCGCTCAATACGCTCGATGCGGGCGCGGCGATTGGCGTTCGTCTCGCGGGTAATACGGCGGTTCTGTGCCTGTCCGGGAACAGCCGCCACAGCGGTGGCGATCAGAATGGCGGCGGCAGCATGCATGAAGGTTCTTACACCGGACAGCGATCGAAACATCAGTCGAGGACTCCTGCGAGGGCTTGCTTTTTGATAGCGTTGAGCGGGACAGACAACGGCGCGGCTCACGCTTGAAGAGCCACGTCTTATTAGAACATTGAGCACTGATTCTTGTGTGGAGGCGCGAAGTGGCGAAAGGCAACGGTTCGGGCGGCGGAATGGGCAAGCTGCTGCTGGGTTTTGTGCTGGGAATTGCGGCTGTGGTTGCAGGTGTGGCCATGTATCTGGCCTGGGGAGCGCTTCCGGTGGCAACCTCCGACAAGCCGTTTCCATTGGAGGCCAAGATTGTCCGGGTTCCCCTGAAAGCCCGGATTGCGAGTCAGATGCGGCAGCCGCCCTTTGACGCGAGCGAGGACGCGTTCGAGGGAGGCGCCAAGGTGTACCGGGCGCAGTGCGCCTCATGCCATGGAACTCCGGGGCACGATGTCGCATTTGCAAGGCACATGTACCCCTCGGCCCCTCAGCTCTGGAAGAAGCACGCGAGGGGTGGGGTGGTGGGGGTCAGCGATGACGAGCCGGGGGTCACGTACTGGAAGGTTGCAAATGGAATCCGGCTAACCGGGATGCCGTCCTTTGACCACGTGCTCAGCGATACCGAAATGTGGCAGGTCACTCTGTTGCTGAAGAATGCAGACCAGGCCTTGCCCGATCCGGTGATGAGCATCCTCACGGCGAAGTAGCGAGACAATGGACCTCAACGTAAGGTGTAAGAGGCCGAGGTAACGAACTGGAAGCTATTCTTCTTAAAGCCTGCTGCCGGGTCATTGAGGAAGTTGTCCGAAGTGGTGACGGAGAGCGAGAGCCGTTTGAAAAGCGGCAGAACCAGGCCGGCGCTGGCATTGGCTGAGTACGCGTGCAGCTCATTCCATGCGGGCAGCAGGTTGACAGTCTCACTGAAGAGCAGCTTGCGTGGCAGGGCGCGATGGTAGGTTTCGGAGATCGTGGAGCCGATCAGGTTCATGTTGTTTGCGGGGGTCTCGAACTCCTGCTTCTCGTACTGCGCCGTCGCCTTGGCATCGAGCTCCTGGCGCGCATCCTTGATGGCAGTCCAGCCGATCCCTCCGCCGTAGACCTGTTGAAGATTAAGACCTTGCGAGTAATTGTGGTCAAAGCTGGTCTGCACCAGCCCATAGAAGCGAGTGGAGAAGTACTCGTCCCGCTCTAGGTCCGAGTGGAAGATGCTGGTAAGGGCGACGGAGGGGGGACTCGGCGGCTGGGTCTGGGGGATGACCGGCGAGGTGAGCTTGCCGTAGGTCTCCTGTAGGTTGAATGCGGTACGGTTGCGCGCCGGCAGGTACGGTACCGCGGGAATGGCCCGGGTAAGTGTGAGTCCCGCGGTGTAAGTGGATCCATTGCTGGTGGACCGGACAATGGTGGTTCCGCCGCTGATGGAGCCGTGCCAGCCGTAAAGCGCGCCGGGCTTCTTTTCTAGCTCCATGTCATAGGTGCGCTGGTCGATGATGTAAGAAACCTGCGCCGCAGGAACGTTCTGAGGTGCGGCGAGCGGACTGAGCACCGTAAGCGTGCCGTCCTGGTAATCGAGAGTGCCGGGGAAAACGTTTCTGCGGGTCGGAGGGATGTCTTTACGAAGTACCGCAAAGCTGCCGGTAGAGCGGAGTTCCTTGATCTTATCGAGGGGGACGGTGATCTCGCCCGCTACATCACTCTTGAAAATAATCGACTTGCCGACGGCGCGTTCCAAGGTGCCGGAAAGCTGATCCCCGTTGGTGAAGAAGATGACGTCGGGTGCTGGTTTGGGGGCCGGCTCCGCTTTGGGGGCGGGCTCCGCCAGGCTGACGCGGCAGAGCAACAGGCAAACCGCGAGACATCGAAGTGCCGCGGCGTGGGGCAGGATTTCCAGCGGTCGCATCCTTAAAAAATATCGTAGAAAAATAGCGTAGGTTTACAGAGAGGGCGAATGGGATGGCTTCCGTGAAGCACGTGCTTGGAAGACTGCTGCAGCTGGTCGGGATATCGAGGCCGGAGGATAGGGTGCGCAAGAGCACTCCGGGGCCCAATTGGAAGAATCAGGCCAAGCCAGAAGATGCAGGCCGGAGCACCCCGGGCAAGTCAAAGTAATTGACAGCAGAAGTCCGGCGGGAGAGAGCCCTGGGCTGGCTGGAACGGATTGAGATGGTGGGGCAGACTTCATGTGACGTTGCGATTGCGGGAGCCGGCATCATTGGGCTCGCACTCGGGCTTGAGCTGCTGGGTCGGGGATACTCGGTAACTGTAGCCGAGCGGGACACAGCAATGCGTGGCGCGTCCTCAGCCGCGGGCGGAATGCTGGCGGTTCAGGATCCGCAGAATCCAGCGGTGCTGATGCCGCTCTGCTTGCGGAGCGCTGAACTTTACCCGGCCTTTCTAGATCGGATCGAGCGGCTGTCGGGCCTGAAGGTCCCGGTGAGGACGCACTGGACGATGCAGCATGTGGACCGGCTTCGGCCAGGCGCCACACTGACGAGTGAGGCACAGGTCCGCGAGTTTGCCCCGGGCATGCAGATGGGGCAAACGATCTACGAGTGGCTGCAAGAGGACAGCCTGGACCCGAAAGACCTGCGGGCTGCTTTGCCGAAGGCCTTCGTCGCAGCCGGGGGGATTTTGCTGGAGCACGCAGCGGTGCTAAGTGCCAATCCGCGCGCTGGAACAATGCATGTTCGAACCTCAGAGGGAACGCTCTCTGCGGCTGACTTTGTGAACTGCTGCGGGTCGTGGGCGGGGGAGTCCGGACTGGGACCAGAACGGCTTCCCGTCGTTCCCGTGAAGGGACAGATGGTGGACCTGCGCTGCGCCCCGGAGCGGCTGCGGTGCGTGGTGCGCGCCCCAGGTATCTATATGATTCCACGCGGGGATGGCAGGGTGACGACAGGATCCACGCTCGAACACGCAGGCTTCGATACGCATGTGAACGACCAAACGATCTCAGGGATCGGCAGCGCGGCGCGCTCGCTTCTGCCGGAGATCGAGATCACGCCCGAGCGCGAGAGATGGGCGGGGTTGCGGCCGGGGACTCCAGATCTGCTGCCGGTACTGGGAGGAAGCGAGGACGGGCACTGCTGGCACGCGACCGGGCACTATCGCGATGGGATTCTATTAGCTCCGGGAACGGCACGTGTGATGGCCCAAGCCATTGGTGGCGAACAGCCCGACGTGGCGATAGAGCCGTTTCGCCCGGGCCGGTTTGCCGCTATTCCTCGGTAAGAGGACCTAGCGAAGGTCGGCGGATCTCTCGCGCAGAGGCTCGACCTATCCTGGTTTATTGGCTTGGCCTAGAGCTTCACCTTTCGTAACCATCTGCCTGAATGACGGTTAGTTGCGGCGGGGAGGAACAGATGCATTACCCCAAATTTTGAGCTTGCCAATTGTCATTTCATGGGCATACTATCCGTTTCGCGCTCGGTTCAGAAGGTTGTTTCCGGGCGCGTTAGGACAGAGGCAAGGTTGCAAATTCCCCATGAAAAGCCCGGCTGGCACGCGATTCCGATCGGGCAGTTGGTACGTGGTTTTATCCCATTTTCCTTTATGGGGTAAGAAATTCCTGCGCTTTGGAGTGATACGACGATGTCCTGGTATGCCTATTGCATTGCAGAACGAAATTCCTTTCCGGAACTTTGCCGGCACAGACGCCCCATGCCACTGACCGGTGTATCCGGTCTGTTTGGCAATCAGATCTTTCTGTTTCCAGCCAGTGAACTTGCAGTCATCGTCTCGGAGCATAGCGCCGAAGACTCGGCCCGGATGGATCAGGGCGCAGCCAAGGACCATGCCCGGGTAATAGCCGAGTGCTTCAAGCTTTCCACCGTGCTTCCCTTCCGCTTTGGCACGACCTTCCCCGATGACGACGCCCTACGCCGGTCGGTCCGCTCCAACCAGCGCCACTTCACCGCGAATGTGGAGCGACTGCGCGGCAAGGCGGAGATGCACCTGAAAGTGGTCGTCGACGATATCTGCGCTCACACCGGTCTGCACCGCGATTTCACTGTAGGCCAGCATTATCTGACCAACCTGCGCGAGAGCGCGATGCGTCAGCGCGAGCGTCAATCCAAGGCCCGTGCGCTTTCCGTGCAAATGCACCGCATGTTCCTGCCGCTGGCGGAGGAAATTACCTGCAAGCGGATGGAGTCGGGCAAGATGCTGCTGGACATCGCACATCTAATCGACCACAAGACAGTGGAGCGCTACCAGAATAAGTACTCCTCCGCCACCCACGAACTGAAGGATTGCCAGATGCAGCTCTCCGGGCCATGGCCCCCGTACCACTTCGTGCATCGCAACAGCCCCGCAGCATAACTCTGCTTTCGCCTGCATCCTAAGCGCCGCTCGTTCGCCCGTTTCTTAAGCCGAGCGGCGTTTTCGTGTGCGGGCCTGCACGCCACACCCGGAACAAACCTATACCATAGGCGGGATGGGGTTTTTCTCGAAGAAGCTGAAGCAGGAGCACAAGGTGATGCTCCAGCACGAGCGTGCCGCCGGGATGCTCAGCCCGGAATATCACCGCGCAACCACCGAGTGCCCCGAGCCGCAGCGCTGGAGCATGGTCGATTCCATGACCGCCGAGGTAGAGGTGCTGGAGTTTCTGGCCACCCTGGTGACCACGATCAAGCCCAGGCTGGTGGTGGAAACAGGATCATTTCTCGGCGTTTCAACCGAGTGGATTGCCCGCGGGCTGGAGCGCAATGGTGAGGGCCGGGTGATCAGCTGCGAATACGATCCGGTGGTCTTCGCCAAGGCGAAGCAGAAGATGGAGAGCTCGCCATTGAAACGATGGATCGAACTCCGCAACGAGTCCAGCCTGGAGATGAAGGTGGAAGGCGCCATCGACCTGCTGTTCTCGGACTCGGACATGCCGATCCGGGAGCAGGAGGTGAAGCGCTTTCTCCCGCAGATGAACCCAAACGGCATCATCCTGATGCACGATGCCAGCTCGCACTTGAAGGTAGTGCGCGAGGCCGCGCTGAAGATGGAGCGCGAAGGACTGATCTCGGTGGTGTTGCTGCCGACGCCACGCGGCCTGGCGGTTGCGCAGCCCCGGGCAGACCGAACCGAATAAGGAGCGAACGGAACGCATGAAAGT
>Ga0207667_10001194_pt1 | contig 32590 bp, 25 predicted proteins | sample KBSCornC52_FD_184301 | JGI IMG/M metagenome (GOLD analysis project Ga0207667, IMG submission 184301) | Corn rhizosphere microbial communities from Kellogg Biological Station, Michigan, USA - KBS Corn C5-2 (SPAdes) (version 2) | ecosystem: Host-associated > Plants > Roots > Rhizosphere > Soil ...
GCCATGTCCGAACTCACTCCCCGCGAAATCGTCAACGAACTCGACCGCTACATCATCGGCCAGCACGACGCCAAGCGCGCCGTGGCGATCGCGCTGCGCAACCGCTGGCGCCGCATGCAGCTGGATCCGAACCTGCGCGACGAAGTGACGCCGAAGAACATCCTGATGATCGGTCCCACCGGCGTGGGCAAGACCGAGATCGCACGCCGCCTGGCCACCCTGGCCAATGCGCCGTTCGTGAAGGTGGAAGCGACCAAGTTCACCGAGGTCGGCTATGTCGGCAAGGACGTCGAATCGATCGTGCGCGACCTCGCCGACGTGGCCTACAAGCTCACCCGCGAGCAGGCGGTGAAGCGCGTGCGCTCGCAGGCGGAAGACCGCGCCGAAGACCGCATCCTCGACGCCCTGCTGCCGCGCCGCCAGTCGCCCACCGACTGGTCGCAGGACCACGAGCAGGCGCCGGCGATCGAGAACGACACCCGCCAGAAGCTGCGCAAGCAGCTGCGCGAAGGCGCGCTGGACGAGCGCGAGATCGAACTGGATTTCGCCATGAACGTGGGCGTGGAAATCATGTCGCCGCCCGGCATGGAGGAAATGGGCCAGCAGCTGCGCCAGATGTTCCAGAACCTCGGCGGCGCCAAGTCGCAGAAGCGCAAGCTGGCGATCAAGCTGGCACGGCCGCTGCTGATCGACGAGGAAGCCGGCAAGCTGCTCAACGACGAGGAGCTCCGCGCGCAGGCGATGTACGCGGCCGAGCAGAACGGCATCGTCTTCATCGACGAGATCGACAAGGTCGCCCAGCGCTCCGAGTGGGGCGGCGCCGGCGTCAGCCGCGAAGGCGTGCAGCGCGATCTGCTGCCGCTGGTGGAAGGCTCCACGGTGTCGACCAAGTACGGCCCGATCAAGACCGACCACATGCTGTTCATCGCCTCGGGTGCGTTCTCGCTGGCCAAGCCTTCGGACCTGATCCCGGAACTGCAAGGCCGCCTGCCGATCCGCGTGGAACTGTCGGCGCTGTCGGTGGACGACTTCCAGCGCATCCTGCGCGAGCCGCACAACGCCCTGACCAAGCAATACGTCGCCCTGCTGGGCACCGAGGGCGTGACGATCGAGTTCACGGAGTCCGGCGTGAACCGCCTGGCCGAGGTCGCTTTCCAGGTGAACGAGCGCACCGAGAACATCGGCGCCCGCCGCCTGCATACCGTCATGGAGCGGCTGCTGGAAAAAATCTCCTTCGAAGCTGCTGACAAATCCGGCGAAAACTATCTAATTGACGCCGAATATGTCGATAAAAACCTCGGCAGCCTGGTCAAGGACGAGGATTTGAGCCGTTACATCCTGTAAACATGGGGAAAGACCCCCGCTGATAAAATTCGTGGTGTATGGGAAAGGTGATTGAACTCAAGACGACGGGCCAGCGCGCTCAGTTGCGCGAAGCGCAGCAGCAGCAACAGCTGGTCCGTTTGTGGCGCGGCGAACTCGAACACGGCAGCTTCTGCGGCTATGTGGGCGGAGTCGGCCGCGAATTCTTCCTGCTGTGGGTGGTCGGCGACGCCATCACCTACGACGGCATGTATGTGATGCGGCACCGCGACATCACCGAGCTGGAAGCCCCGGACAAGCACGCGCCCTTCATGGAGAAGGCGCTGGTCATGAAGCAGCTGTTGCCGCGCCCGCCGCGCGGCTTCCCGCTGGACGATATCCGCGAAGTGGTGCAGGCCGCCGCCAAGCAGGCGCCGGTGATCGGCGTGCACGTGGACAGCGAGGACGAGGCCGAGGTCTGCTACATCGGCAAGCTGATCTCCTTCGAGGACGACGGCTTCTACATGCAGGAGATCAGCCCCGACGCCGAATGGCTGCGCGAAGCCTCGTTCTTCTCCTGGGACGAGGTCTCCACCGTCAGCATCGAGGACGGCTACGCCCTGGCCCTGCTGGCCGTGGCCGGCACGGCGCCGGCGCTGGAACAGGGCGATTCGGGCGTCGGCGGCCACGCCCAGTGACCGCGCCGCGGCGGTCTTCATAGCGTGATGGATGACGCCATGCCGAACCGCCGCACGCTGTACCTTCTTCCGTTGATTCTGCTCGGCGCGGGCACCATCGCCTGCGCCGCCAACACGCCAGGGAGTTCCAACGTCATGGCCGACACCGATTCCTCCGCTTCGTCTTCCTCCGCCACCCGCGTGCAGCTGATCGTCAGCTTCCGCGACGGCACCCCGCTCGAAACCATGCGCACCGCCTGCGAGGCCGCCGGCGCCACCTATGTGCGCGATATCGGCTGGGCGCCAGCGATCGTGGTGCTGCTGCCGGAAGGCATGTCGGCGGAAGAGGGCATGGTGCGCTTCCGCGCGCAGCCCGGCGTGATCAATGTGGAAGTAGACGGAAAGGTGCGCGCCGAACCGATCCGCGGCCCCAGCATCAGCAAGTAAGGCCGCAGCTCTCGTCCCATAAAAAAAGCCCGCCGATCGGCGGGCTTTTTTCTTGGCTCACGGCGCGGCCGATGCCGCGGCGGCCGGTTTCGCCGCCGCCGGCGCGGCGGCGCCCTTGATCTCGCGATCGAAGAAGTTCGTGATCAGGTGATACACATGGCTGCGCTGCCCCGGCAGATTCAGCCCGTGCTTGGCGCCGGGATAAGCCATGAACTGGAACTGCGTGCCGCGCTTCTGCAGCTCCGCCATCAGCTTGGTCGAATTAACGAACAGCACGTTGTCGTCCGCCATGCCGTGCACCAGGTACAGCTTGCTGGTCAGGCCGTCGAGCCAGGCGAACGGGCTGCTGCGCGTATAGCCCGCTTCGTTGTCCTGCGGACGGCCGAGATAGCGCTCCGTATAGAACGTGTCGTACAGACGCCAGTCGGTGACCGGCGCCACCGCCACGCCGCCGGCGATCTCCTTGGACGCCTTGGACAGCAGCATGGTGGTCATATAGCCGCCGTAGCTCCAGCCGAACACGCCGATGCGGCGTCCATCCACCCAGGGCTGGGTCTTCAGCCAGTCGATGCCGGCGAGCTGATCGTCCACCTCGACAGCGCCGAGCTGCTCGTAGATCGGATCCTCGAACTTGCGCCCGCGCCGCGCCATGCCGCGGTTGTCCAGGGTGAACACCACATAGCCCTGGTTGGCCATGTACTGGTTGAAGTAATCGCCCCAGCCATTGGTCACCAGCTGCGCGTGCGGGCCGCCGTAGTAAGTGTCGAACACCGGATACTTCTTGGTGGGATCGAAGCCCGCCGGCTTGTACAGGCGGTAGTACAGCGTCTGCCCGTCCGCACTCTTCAGCGTGCCGAATTCCGGCTTGATCAGGCTGCTGCGGTAAGGCCAGAACGGATGCTTCTCGTCGAGCTTGTTCTGCTCGATCCAGCTCATGAAGCTGCCGTCCGGCTTGTGCACGCTCACCTGCGGCGGCGTGTCGGGGCTGGAATAGGTGTCCAGATAGAACGCCGCATTCGGCGCGAACTCGGCCACATGAGTGCCGTCGCCCTTGCTGATGCGCGCCGGCTCGGCGGCGCTGCTGCCGTCGAGCTTCAGCGCGTAGACCTGATGGTCCGGCACGAAGTCGCGGTTGGAGCTGACGTAGACCGTGCCCGCATGCTCATCCACCGCCAGCACGCCGTCGATCTGCCAGTCGCCCTGGCTGACCGGGTGCTTGAGCTTGCCGTCGATGCCGTACAGATACAGATGATGGAAACCGCTGCGCTCGCTGCCCCACAGGAAGCTCTTGCCGTCCTTGAGGAAGCGCAGATCGTCGTTGAGGTTGATCCAGGTATCGCTGGTATCGGTGAGCAGGCTGCGCTGCGCCAGCGTCTTGGCGTCGACCAGGCGCAGCTCCAGCTTCTGCTGGCTGCGCGGCATGCGCTGGTAGCTCAGGTGCTTGCCGTCCGGCAGCCAGTTCACGCGCACCAGGTAGATATCGCTGTCCTTGCCCAGATCCACCCAGCGCGGCGCGCCGCCCGAGGGCGCGACCAGGCCCAGCTTCACCGCCACATTCGGGTCGCCCGCGGCCGGATAGCGCTGCTCGATCACGTCGGTGCGGTCCGCATACAGCTCGGTGCGCTTGACCACCGGCACCTTGGCCTCGTCGTAGCGCTCGAAGGCGATGGCGCTGTCGTCCGGCGCCCACCAATAGCCGCTGCTGCGGCCCATTTCTTCCTGCGCGACGAATTCCGCCTCGCCGTTGTGCACGGTGCCGCCGCCGTCGCGGGTGAGCTGGCGCGCGTCGCCACTTTCCAGATCGATCACCCACAGGTTCTGGTCGCGCACATAGGAGACGTAGCGGCCCTTGGGCGAGATTTTCGGATCGATCGCATCGCCGCCGGTATCCAGCGCGCGCGGCGCCGGCTTGGCCGCGGACAGGTCGTACAGGTAGAGCTTGCCGCCGATCGGAAACAGCAGCTGCTTGCCGTCCGGCGACCACTGGTAGCTGAGGATGCCGCGCAGCCCCGCGGTGCGGGCGCGCTCGCGGCGGGCCTTTTCGGCGTCGGAAAGCTGCTCGCCCTGCGGCTCCAGCTTGCGCGAATCGACCAGCATGCGCGTGCTGTTGTCCTTGGGCCGGTACTCCCACAGGTCCTGCTGGAACTGGTCGTCCGGCCGCGCGCGCAGGAAGGTGATGCGGCTGCCGTCCGGCGAGATCTGCAGGCCGCGCGGTGCGGGGCCGGCGAGACTGCCGCCGTCGAAGATGCGTTCGATGGTGAGTTTGTCGGCCATGGTCGGCAGGGTCACCATCGTCAGGGCGGCGAACAGAAGGGCGCGCATGGGTACTTCCTTGGACTGCAACGGGGGCGCAAGAACAAGCGCGGATTAAAACCCGTCATGCCGCGCGAAGCCAGCTTTTCCAGGGAAAAATCAACGCATCCGGGCGGATGCGCCGCACCCTCTCAGCGTTTGGCGCCCTGGCCGAACAGCAGCTTGCGGGCCTCCTCGTCCGTGGTGAGGTCGAAGCGGTCCTTGATGGAATCGCCGATTTCATAGGCTTTTTTTGTTGCCGGACGCTCGGCGATGGCCTGGAACCAGGCCTTCAGATGCGGGAAATCGTCCAGCGCCATGCCCTGCGATTCGTGCGGCACGATCCACGGATAGCAGGCCATATCGGCGATGGTGTAGTCCTTGCCGCCGATAAACGCGCGGCCATCGAGCTGCTTGTCGAGCACGCCATAGAGGCGTCGCGTCTCGTTGACATAGCGGTCGATGGCGTAGGGGATCTTCTCCTGCGCATAGCGGTTGAAATGGTGGTTCTGCCCCAGCATCGGCCCCAGCCCGCCCACCTGCCAGAACAGCCACTGCAGCACCTTGTAGCGCTCGCGCATATCGGCGGGCAGGAAGCGGCCGGTCTTTTCGCCCAGGTACTGCAGGATGGCCCCGGATTCGAAAATGCTCAGCGGCTTGCCGCCGTCCGCGGGCGCGCTATCGACCAGCGCCGGCATGCGGTTGTTGGGTGCGATGGCCAGGAAGTCCGGCTTGAACTGGTCGCCCTTGCCGATATTCACCGGCTTGATCTCGTAGGGCAGGCCGGCCTCTTCCAGGAAGAGCGTGATCTTGTGGCCGTTAGGCGTCGGCCAGTAGTGGAGTTCGAACATGGGGTGTTCCTCGGGCGGCAATCCTCGCGATGTTCGGCCCCGGCCCGTGCCTTTCAAGTCAACGCGCAGGCCCCGGGCGCCGTTCCCCAGCGCAACCCTCAAGGAGCCGCGCCGATGAAGACCCGCCTGTGCCTGATCGCCCTCGCCCTCGCCGCCGCCTTCGGCGCCCACGCCCAGGACAGCGCCAACCCGCCGCCCGCCGGCCAGGCCATGCACGGCCAGCGCCGTCCGCCCGATCCGCAGGAACGCGCGCAGAAGCTGGCCAAGCACCTCGACCTCAACGCCCAGCAGCAGGCCCAGGTCGCCGGCATCCTGCAGGCCCAGCAGCAGAAAATGCAGGCGCTGCGCAGCGGCGGCGTGCGCGGGCAGGACCGCCGCGACCAGGCCAAGGCCATCATGGAAGACGGCGACCGCCAGCTTCAGGCGGTGCTGACCGACAGCCAGCGCGAGCGCTATCTCAGCATGAAGGAACGCATGATCGAGAAGCGCCAGGAAAAGCAGGGCACGCCCGAACCCGCCCAGCCGATGCCCGACACCACGCACTGAGCGGGTTCCGCCGCGGCGCGCGCCATCCCGTATGCTCGGCTGCTTTCATCGTCGAGTTCCGGAGCAGGTATGGCGCGCGTCGTCGTGGTCGGCAGCATCAATATGGACCTGGTCACGCTGGCCCAGCGCTTCGCCGGGCCGGGCGAGACCCTGCTGGGCGAGCGCTTTCTCACCATTCCCGGCGGCAAGGGCGCCAACCAGGCCGTGGCCGCCGCGCGGCTCGGCGCTGAAGTCAGCCTGGTCGGCGCGCTCGGCGACGATGCCTTCGGCCAGCAGTTGTTCGACGGCCTGGCGCGCGAAGGCATCGCACTCGACCATGTGCGCCGCATCGACGGCTGCGGCAGCGGCACCGCCTCGATCACCGTGGCCGGCGGCGAGAACGAAATCATCGTGGTGCCCGCCGCCAATGCGCACGTGACGCCGGCGCAGATCGAAGCGGCCGGCGACGCCATCGCCCGCGCCGACGCCGTGCTGGTGCAGATGGAAATCCCGCTGGAAAGTGTGGAAGCCACGCTGCGCCTGGGCCATCGCCATGGCGTGCCGGTGATCCTCAACCCCGCGCCCGCGCAGCAGCTTCCGGCCGAATGGCTGAAGCTCGCCCGCTACGTCACCCCCAACCAGCACGAACTGGCGATCCTGCTCGGCGCGGACGCCAAGCAGGACTTCCGCACCCTGATGCGCCAGGCCCCCAGCCCCGTCGTGCTCACCCGCGGCGGCGAAGGCGCCTGGTACCGCGAAGACGGCGAACCCGCACACCAGCCCGGCTTCGCCGTCGACGTCGTCGACACCACCGGCGCCGGCGACACCTTCAACGGCGCCCTCGCCGTCTTCCTGCACGAAGGCCTGCCGCAGGCAGTGCGCAAAGCCTGCGCCGCCGCCGCGCTGTCGGTCACGCGCCTGGGTGCGCAGGGCGGCATGCCGACGCTGGATGAGCTGCGCGCGTGGCTCGCCACACGCGGCTGAGAGGAACGCTTATTCCACCGGCCCGGGCGCGAGCACATCGCGCTGGCCATTGATGCCCATCGCCGACACCAGTCCCGCCGCTTCCATCGCTTCGACCAGGCGCGCCGCGCGGTTGTAGCCGATGCGGAACTGCCGCTGCACGAACGAGATCGAGGCGCGGCGTGTGCGCAGCACGAAGGCGGCCGCTTCGTCGTAGAGCGGATCGAGTTCGGCGTCGGCGCCTTCCTCGGTGAACAGCTCGCCGCTGGCGCCTTCGCCGGGTGGGCCGGCAAGGATTTCGTCCTTGTAGTCCGGCTCGCCGTATTGCTTGAGGTACGCCACCACGCGGTGCACTTCTTCATCCGCGACAAACGCACCATGGATGCGCTGCGGATAACCGGTCCCCGGCGGCAGGAACAACATGTCGCCCTGGCCGAGCAGGCTCTCGGCACCCATCTGGTCGAGGATGGTGCGGGAGTCGATCTTCGACGACACCTGGAAGGCGACACGCGTCGGGATGTTCGCCTTGATCAGGCCGGTAATGACGTCCACCGACGGACGCTGCGTGGCGAGGATCAGATGGATGCCGGCGGCACGCGCCTTCTGCGCCAGGCGTGCGATCAGTTCCTCGATCTTCTTGCCGGCCACCATCATCAGGTCGGCCAGCTCGTCGATCACCACCACGATCATCGGCAGCGTATCGAGCGTCTCGGGGATCTCCGGATGCGCGGGGAAGGGATTGAGCAGCGGCTTCCCCGCGGCGCGCGCTTCGCGCACCTTGTGGTTGTAGCCGGCCAGGTTGCGCACGCGCAGGTCGGACATCACGCGGTAGCGGTTCTCCATCTCGGCCACGCACCAGGCCAGCGCGTTGGCGGCGAGCTTCATATCGGTGACCACCGGCGCCAGCAGATGCGGGATCCCTTCGTAGACCGACAGCTCCAGCATTTTCGGGTCGATCATGATCAGGCGCACTTCGTCGGGCGTCGCCTTGTACAGCATCGACAGGATCATCGCGTTCACCGCGACCGATTTTCCGGAGCCGGTCGTGCCGGCCACCAGCATATGCGGCGCGCGCGCCAGATCCGCCACCACCGGCTCGCCGGTGATGCCCTTGCCCATGGCCAGGGTGAGCAGCGAATCGGAGCCGCGGTATTCGCGCGAATCGAGGATCTCCGACAGCGCGATCATCTGGCGCTGCTCGTTCGGCAGCTCCAGGCCCATGCAGGTCTTGCCGGGGATGGTTTCGACCACGCGGATCGACGTGCGGCCGAGACCGCGCGCGAGATCCTTCATCAGCGCGACGATCTGGTTGCCGCGCACACCGACCGCCGGTTCGACTTCGAAGCGGGTGATCACGGGACCGGCGGAGGCGCCGACCACGCTGACCGGGACCTTGAATTCGCGCAGGCGCTGTTCGATCAGCTCGCCGGTTTCGGCCAGCTGCGATTCGCTGACGGCGTCGGAGCCGGGCGGCGGCGACGCGAGCAGGGACAGCGGCGGGATCAGCACGCTGGTGCGTGGCTGCCGTGTCGTCGGTGCCGGGGCGGAAGGCGTGGCGGCCTGCTCGTCGTCGTTGGCGGCGAAGCGGCGGGAAGTGCGGGAAAGCTGGGGCGCGGGAGCGAAGTTCGCTGGCTCGTCCGTCGCGTCTGCAGCTACGTGCTCGATGGGTGTGGGTTCTGCAAATGCTGGTTCGATGATCGCAGCTTCAGCGACTGCAGTGCTCGTCGATGTGGCCGCCACGGGCGGTGATTCGAGATCCGCCGAAACGGGCGTCGGCATCCGCACAGGTTGCGCATCGATCTCCATCGCGGCCTGAGCGCGTGCATGCAGCGGCGGCTTATGGCTCGGAGCGCGTTCCGCGGCCGCAGCCATTGCCGCGGCGATACGTCCGGTGGAAACGCGCGGCGGCGTCGACGACACCACGGGTGCGACGCGCGGTTGTTTCCATGGTTCGCGAATGACCGGCTCGACGGCGGGCGTTCTTGCACGCGGCGTCTGCGTGCTGGCGAACGGGGTGGGTTGCGCGGCGCGCTCCATCACCGCTGCGGGTGGGCTCGCCGGAGCAGCGGCGGAACGCCGTGCCGCGTTCTGCGCCTGACGGCGCGTTGCCGGCGTCGCACCGGAGCGGCGTACCGCACCACGCTGACGCTTCACGGGAAAACGGACACCGCGCGATGCGAGCAAGCGCTCGACCCACCCCGCAAAGCCATCGACCTTCGAAGAAGTCCCCGCAAACAGCGCACGCCACGACACACCCGGATACCAGCGCAGCGCCACCGCCAGGATCGCCAGCATCAGCAGCGCAGTGAGCGTCACGCCAAGCACGGAGCCCAGGCCATCACCCAGCGCACGGCACACCACGCCGCCCGCCGCCGGATCGTCCGTGTAATGCGCAACCACCAGGCCCTCGAGCGTGGCGCTCGACAGCAAGACCAGCAACCCGCCCAGCGCATAGCGAATGGTGCCTTCGCCCCCCACCGGCCGCTTGCGGCCTTTGGCGACGAGGGCGCGCAGCGCGCGCCAGAACAGGGGAATCAACCAGAGAGTGGACAGCCCGAAGGCGCCGAAGAAAAAAGTGAGCATGCCTGGGTTTCGACTTGAACAGCGCCCCGCGAACTCAGCATGTTAGCGCTATTGCATGATTCGCAGAACTAGAACATGCCATAAGGTGTTGTCCGATCGAACAGAGTTCTTATAGGTCGAACTCCTAACGCGGTGTCCAGTGCGGACAGTTCGTGTCGCCCTGTGAGTACCATCCGGGTGAGCAGCTTCAACGCTGCGCAGCGACGACAAGAGAACTTTTCTATGGAACTCCCCGCGGGACCAAAGCAGGGCAAGACCTTTGAAGATATCCGGTACCTCACCGAGGAGGACGCGGAATATTGGCTGGCTCGACAGCTGGCCATGGTCTTGGAGTACGCCCAATACCGCAACTTCCAGCCCGTGATCGAACGCGCGATAGAGGCTTGTAAAAACAGTGGCTTGGACCATGGCGACCATTTTGCGCGTATCCACACAATGGTCGAAATCGGCTCAGGCGGGCGACGCGAGGTCGAGGATTGGAGGTTGTCGCGCTACGCCTGTTATCTGATTGTCCAGAACGGCGATCCTTCCAAGCAGCTGATCGCGCAAGGCCAGACGTATTTCGCCGTGCAAGCCCGGCGCCAGGAGGTGTCAGACGCAGAACAGTTTGAGCGTCTTAGCGAAGATGATCGGCGATTGATGCTCCGCTTGGAGATGACGCACCACAACAAGGCGCTCGTGGCTGCAGCGAGAGGCGCCGGTGTTCAAACAGCACTCGACTACGCCATCTTTCAAGACCACGGCTACAGGGGGCTGTACGGCGGGTTAGGCGCTAAGGAAATTCACTACGTCAAACGGCTTAAGAAGAGTCAGAGAATTCTGGATCACATGGGCAGCACGGAGTTGGCGGCGAATCTTTTCCGCGCTACCCAAGCCGAAGAGAAGATTCGACGCGATAAGGTCCAAGGTAAGGCGCAAGCCAACCAGGCCCACCATGATGTCGGGCAAAAAGTGAGGAAGACCATTCAAGAGCTTGGGGGCACCATGCCGGAGGCGCTGCCAGTCCCCGACAAGGGAATTCCGCAACTGGAGCGGGAGCGCGCGAAGCGCCTCAGGAAGGATGCCGATTAGCTCCCTGCGCTGCTGCTCTCATTTTCCAATGCAAAACGAACTGAAGATCGCGCCCAGCAGATCGTCGCTGGTATAGGTGCCGGTGATTTCGCCCAGCGCATGCTGCGCGTGGCGCAGTTCTTCCGCGGCGAGTTCGCCCGCGTGCACGTCGCGCAGCACGGCGGCGGTGCGGTCGAGATGTTCGGCTACCTGTTCCAGCGCAAGCACGTGGCGGCGGCGGGCGCTGAAGGCGCCTTCGCCGCTGCCGGCGCCGGCCAGGCGCTTCAGGTGATCGCGCAGCACGTCGAGGCCTTCGCCGGTTCGTGCCGACGCCCATAGCCACCAGGTGTCGTTGCGCATTTCGCTGTGCGGCGGGCGCCGGTCGAGGTCGATCTTGTTGACCAGCACCACGCGTTCGATGTCGGCCTGCACGTCGGCGAATAACTGTTGATCGTCATCGGCGCCGGCGGCATCGGTGACCAGCAGCGCGACGTCGGCGCGGGTCAGTTCATGGCGCGCGCGGCGTACGCCTTCGCGTTCCACCGGATCGTCGGTCTCGCGCAGGCCGGCGGTGTCGGCCAGTTCCAGCGCGACGCCGTCGAGGTCGAGGTTTTCGCGCAGCACATCGCGCGTGGTGCCGGCGATATCGGTGACGATGGCGCGGTCGCTGCCGGCCAGCGCATTGAGCAGGCTGGACTTGCCGGCATTCGGACGGCCGATGATGGCCACGCGCAGGCCGTCGGTGAGGCGCACGCCGCGCTGGGTTTCGCGCAGCAGTTCCGCCAGTTGTCCGCGCAAGGCCTGCAGCTGGCGGGCGATCGCGGGATCGGCGAGAAAGTCGATTTCCTCTTCGGGGAAGTCGATCGCCGCTTCGATATGCACGCGCAGTGCGATCAGCGCCTGCAGCAGTTCGTCGACGCGGCGCGAAAACACGCCTTCCATCGAGCGCAGCGCCGCGCGTGCGCCAGCCTGCGAACCGGCGGCGATCAGGTCCGCCACGGCTTCGGCCTGCGCGAGATCGAGCTTGCCGTTGAGGAAGGCGCGTTCGGTGAATTCGCCGGGACGGGCCAGGCGTGCGCCGAGTTCGCAGACGCGGCGGAGCAGGGCGTCGAGCAGCACCGCGTTGCCGTGGCCCTGCAGCTCCAGCACATGCTCGCCGGTGTACGACGCCGGGGCGGGGAAGTGCAGCAGCAGGCCGCGGTCGATCAGTTCGCCGGCGGCATCGCGGAACGCGGCGAAATGCGCGTGGCGCGGTTCGGGTGCGCGGCCGAGCAAGGCCTGCGCGATCGCCGGCACCGCCGGACCCGACACGCGCAGCACGCCGACGCCCGCGGCTCCGGGAGCGCTGGCGATGGCGGCGATGGTGTCGGTGTGGCTCATGGCGGGATTATCGTCGTGCGGCGCCGCCAAAAGAAAAGGCCGCTTGCGCGGCCTTTTCGTGCGATCAGGCGGTCTTGGCCTTGTGGTCCGCGCGATCCACCTGGCGCGTAATGAACCACTGCTGCGCCAGGCTGGTGGCGCCGTTGATCACCCAGTACAGCACCAGGCCGGACGGGAAGAAGGCGAACAGCACCGCGAACAGGATCGGCATCACCTTCATCATCTTGGCCTGGGTCGGATCCATGCCGGTGGTGGGGGTGAGCCACTGGGTGGCCAGCATCACCAGCACATAGATCGCCGGCAGCACGAAGAACGGATCGGGCGCGGACAGGTCGTGGATCCAGCCGAAGAACGGCGCCTGGCGCAGCTCCACGCTCTCCATCAGCACGCGGTACAGGCCGAGGAAGACGGGGAAGGTCACCAGGATCGGCAGGCAGCCGGCCATCGGGTTGACCTTCTCCTTCTTGTACAGCTCCATCATGGCCTGCTGCATCTTCATCTTGTCGTCGCCATAGCGCTCCTTGAGCGCGGTGACGCGAGGCTGCAGCTTGCGCATGCGCGCGCCGGAGCGGAACTGCGCGGCGGTGAGCTTCCACAGCGCGGCCTTCAGCAGCAGCACCAGCACGATGATCGCCAGGCCCCAGTTGCCGGTGATCGAATGCAGCTTGGACAGCAGCCAGTGCAGCGGCTGCGAGATGACGGTGAGCCAGCCGTAGTTGGTCGACAGCTCCAGGCCCGGCGCGATCTGGTCCAGCGTGCCCTGCAGCTTCGGGCCCAGGTACAGGCGCGAAGCGGCCGTGGCGCTCTGGCCCGGCGCCACGGTGAGCGAGGGGCCGACGGTGCGGATCAGGTAATACGGCTGCGCCGTATCCGGATTGACGATGCTGGTGGAGTAGCCGCTCGCTTCCTGCGCCGGCGGAATCCACGCGACCACGAAGTAGTGCTGCAGCATCGCGGCCCAGCCGCCGGTGATGGAGCGGTTGAGCGGCTTCTTCTGGAAGTCGGTGAAGGGCAGCGACTCGAACTTGTCCTGCGGGCTGTACCAGCCGGCGCCGAAGAAGCTGTGCGCGGACGGATCGGTGTAGTTCTGGATCCAGCTGCGATTGTTCGGCGGCGCGGCGCGCTGGAGCTGTTCGTAGGCATTGCCCTGCCAGGCGACGGCCGCGCCGTTCTCGATCTTCTGGTTCATCGAGACGTCGTAGCTGCCGCGCTTGAGCGTGTAGGTCTTGGTGACCTTGAGGCCGGCGGCGTCCTGCCAGGTGAGATCGACCTTCAGTTCGTTCTGGCCTTCGGCGAGCTGGTAGGCGCTCTGCGCGCTCTGGAACACCGACAGATGCGTCGGCGCGACCGGCGCGCCATTGCTCTGTGCGCTGGCCAGGCCGCTTTGCGCCACGAAGAAGTGTTCGGCCTGCTCGTCGAGCAGGCGCACCGGCGCGGGGCTCGGCTCCTTCTTGGTCACCGGCACCGACGGATAGTGCAGCAGCTCCGAGCGCACGATGCTGCCGCCGCGGGTGTCCACGGTAAGGCGCAGCACATCGGTGCTGAGGGTGATCAGCTGGGCCTTCGCTTCGGTGGCGGTCGCGCTGCCGCCATTGGCGGGCACCGTGGCCGCGCCGGCGGTGGAAGTGGCGCCGGGCACGCTGCCGCCGTTATCGGCGGACGGGACCGCCCCGGTGCTGGCGCTCGCTGCGGGCGTGGGGGCCGGCTGCGGGCCGTAGTCTTTCTCCCATCCCATCCACAGCAGATAAGCCACGGCCAGCAGGGCGAAGATAAGGAACGTGCGCGTTTGATTCATCGCGTGGCAGATCCGGTGAGCGCCGCGGCTCCGAGCCGCAGAAGGGAAGGCGGGAAGAAGGTCAACGCGCGATTGTGCCGGCCGCGTGGCCCGGCATCAATGCGAACCGGGCTTCAATGGGGTCGCCGGCGGCGGCGACAAGAGCTTTTTCCACATCCGGTCGATGTCGGCGAGCAGCTCCGGACCGGGCAGGCCAGCGGCCAGGTCGCGCGCCGTCACCACCAGATCGACGGCCGGAAGCTGCGCGCGGATGCGCCGGAAAGATTCGCGCACCAGGCGCTTGATGCGGTTGCGCTCCACCGCGCGCTTGGACACGCGCTTGGAGATGGCCAGCCCGAGCCGGGCCTGGCCGAGCCCGTTGTCCCTGTAGCGCACAGAAAAACAGCGGCCGCCGAGGCGGCCGCTGGCATTGCGCATCGCGGCGAAGTCACCGGCGCGGCGGATCCGCGACTCGCGCGGCAGCCCGACACGCATGGGCGAGACTCCGCTTACGGGATCAGGCGCTTGCGGCCCTTGGCGCGACGGGCGTTCAGGATCTTGCGACCGTCGGCCGTGGCCATACGGGCACGAAAGCCGTGCGTGCGAGCGCGCTTGAGCTTGCTGGGCTGGAAGGTCCGCTTCGACATGGCTTCCTCCTATTCGGTATGTGGATAAAAAGGTTGGAAATTATGCCGCGCGTTTGCGGGGCCTGTCAAACACCTGTTGCATCGGACCTTTACGTATCCTGTGGATAATTGTGTGGATAGGCTCTGGCCGAGAACCGGCAAGCTGCTGTTAGACTTGCTGGTCCACCCCGCGCGCAAGCGCCCCTGCTGTGGCTGAAGAATACCCATGAGTGATCTGTGGCGGCGCTGTCTCGAGCGTCTCGAAGGCGAGTTGAGCGCCGAGGACCTGCACACCTGGCTGATGCCGCTGCAGGCGCGCGACGACACCCTGGGTCTGCAGCTGTTCGCGCCGAATCCCTACACCCTGGACACCGTGCGCGAGCGCTATCTGCCGCGCATCGAAGCCATGCTCACCCAGCTCACCGGACACGAGTTGTCGGTGCGCCTGGAAGTGGGTTCGAGTGCGGCCCGCGTGCCGGCGCGTCCGGCCTCGGCGGTGGCGCGTCCCGCGCCGGCGCCCGCTGCGCCGGAGCCGACGCCGATCCAGCCGCCCGCGCCGTTCGGCCATAACCTGGATCCGCACTACACCTTCGAGACCTTCGTCGAGGGCAAGTCCAACCAGCTGGGCAAGGCCGCCGCCATGCAGGTGGCGATGAATCCGGGCCGCGCCTACAACCCGCTGCTGCTGTACGGCGGCACCGGCCTCGGCAAGACCCACTTGATGCACGCCGCCGGCAACCTGATGCGCGAGCGCAATCCGGAATTCAAGGTGCTGTATCTGCGCTCGGAGCAGTTCGTCGGCTCGATGATCGAGGCGCTGCGCACCAAGAGCATGGACGAGTTCAAGCGCCGCTTCCGCTCGGTGGATGCGCTGCTGATCGACGACATCCAGTTCTTCGCCGGCAAGGACACCACGCAGGAAGAGTTCTTCCACACCTTCAACGCGCTGTTCGAATCCAAGCAGCAGATCATCCTCACCTGCGACCGCTATCCGAAGGAAGTGGACAAGCTGGAGCCGCGCCTGAAGTCGCGCCTGGGCTGGGGCTTGTCGGTGGCGATCGAGCCGCCGGATTTCGAGACGCGCGCGGCGATCCTGCTGGCCAAGGCGCACGAGAAGGGCGTGGCGGTGACCGAGAACGTGGCGATGCTGCTGGCCAAGCGCATCCGCTCCAACGTGCGCGACCTGGAAGGCGCGCTCAACACGCTGGCGGCGCGTGCCAATTTCTACGGCAAGCCGATCACCACCGAGTTCGCCGAGGAGACGCTGCGCGACCTGCTGGCCACGCATGCGCAGGCGGTGACCGTGCCGAACATCCAGAAGACGGTGGCGGACTACTACCAGGTGCGCCTGCAGGATCTGCTGTCCAAGCGGCGCGTGCGCTCGCTGGCGCGGCCGCGGCAGTTCGCGATGGCGCTGTCCAAGGAACTGACCGAACACAGCCTGCCGGAGATCGGCGAGGCTTTCGGCGGGCGCGATCACACCACCGTGCTGCACGCTTGCCGCACCATCAAGAAGCTGTGCGAGACCGATACGCGCATGCGGCAGGACTGGGAACAGCTGATCCGCATACTCACCGGTTGATGAAATCGGGGCGGATGGGGATAAGCGCTTGAAAAGGGATGGTGGAAGCTGTGGATAATAGGTGGACGCAGGCAGGCTCCCCAGTTATCCACAATCGACCCACATGCTGCGGGCCAGTTCGAACACATCGTCTTTTTGTTCAAGTGTTTGATTTTGAAGTGGAAAAACGAGTTTTCAAGTTATCCACGGCACCTACTGCCACCACAGAACTTCTTTTAAAAACAGAACAGCAGGTTTAGGGGAAGCGCCTACATGCAATTCAGCATCCAACGAGAAGCTCTGCTCAAGCCGCTGCAGCAGGTGGTCGGCGTAGTTGAACGCCGCCAGACCCTGCCCGTCTTGGCGAACCTGCTGGTCAAGGTCGGCGACAACAAGCTTTCGCTGACCGGCACCGATCTCGAAGTCGAGATGGTCGCCACCACGCCCGCCGACAAGCTGGTCGACGGCGAAATCACCATTCCCGCGCGCAAGCTGTTCGATATCGTGCGTGCACTTCCGGACGGCGCTCAGATTGAGCTGAAGCTCAATGGCGATCGCATCGCGCTCAACGCCGGCCGCAGCCGCTTTACGCTGGCGACGCTGCCGGCGACCGAGTTCCCCACCATCGACGAGATCGAGCTGGTGGAGCGGGTGAGCCTGCCGGAAGAAGTGCTGCGCGACCTGATGGAGCGCACCGCGTTCGCGATGGCGAACCAGGACGTCCGTTATTACTTGAACGGCATGCTGCTGGATCTGCAGGAACACACCCTGCGTTGCGTGGCCACCGACGGCCATCGCCTGGCGCTGAAGGAAACCAAGCTGGACAGCAAGGTTTCCACGCGCCGCCAGATCATCATTCCGCGTAAGGGCGTGAACGAGCTGATCGGTCTGTTCGAGACGGGCGACGGCCAGGTCGAACTGGAGTTCGGGCGCAATCATCTGCGCGTACGCCGCGGCGATGTGGTGTTTACCTCGAAGCTGATCGATGGCCGCTTCCCGGACTACGAGGCGGTGATTCCGCTTGGCGCCGACAAGTCGGCCACGCTGGATCGCGAAGTGCTGCGCAGCGCGCTGCAGCGTGCGGCGATTCTGTCGAACGAGAAGTACCGCGGCGTGAAGCTGGAGCTGTCGTCCGGGAAGCTGCGCATCGTGGCGCACAACCCCGAGCAGGAAGAGGCGGTAGAAGAGCTGGAAGCGGATACGGTGGTTTCCGATCTCGCCGTGGGCTTCAACGTCGGCTATCTGCTGGATGCGCTTTCCGCCTTGCGCGGCGAGCGGGCTCGTTTGAACCTGCGTGATGCCCAGTCGAGCTGCCTGGTGCAGGAAGACGATAGTGAAGAGGCGCGGCACGTGATCATGCCGTTGCGCCTCTGATGGCGAAAAGGCTGCGGGCCGTAATGGCCGGTATGTCTGCCAGCAACGCCGGAGCCGTCGAAAGACGCTCCGGCGTTCTTGCTTCTGGGGACGGGCGATGAGGTTGGAGCGTCTGCGTATCCGCGGGCTGCGTTGCCTGGCCGAGGCGGATATTGAGCTGGGCGAGGGCATTCATGCCTTCGTCGGCGCCAACGGGGCAGGGAAGACGAGCGTGTTGGAGGCGGCGTTTCTGCTGTCCCATGGGCGGTCTTTTCGTAGCGGTGGGGCCAAGGAAGTTCTGCTGCAGCGAGGAGCCTCGTCGCTTTCGGTGTTTGGCGAGATTCGGCATCAGGACGGCCGGATCGGGCGGGTCGGGCTTGGGCGAGAGGGCGCGCGCTGGGAAGCCCGGCTGGATGGGCGGACTGCGAGCCTGGGCGAAGTGGTCAGCGAATGTGCGGTGGTGTGCTTTGAGCCAGGCTCGCACGAGCTGATCGCCGGAGGCGCCGAAGAACGCCGCCGGTATCTGGATTGGGGCGTGTTCCACGTGGAACATGAGTTTCTTCTGGCTTGGCGGCGGTACCAGCGGGCCCTGAAGCAAAGGAATAGTTTGTTGCGCGCCGGCGGGGCGACAGTTTCCGAGTTGTTCCTCTCCTGGGAGTCCGAGCTTTCCCAGACCGGGGAACGGATCCACCAGATGCGCGTCCGCTACCTGGACGAGCTGCTTCCCCATCTGGAACAGACCATCGCCGGCTTGCTCCCCGAGTTGGGCTCCATCCAACTCCGTTATCGCCGAGGCTGGCCCGAAGAACGGGAGCTGGCCGAGGTTCTGGCCGACCAGCGCGAACGGGATCTGGCTCGGGGGCATACCACCCAGGGCGTCCATCGCGCCGACTGGTCGATCAGCTTCGAACACGCTCCCTTGCGGGAACATTTGTCCCGCGGCCAGGAGAAGCTGACGGCTCTCGGCTGCCTGCTGGCCCAGGCCAGCCTGTTCGCGATGCAGAAACGCGAATGGCCGGTGATCTGTCTGGACGATCTGGCCTCCGAACTCGACCTCGCCCATCAGACGGCCGTGGTGGAGCAGTTGCGCGGGGTCGGTGCCCAGGTGCTGGTTACCGGAACCGAGCTTCCTGCGCCCTTACAGGGCCTTTCAGCGCATGTGTTCCACGTGGAACAGGGTGAAGTCGCTGCGCCTGCTATAATTACCCCTTAGTGTCGCCGCTCCAGCTCTAAGGCACCGTGCCGGGCAGGGCAAATGGCACCAGGAAACAATCCAGGCATGAACTCAACCTACGATTCGAGCAACATCAAGGTACTCAAAGGTCTTGAAGCGGTGCGCAAGCGCCCCGGCATGTACATCGGCGATACCGATGACGGCACGGGCCTGCACCACATGGTGTTCGAAGTCGTCGACAACTCGATCGACGAAGCCTTGGCCGGCTATTGCGACCACGTGATCGTGACCATCCACGAGGATGGCTCGGTCAGCGTCTCCGACAACGGCCGCGGCATCCCGGTGGGCATTCACCCGGAAGAAGGGCGCTCCACCGCGGAAGTGGTGATGACGGTGCTCCACGCCGGCGGCAAGTTCGACGACAACTCCTACAAGGTTTCCGGCGGCCTGCACGGCGTGGGCGTGTCGGTGGTGAACGCGCTGAGCGCACACCTGTGGCTGACCATCTACCGCGAAGGCCAGGAACATCAGCAGGAATACGCCATGGGCGAGCCGCTGTATCCGGTCAAGGCGGTGGCGCCCTCGAGCAAGCACGGCACCACGGTGCGCTTCCTGCCGAGCACGGCAACCTTCTCCGACACCGAGTTCCACTACGAGATCCTGGCCAAGCGCCTGCGCGAACTGGCCTTCCTCAACTCCGGCGTCACCATCGATCTGAAGGACGAGCGGGGCGAGGGCCGCCACGACACGTTCGCTTACGAGGGCGGCATCCGCTCCTTCGTGCAGCACCTGGCCCATCTCAAGACTGCGCTGCATCCCAACGTGATCAGCCTGAGCGCGCAGCAGGACGGCATCTCGGTGGAGCTGGCGATGCAGTGGACGGACTCCTACCAGGAGACCATGTTCTGCTTCACCAACAACATTCCCCAGCGCGACGGCGGTACCCATCTCACCGGTTTCCGCGCGGCGCTGACCCGCTCGCTGCAGGGCTATATCGAGAAGGAAGGCCTGGCCAAGAACGCCAAGGTCGCCTTGTCCGGCGACGACATGCGCGAAGGCCTGATCGCCGTGCTGTCAGTGAAGGTGCCGGATCCGAAGTTCTCCTCGCAGACCAAGGACAAGCTGGTTTCCTCCGAGGTGAAGACCGCGGTGGAGCAGGCCGTCAACGAGAAGCTGGGCGAATTCCTGCTCGAGCACCCGAACGAATCCAAGGCGATCGCCTCCAAGGTGGTCGACGCGGCGCGCGCTCGCGAAGCCGCGCGCAAGGCGCGCGAGATGACCCGCCGCAAGGGCGCGCTGGATATCGCCGGCCTGCCGGGCAAGCTGGCCGATTGCCAGGAGAAGGATCCGGCGCTGTGCGAACTGTTCCTGGTCGAGGGTGACTCCGCCGGCGGTTCGGCCAAGCAGGGCCGCAACCGCAAGACCCAGGCCGTGCTGCCGCTGAAGGGCAAGATCCTCAATGTGGAGAAGGCGCGCTTCGACAAAATGCTGTCCTCGGCCGAGGTCGGCACCCTGATCACCGCGCTGGGCACGGGTATCGGCAAGGAGGAGTACAACCCGGACAAGCTGCGCTACCACCGCATCGTCATCATGACCGACGCGGACGTGGACGGCTCGCATATCCGCACCCTACTGCTGACCTTCTTCTACCGCCAGATGCCCGAGCTGATCGAGCGCGGCCACGTCTATATCGGCCTGCCGCCGCTGTACAAGGTGAAGCAGGGCAAGCAGGAGCAGTACCTGAAGGACGACGCGGCGCTCAACACCTATCTGATCGCCAGCGCAGTGGACAATGCCGAGCTGACCTACAGCGCGGATGCGCCGCCGATCACCGGCGAGGCGCTGGAAAAGCTGCTGCGCGATTACCAGGCTGCACTGGACCAGATCGAACGCCTCGGCCATCGCTTCGACGCGAACGTGCTGAGCGCCTTCCTTGAGCACACGCCGGTGGAAGCCGCGCTGTGGACTGATCCGGCCGCGATGCAGGCCTGGCTGGAGGGCATCACCCGGCGCCTCGCTTCCAGCGGTCTTGGCAAGCCGCGTTACCGCCTGTCGCTGCGTCCGGCGCTGGACGAGCAACCGGCGGCGATCGAAGTGGTGCGCGACCAGCATGGCCTCAGCCACACCTGGCTGCTGCCGCAGCCGTTCTTCACCGGCCCGGAGTTCCGCCCGATCCTGCACGTCAGCCAGGAACTGGCCGGCCTGATGCAGCAGGATGGCGTGGTCCGCCGCGGCAATGCCTCGCGCGGCGTGCTCAGCTTCGCCGACGTGCGCGGCTGGCTGCTGGACGAAGCGAAGAAGGGCCGCACCATCCAGCGCTTCAAGGGCCTGGGCGAAATGAATCCGGAGCAGCTGTGGGAAACCACGGTGAATCCGGAGACGCGCCGCATGCTGCAGGTGGGCATCGAAGACGCCTTCGCCGCCGACCAGATGTTCTCCATGCTGATGGGCGAGGCGGTCGAACCGCGCCGCGAGTTCATCGAGGCGAACGCGCTGAAGGTGGCGAACCTCGACATCTGAGTCCGCCCGCGGATAAGACCGAGGGCCTGCATTGCCCGTCTTCGGACGACGCATGCAGGCCCTTTTCTTTGCCAGCACGCACTAACGCATTAGCACGCGAATACGCTATCCGGGAGCGGATTCAAGCCTTATCGACTTTGGTCGATAAGGACATCGTTTGCTTCACGCGGGACAATCGGACGATTCTCCGAGGTTTGTACGCGAACGCCTACGTGACCTCTGGCGGGGTCTTCGCGAAAAGATTCGCTGGTGAATGTTGCAACTTATTGATTTTTAACAAACTTTGTTGCGGCACTGCGACTTGTTCCTAGCGCCTGCTCGGGTTACGCTCAACGATCCCCCGCGCACCTTTGTGCGTGAACCCTTACACGAGGACTGCCATGAAGCACGTTCCCCTGATCAAGATGCTCGCCGGAGCGGCGCTTGCACTGACGCTGGCGAGCAGCCCGGTGATCGCGAAGGACAGCAATTCCAAGGAAAAGAAGGAAGCGCTGTACCCGAACGCGACCCGCACCGAGCCGAAGCTGGACCTCACCAGCGAGAAAGATCAGAAGGCTTTGAACGAAGGCCTCGACGCAGTCAATGCGCAGGACAAGGCGAAGGCGGAGCAGATCCTCCAGCCGATCATCGACAGCAGCAAGAGCAAGTACGCGCAGGCGCTGGCCCTGCAGGGCCTGGCCAACCTGCACTACAACGACCAGGACGTGAAGGGTGCGATCGAGCTGCTGAAGCGCTCGATCGACAACGGCGTCCTGCCGAACGACACCTACTTCCAGCTGCAGTACATGCTCGCCCAGTTCTATCTGGCCGATGAGCAGTACCAGCCGGCGATCGACACCATCGAGAAGTGGCGCACCGACGGCAAGAAGGAAACCGCCGAGTCGTACGCGCTCGAAGGCAATGCCTATTACCGTCTCGAGAAGTACCCGCAGGCGATCACCGCGATCAAGAAGGCGCAGTCGCTGACCGACAAGCCGAACGACAGCTGGAACCAGATCCTGATGGCCAGCTACTCCGAATCCGGCCAGGGCGACCAGGCCGCGCAGCTCGCGCAGCAGCAGCTCGCCGCCAACCCGAACGATTCCTCTGCGCTCAACAATGCCGTTGCGGTGCTGATGCAGTCGCAGAAATATCCGGAAGCGATCCAGCTGATGGAGAAGTCGAAGGCCGCCGGCGCGTTCAAGACCGAGAAGGACTACGTCAATCTCGCCAAGCTCTATCTGGTCACCGGCCAGGACAGCTCCGATCCGAAGCCCAATGCCGCCAAGGCAGCCGCCACGATCAACGAAGGCATGAGCAAGGGCGTGGTGCCGGACAGCTACGACAACCTCAAGCTGCTCGGCGATGCGTCCTATGTCGCTGACAAGCCGGCTGACGCCATCAACGCCTACAAGAAGGCGATGGGCAAGGCGAGCGATGGCGAGGCGGCGATCCGCGCCGGCCAGCTGCTCATCAGCGAAGGCAAGAACAGCGAAGCGAAGACGCTGATCGAGCAAGGCATCGCCAAGGGCGTGCAGCACAAGGGCACGGCCTACATGCTGCTGGCCGAAGCGTGCCGTGGACTCAAGGACAAGCAGGGAGCGATCGCTGCCATGCAGAAGGCTGCACAGGACCCCGCCACGGCCGACAAAGCGAAGGCCTGGCTGAAGACGGCAGGAGCCGGCAAGTAAGGCCAGCAGAGGCGTTTTCAAGTGTTAGCTGAGAGGGCAGATGGACGTCCATTTATCCACCCCTCAGGTGCTATACAAACGCCATATGCTGGTGTACCGTTGAAACCTTCCCGTGTTCGTGTCCAGTGGCAAATGTCATCCTTCGTGGAGGCAGCTGCCGCCAAGTGTCGTGACCACGTCTCACCGATTATCTAGCTTCAGATTAGTGACAGATGGCCTCAAGTAACGAAGCAACCGGCCAAGGGCCGTTCAATTGGAGGCGTACCTGGGCGCTGGCTGTTGCCATCGCGCTGCACGCGTTCGCATTCCTATTGCTGGTCGCGCCAATGGCGCCGCCGAAGACGGACCAGCAGAAGAAGGAGCGCATCGTCCAGGTGAACTTCATCGAGCCGCCGCCGCCCCCGCCGCCGCCGCCGCCCCCGCCGCCGGAGCCGCCGAAGCAGCCGCCGCCGAAGATCATTCAGCAGGTGCAGCCGCCGCCGACTCCGCCGCCGCCGGCTCCGCCGCCGGCTGTCGAGGAAGCGACGACGAATCCGATCCCGGCTCCGCCGCCGGCTCCGCCTGCTCCCCCGGCTCCGCCTGCGGACATCACCGCCAGCCAGGACATCAGCTACAACAGCCGAATCCAGCCCAAGTACCCGCCGCAGGCGATTCGCCAGCGTCACGAGGGCACGGTTACCCTGATGATCCTCGTCGGCGTCGATGGTTCGCCCAAGGACATCAAGGTGGAAACGTCCAGCGGTTACCGTGAGCTGGATCAGGCCGCGATTGAAACGGCGCGCAAGTGGCGCTTCAATCCGAACATCAGGAACGGACAGAAGACCGAGGGTTACGTCCGCGTCCCGGTCAATTTCAACCTCAATCAGCTGTAACCAAAAGTTACGGTTAACCAGTTCACGCTTGACTTTCCAAGGGTAGCGTTATGTTCCAACAGACTCCTTCTCCGAACCCGGCCGCGGGCGGTACCTCCAACGCCGAAGCCATGAAGTCGATGGGCTTCGACCATCTCATCCACAACTTCGATTTCCTTGGCTGGATCGTGTTTGTGGTGCTGGTGGTGATGTCCTTCTCCTCCTGGTACTTCATCATTGCCAACGCCATCCGCAACGCCATGGTCCGTGGCCGCGCAGACAAGGTGATCAACGGCTTCTGGACCAACGGTTCCACGCAGGATGCGATCCGCGAGCTGGAAGCCCAGCCCAAGGGCGAACCCTTCTCGAAGATCGCGCTGGACGCCGCTTCTGCGGTGGCCCATCACCAGCAGGCTTCGGCCGGCGGTGGTCGCCTCGCCGAGTCGCTCAGCCGCTCCGAGTTCATCGACCGCGCCCTGCGCCAGGCCGTGGCTCGCGAGAGCCTGCGCCTCGAAGGCGGCCTGACCCTGCTCGCCACGGTCGGTTCGTCGGCACCGTTCATCGGTCTGCTTGGTACCGTGTGGGGTATCTACCACGCGCTGATCAAGATCTCCGCTACGGGCAACGCATCGATGGAAGCGGTGGCCGGTCCGGTGGGTGAGGCGCTGATCATGACCGCGTTCGGTCTGTTCACCGCGATCCCGGCCGTGCTCGCCTACAACTTCTTCAACCGCTCTAACCGCCTGACCTACGCTCAGTTCGACGAGTTCGCGCACGATCTGCACGACTTCTTCGCCACCGGCGCCCGCGTCGAAGGCAAGTGAGGGATTGACCCATGGCGATGAGCTCTGGAGATAGTTCCGGCGGTCCGATGTCGGAAATCAACGTCACGCCGCTGGTCGACGTGATGTTGGTACTGCTGATCATCTTCATGATCACTGCGCCGCTGATGTCCCACCGAATCACCGTTGAGCTGCCGACCGCGAATCCGAAGATTGTCGATACGGAACCGGTCGAGCCCATGGATCTGGCCATCAAGCCCGACGGCACGATGTACCTCAACGACGTTGAGGTGACGGAAGCCGAGCTGAAGGCCCAGTTCGCGGTTGCGGCGTCGAAGTCGCCGCAGCCGGAGCTGCAGATCCGTGCGGACAAGACGACGGAGTACAAGATCGTGCGTAAGGTCCTTGGCAGCGCCAAGGAGCAGGGCATGGTCCATGTCGGTTTCATCACGACCGGCAAGGAGTGAAGAGTCATGGCATTCAGTAGTGGAAGCGGCAAGGGGCCGATGGCGGATATCAACGTCACGCCGCTGGTCGACGTGATGCTGGTGCTCCTGATCATCTTCATGATCACGGCTCCCATCCTGACGCACAAAGTAAAGATCGACCTTCCGCAGCCGAACCCGAACGTGATCCAGCCGGAGAACCCGCCGGATCCGATCCGCTTGAAGATCGACCAGTCGGGCGCGTTGTACTGGAACGATACGCCGGTTGACGAGCTGGGCCTGCGCGCCCAGATCGCGGTGATCGCCAGCCAGTCCAACCAGCCCGAACTGCAGATCAACGCGGACGACGGCGTGGCTTACGAGCATGTGGCCCGCGTACTGGCCGCCGCCAAGAGCTACGGCCTGACCAAGATCGGCTTTACGGAAGGGCAGTAAATCCGGCGCAGTAAATCCGGCGACGGATCGAAGTAAAAACTACCCTTGAAACCCCCGCTCCGGCGGGGGTTTTTTTATGCGCGAATGACTAAGAAAACCCGAGACCGGCTGCGGACGTATGGACGTCCATATGCAATGGCGATGATTCCGGCGTGGCGGCGACGGCGAAGAACGCCATCACCATCAACGCAGGATCTGCAGGTACTTCCTGACCGTCGTCGCGAGTCCTTCATACAAGGCTTCGCCAATAAAGGCGTGCCCGATCGACACCTCCGCCAACCCGGGAATCGCCACATGGAACGCCCCCAAATTCGCCTGGCTCAGATCATGCCCCGCATTCACCGCCAGCCCCGCCTGCTGCGCGCGCCGCGCCGTCTCCGCGCACAGCGTCAGGTTCTCGCGCGCATCGCCTTCGGCAAATGCATGCGCATACGGCCCGGTGTAGATCTCGACCCGCTGCACGCCGATCGCCGCGAAACGCTCGAAGCCGCCGGCGCCGGCATCGACGAATACGCTCACGCGGCAGCCGATCTCGCGCAGCTGCTTCACCAGCGGCTGCAGCTTGTCCACGTCGGTCTGCTGCATGGGATCGAAGCCGTGGTCGGACGTGATCTGGCTGTCGCTGTCCGGCACCAGGGTCACCTGGGTCGGCCGTACTTCGCGCGCCAGCGCGATCAGGCCGGGATAGCTTCCGCGCGCCGGCGCAAACGGATTGCCCTCGATGTTGTATTCCACGCGGCCGCGCAGCATCGCCGCCAGCGCGCGCACGTCTTCCGGCTTGACGTGCCGCTGGTCCGGACGGGGATGCACCGTGATGCCGCCGCAACCTGATTCGATACAGGTCTGCGCGGCGCGGAGCATGTCGGGTTCGTCGCCGCCGCGCGAATTGCGCAGCACCGCGATCTTGTTGAGGTTGACGCTAAGCAGGGTCATGGACGCATCGGCTCGCAGGCAAGAACCTCCCGCGGGACCAAGCACTCCTGCATCCCGCGCGGAGCAGGACCGGCAACATTGCGCCTATCCGGCGGCGGGGGCAAGTGTCCGCAACTGCAGCGTTCTGGGGCCGCCGCGCCACGCGATGCTGCCGACATGTGCGGCATCCAGCGCGAGCCGATGCAGCTGCCATTGCGCGGGCAGGTCGCCATCGAGAAAGCGCAGGGCCAGGCGCTCGTCTTCGTCTGCAATGCCCAGCCGGTGCAGGCCGAACGCAATGCCGCGACCGGTCGCCTTCAGCACCGCTTCCTTGGCCGTCCACAATTGCAGGAAGGCGGCGTCGCGCCGTTCCGGCTGCAGCGCGGCCAGGGCGGCGGTTTCCTCATGGCTGAAGTAGCGCTGCGCGATCTCCAGCGCGCGCGGCCGCGGCCGCAGGCGCTCCAGGTCCACGCCCGGCTCGATGCCCCGCGCCACCGCGCACAGCGCCTGGTCGCCGCTGTGCGACCAGTTGAAATGCAGCCCGGCGGCATTCGCGCCGGCCAGGCGCGGACGGCCGAACTCGCCAACCTCCAGCTGCACCTCGGCGGCGGCGAGTCCCAGGTATGCAGCCAGCACGGCCTGGAACGGCGCGCGCCCCTGATGGTGGTCGTACGCCATCCGCCATACGTGTATCTCGTCATCGCGCAGGTGCTCTGCTACTTTCGCTGGCACCTGGCCGTACGTCGTCGTCATCCGCGCATGGTGCCGGCCGGGCACGGATCGAACAAGCGGCAGACCGGCCCCGCCGCCCGCTTGCAGGCGCAGCGAAGGCGCGTATCGGTGGCGACGGAACGCCCATGACGGGAGAAAGCCATTGATCGCCGGCTGGCTGCTGCTGCTCGCCTCGCTGCTCTATGTAGGCCTGCTGTTCGTGGTGGCCTATGCGGGCGATCGCCGGCCGCTGTATCCGCGCCAGCCGAAGCTGCGCCCGATCGTGTACAGCCTGGCGCTGGCGGTGTACTGCTCCTCGTGGACGTTCTATGGCGCGGTGGGCACCGCGGCGCGCGAAGGGCTGGGCTATCTGCCGATCTATCTCGGCCCGGCGCTGCTCTTCGTCTGCGGTTTCGGCCTGATGCGCCGGCTCGCGCTGATCGCGCGCCAGCGCAATATCACCTCGATCGCCGACTTCATCGGCGCGCGCTTCGGCAAGTCGCACGCACTGGCCGCGACGGTGGCGCTGATCGCGGTGATCGCGATCGTTCCCTATCTGGCCCTGCAGTTCAAAGCGGTGTCGATGTCGTACGCCGCACTCGGCGGCGGCGCCTCGCAGTTCGGCGACAGCGCGCTGTGGTGCGCGATCCTGCTGGCCACGTTTGCGATCCTGTTCGGCACGCGCACCATCGACGCCACCGAACACCATCACGGCATGATGCTGGCGATCGCGCTGGAATCGCTGATCAAGCTCGCCGCCTTCGCCGCCTTGGCCGTCTATGCGCTATGGCGCGGTCCCGGGCTTGAAGCCACCATCGCGCTGCCGGTGCAGCGGTTCACCGACGGAATCTCGCCCGGCTTCCTCGCCCAGACCCTGCTCGCGTTCTGCGCCATGTTCTGCCTGCCGCGGCAGTTCCAGATCGGCGTGGTCGAATGCGAAGACCCGAACGATCTCTACCGCGCGCGCTGGATGTTCCCGCTGTACATGCTGATCGTCAGCGTGGCGGTGGTGCCCATCGTCGCCGCGGGCCTGCGCCTGCCGCAGGTCAGCCATGGCATCGCCGATGCCTGGGTGTTGAACCTGCCGCTGGCGCACGGCGATCGCGGCATGGCCTTGCTCGCCTTCATCGGCGGCTTCTCGGCGGCTACCGGCATGGTGATCGTGTCGTCGGTGGCGCTGTCGACCATGATCAGCAACGACCTGGTAATGCCGGCGCTGCTGCGCATCCGCCGCCTGCGCCTGGAACAGCGCAGCGATCTCTCGCAGCTCGTGCTGCTGGTGCGCCGCATCGCCATCGTCGGCCTTGCCTGCATGGCCTACGTGTACTACCGCGTGGCGGCCGATGCCGCCAACCTCGCCGCCACCGGCCTGCTCGCCTTCGCCGCGGTTGCGCAGTTCGCGCCGGCGATCGTGTCGGCGCTGTACTGGCGCGGCGCCAGCCGCCGCGGAGTGAGCACTGGCCTGCTCGCCGGCTTCGGCGTGTGGGTCTATACCTTGCTGATCCCGGCGACCAACCCGAACGCCGCATGGCTGCAGCAAGGCCCGCTCGGCCTGAGCTGGCTGCAGCCGCAGGCGCTGTTCCATCTGAGCGGCTGGGACCCGGTGATGCATGGCACCTTCTGGTCGCTGCTGGTCAACGTGGGCTGCCTGGTCTTTATCTCGCTGCGCTTCCGCCCGAGCCTGGAAGAGCGGCTGCACGCGGCGATGTTCATCGAACCCTATGCGGTGGACCGCGGCAGCGTCAGCGACTGGCGCGGCCGCGTCGCCGTGGCGGACCTGCGCACCATCGCCGAACGCATCGTCGGCGAGCGCAGCAGCCAGCGCGCGTTCGAGGAATACGGCGAACGCCGCGGCCGTCCGCTGGCGCCGGGCGAATCGGCGGATCGTGCGCTGATCCAGTACACCGAACGCCTGCTCGCCGCCGCCGTGGGCGCGGCGAGTGCGCGGCGCATCCTGATGGGCGCGCTGTCCGGCTCCGGCCTGGATATCGCCGAAGCGATGGCGCTGATGGACGAAGCCTCGCAGGAGTTGCGCTTCAATCGCGAGCTGCTCTCGACCACGCTGGAAAACGTCTCGCAAGGCATCAGCGTGGTCGATGCCGGCATGCGCCTGGTGGCGTGGAATCGCCGCTATCTGGAACTGTTCGATTATCCCGACGGCATGGTCTACGTCGGCGTGCCGGTGGCCGACCTGATCCGCTGGAACGCCGAGCACGGCGAGCTTGGCCCCGGCGAAGTCGAGGATCACGTGGCCAAGCGCATCGGCTATATGCGCGCCGGCATACCGCATCTGTTCCAGCGCATCCGCCCCGATGGCACGGTGATCGAGATGCGCGGCCGCGCCTTGCCCGGTGGCGGCTACGTCACCACCTACACCGATGTCACCGCCTACAAGCAGGCCGAGCAGGCGCTGATCGATGTGAACGAAACGCTGGAGCAGCGCGTCGGCCAGCGCACGGCGGAACTGAGCGAAGCCCTCGCCGCCACCGCGCACGCGCGCCGCGAAGCGGAAGCCGCCAATGTTTCCAAGACGCGCTTTCTCGCCGCCGCCAGCCACGACCTGCTGCAGCCACTGAATGCCGCGCGCCTGTTCACCTCGGCGCTGCGCCAGCATCCCGGCCTGGACCAGGATGCCGCGCAACTCGCCGAACGCATCGACGCCTCGTTCCGCTCCGCCGAAGATCTGCTCGACGCCTTGCTCGACACCTCGCGCCTGGATGCCGGCCGCTACCGCCCCGACATCAGCAGCTTCGCGCTCGCCGATCTGTTCGATTCGCTGAAGGCGCAGTTCGCCGTCGTCGCGGAGCAGCGCGGCCTGCAGTTGCGCATCGCGCCGACGCGTCTGGCCGTGCGCAGCGATCCGCAGCTGTTGCGGCGCATCCTGCAGAACTTCATTTCGAACGCGCTGCGCTACACGCGATCGGGTGGCGTTCTGCTTGGTGCACGCCGCGTCGGCGGCGAGGTGCGCATCGAAGTGTGGGATACCGGACCGGGCATCGCCGAAGGACAACGCGCGCGCATCTTCGACGAATTCCAGCGCCTGGACCGCCCTTCGCCCTGGGGCGAAAAAGGCCTGGGCCTGGGCTTGTCGATCTGCGACCGCATCGCGCACATCCTCGACCACCGTCTCGAACTTTCCTCGCGCGTCGACCACGGCAGCTGCTTCGCCGTCGCCGTCCCGCGCGTGGACGCGCTGCCGCCGCGCCGCCGTGCGGTAGCCCAACCGGCAATGGCGGTCGAACGCCTGCCGCTGACCGTGCTGTGCCTGGACAACGATGCCTCCATCCTCGACGGCATGCGCGCACTGTTGACGCGCTGGGGCGTGGATTGCCGCGTCGCGCTCGACGTGCAGCAGGCGGAACAGCAGCTGCGCGGCGGCGGCATCGATATGATCCTGGCCGACTACCATCTCGCCGAGGATATGAACGGCCTGCAGGCGCTGCAGTATCTGCGCGGCGTGCTGGGCGAACTGCCGCCCGTGGCGATGATCACCGCCGATGGCAGCAGCGAACTGAAACAGCGCGCGCGCCTGCTCGGTTACCCGTTGCTGCACAAGCCGGTGCGCCCGGCTGCGTTGCGCGCCTTGCTCAGCGCGCGCGTGCGCAAGGTAAGCGCGTAAAACTATTCGTCGTCAGGCAGCTGCTGCTGCAGCGTGCCCGGTTCCACCGCAAGCTGGCTCGCCGCCAGCGCCACCTGGGTGCGGTTGTTGACGCCTAGCTTGCGCATGATCGCAGTCATATGCGCCTTCACCGTGGCTTCGGAGACGCCCAGGTCATAGGCGATCTGCTTGTTGAGCAGGCCTTCGGCAATCATGGTGAGCACGCGGAACTGCTGCGGTGTCAGCGAGGCTACGCGCGTGGCGACTTCCGCCTCGTCGTCTTTCAGCGCGCCGCTCGCATCGCCGAGCAGCGAATGCGGCAACCACACGTCGCCATCGAGCACGGTGCGGATCGCCTGCACGATCTGTTCGCCCGAGCTGGACTTGGGGATATACGCCGAAGCCCCATGCGCCAGCGCGCGCCGCGCCACCTGCGCTTCCTCGTGGCCGGACACCACGATGGTCGGCAGGCCGGGAAACTGCCCGCGGATATGCGCCAGCGCCGAATAGCCGCGCGCGCCCGGCATATGCAGATCCAGCAACAGCAGTTCCGCTTCCGGGTACTGCTCCACCAGGGCCAGCAGGCTGTGCACGCTGTCGGCGCAGTGCACGCTGGCCTCGGGCAGGGCGCCGAGCACCGCGCGCTGCAGGGCGTCGCGGAACAGCGGGTGATCGTCGGCGATCAGGACATCAGGCATGGATAGGCAACAGCCGAAATGAAGCGGGGAATGCAGCGCGTTCCCCGCGGGTGAACTCACTTGATCAAGCGTTCTTCCACCAGGCTCTTCACCACGCTCGGATCGGCCAGCGTGGAGATGTCGCCGAGCTGGTCGGGCTGGTTCTCGCCGATCTTGCGCAGGATGCGGCGCATGATCTTGCCCGAGCGCGTCTTCGGCAGGCCCGGCGCCCATTGGATGTAATCCGGCGTGGCGATCGGGCCGATCTCCTTGCGCACCCAGGCCACCAGTTCCTTGCGCAGCTCGTCGCTGCCCTGTTCGCCGGCGACCAGGGTGACGTAGGCATAGATACCCTGGCCCTTGATCTCGTGCGGGCAGCCGACCACGGCCGCTTCGGCCACCTTCGGATGCGCCACCAGCGCGCTCTCCACTTCGGCGGTGCCGATGCGATGGCCGCTGACATTGATCACGTCGTCGACGCGGCCGGTGATCCAGTAATAACCGTCCTCGTCGCGGCGCACGCCGTCGCCGGTGAAGTAATTGCCCGGATAGGCGGTGAAATAGGTTTCGACGAAGCGCTGGTGGTCGCCGTACACCGTGCGCATCTGGCCTGGCCAGGAATCGGTGATCACCAGGTTGCCCTCGGTGGCGCCTTCCAGCACGCCGCCGCCGGCATCGACGATGGCCGGCTTGATGCCGAAGAACGGCTTGGTGGCGGAGCCGGGCTTGGCCTCGATCGCGCCGGCCAGCGGGGTGATCAGGATGCCGCCGGTTTCGGTCTGCCACCAGGTATCCACGATCGGGCAGCGCTCGTCGCCGACCACGCGGTAATACCACTCCCAGGCTTCCGGATTGATCGGCTCGCCCACCGAGCCGAGCAGGCGCAGCGAGGCCCGCGAAGCCTTCTTCACCGGCGCCTCGCCCTCGCGCATCAGCGCGCGGATCGCGGTGGGCGCGGTGTAGAACAGGGTGACCTTGTGCTTGTCCACCACGTTCCAGAAGCGGCTGGTATCCGGATAATTCGGCACGCCATCGAACATCACCGTGGTGGCGCCATTGGCGAGCGGGCCGTACACCACGTAGCTGTGGCCGGTGACCCAGCCCACGTCGGCGGTGCACCAGTACACGTCGTCCTCGCGCAGGTCGAACACCAGCTCATGCGTATAGCTGGCGAACACCAGGTAGCCGCCCGAGGTATGCAGCACGCCCTTGGGCTTGCCGGTGGAACCGGAGGTGTACAGGATGAACAGCGGATGCTCCGCTTCCACCGGGGTCGGCGGGCAGTCGGCGGACTGGCCTTCCATCAGCACGTGGTAGTAGCGGTCGCGCGGCGACTGCATCGGCACGGCGCTGCCGGTACGGCGCACCACGATCACGGTCTCCACGCTGTTGGTGCCGGGGCGCTCCAGCGCCGCGTCGACATTGGCCTT
>Ga0207667_10001198_pt1 | contig 32484 bp, 32 predicted proteins | sample KBSCornC52_FD_184301 | JGI IMG/M metagenome (GOLD analysis project Ga0207667, IMG submission 184301) | Corn rhizosphere microbial communities from Kellogg Biological Station, Michigan, USA - KBS Corn C5-2 (SPAdes) (version 2) | ecosystem: Host-associated > Plants > Roots > Rhizosphere > Soil ...
AGAAGAAATTCGCGGTCACCAGCGCGGCGATCATCACGATCGGGAACGCCAGCGTCCACCACATCAGTCGTTTCGTCATCGGACCCTTCACTTCGTCTCGATCAGGAAGATACGCTCCCGGAACGCTCCGCGCTCGCCGCGCATGAGGGTCTGCCTTCGGGACACCTCGGCCATCGTCACGCCGTGCATGTCGCAGACCGCCGTCAGGACTTCGAGGACATCCGCCGCCTCGGCGATCACGTCCTCGCGGTCCGCCGCCTCCTTCAGCTCGCCGGCCTCGGCGACGAGCCTCTCGTGGAGCGCATCGAAGAATTCGGCGGCGGTCAGCGTCCGCGTCACCGCCTTGCGTCCGTCGGCCTCGATGATCTCGGGGATCCGGTCGCGGACCAGTCGATTCCAGGCCTTCGTCATGCGCAGGGCTTCGCGATTGCGGGTATCAATGCTAGCATCATGAAGAAGCTCATCGTTTTCGACCTGGACGGAACCCTGGCGGCCAGCAAGTCGGCCATCGACGCGGAGATGCAGACGCTGCTCTCGGCGCTCCTGGGCGTGGCGAAGGTCGCGGTCATCTCCGGCGGCGGCTTCCCGCAGTTCCAGGCGCAGTTCCTCGCCAACCTGCCCAAGGACGAGCGGCTCGCGAACCTCTCGCTCTTGCCGACGTGCGGCACGCGCTATTACCAGTACGACGACGGCGATTGGAAGCTGCTCTACGCCGAGGATTTCACCGACGCCGAGAAGGCGAAGATCGAGACCGAACTGCAGAAAGCCGTCGATCGAGCCGGACACGCCGTCGCGCAGACCTGGGGGCCGCAGATCGAGGATCGCGGCAGCCAGATCACCTACTCCGCGCTCGGTCAGCAGGCGCCGCTGAGCGCCAAAGAGACGTGGGATCCGGATTTCTCCAAGCGGAAAGACATCCAAGCCATCCTCGCCACGACGCTGCCCGAGTTCTCGGTGCACCTCGGCGGCACGACCTCGGTCGACATCACCAAGCCCGGCATCGACAAGGCCTACGGCATGGCCAAGCTGCGCGACATCCTCGGCATCGGCTACGACGAGATGATCTTCCTCGGCGACGCGCTCTTCCCGGGCGGCAACGACAATCCGGCCCGTTCGACCGGCGCCGATTGCATCCAGGTCAAGGACCCGAGCTACACCAAAGTCGCGATCGAAGCGATCGTCGACTGCCTCAAGGCATGACCGGGGCGAACGAGCGCACGTAGCCCTCTTGCTCGCGCGTCTCGATCGTGCCCGCCCGCGCGGCGCGGACGCGAGCGATCGCGTCGTCGGCCGACGCACCGAGTTCGACCAGCATCCGCGCGACGATCGTCCCCGAGCGGCCGAGCCCGCCGCGGCAATGCACCAGCACGCGGCCGCCGTCCCGCACGATGGCCTCGAGATGCGGTCCGACCGTCGCCCACCGCGCCTCGAAGGCGGCGTCGGGGATCGCGTGATCGACGATCGGCAGATGGAACCACTCCATGCCGTACCGCGCGACCGTCTCGCCGAGCGCGCTCACGTGCAGCAGCGCGAACTCGTCATCTTCGAGCAGGGTCAACACCGCCCGCGCACCCCAGACCGCGATCGCGCCGATGTCGGCGTCCAGATCGCGCGCGGTCGGGCCGCTCATCGCGTGCGGATCGACCTTGCCGGGACAGAGCGTGATGCCGATGCGGCCCGCGCCGCACGGCACCTCCGCGATGCGCAGCGGGCTGGTGAGGCTGGTGATCAGGTCCGGCGCCACACCAAAACGCTCTCGGTTCCCCAGATGTAGGGCGGCAGCGTGCGGATGGTCAGCGTGTCGCCGTCGAGCGTGTAGCCGCGTTTGAGCGTCACGCCGACCAGATCGGTGAAGACGCTCGTCTCGATGTGGTGCAGCACGTACTCCGGATGGATCTCGTAGCGGCCCGCGTAGGCGAGGAAGTGATGCATCGATTCGACCGATTCGGCCTTCGTCGAAGTGGCCGCGTCGGGCGACCGGAACGGCGGGCGATGCTTCGCCTGTAGGATGGCAGAGACGCGACCGCTCGGCGTGTAGATCAGATAGCCGACCGGGTTCGGCCCGAAGCGCGGCGCGAACGACCCGCCGGCCGTGCGCTCTTCGAAGGTGTCGAGGCTCCACGCGCCGATCACGCCGGGCGCGGCCGCGCGGCCGGTCGAGCCGGTGACGGCCGCCGCGCCGAGGGTGGCGATGCCGCCGAGCAAGAGTTTGCGAGAGATCGTTTCCATGGCGCGACGCGTTCAACGCGACCGCGGCCAACCCCGCCGCGCGCGAAGGCGCACGATAGGCCGCGCCGAAAGGCGCGGCATGAAGACATCGCTGTCCGCCTTTCTCGGCGGAGCCGTTCTCGCGCTCTCGACCGTCGCGCCCGCACTCGCGGCGGCGCCGCAGCCGTGCACGAAGCTCGTGTTGACGGCGCATCCCACGTATCCGCCGGTCGCGTGGGCGAGCGGCGGCACGCTGCGCGGTGCCGGCATCGACGTGGTGCGGCTGCTGGCGAAGGATGCCGGCATTCCGATGGTCGTCGTGGACGAGGGCGGTTGGGACGCGGCGCAGGCGGCCGTCAAGAGCGGCAAAGCCGACGCCATCGTCGGGCTCTACCTCACGCACGCGCGTCTTCCGTTCTTCGACTACGTGCGCCCCGCCATCGCACCCGACCCGTCGGCGGTGGTCGTGCGCGCGGGCGATCCGTTCGTCTACGAGAACTGGCAGAGCCTGATCGGCAAGAAGGGCGCCGCGAGCAAAGGCGAGGCGTACGGACATGCGTTCGACGCGTTCATGCGCGAGCGCCTGACGGTGCGGCCGGTGACGGGCTTCGACGGGGTCTACGCGGCGCTGCTCGACAAGCGCGCGGAGTACGGTCTGGTCGGCTACTACGCAGCCGTCACGGGTGCGCCGCCGTCGATCCGCATCGCCGAGAAGAACTTCGTGACCGAGGGGCTCTATCTCGCCTTCGGCAGACACTCGCCGTGCGGCGCGCGGCTCGCGACGGCGTTCTCGAAGGACATCGTCCGCCTGCAGAAGGCCGGCGTCGTCGACGGGCTGTTCGCAGCCGCCCTCAAGGCGTACCGCGCCCGCCGGTAAGATCTAGATCGCGGCGACGATCGGGAAGTGCTGGAGCAGGCTGGTGATCGCGAAGACCCTCAGCACCGGGCCATCTTCCGGCAAGATGATGCCGAAGCGGCCTCGCAGCGCCTTCTCCGCGCGGATCAGCAGCGTGAGGATGCTCGAGTCGATGAACGTGCACGGCTGAAGGTCGACGACCAACTGCGCGTCCGGCCGCGCGGCCGCCCGCAGCGCCTCTTCGAGTTTCGCCGTGGAGCTGATATCGACGTCGCCGAAGACGCGAAGCACGTCGACATCGGCTACCCGATCGTGGACAAAGACATTATCGTCGTCGCTCATGTGAACTGGGACCACCTTTCAACATCCCAACCGTACGCGTACGGGCCGCACCGAACAAGACGGGACGCGCGCCGGAAATATGCGGATCGAACGCCTTACCGGGCGTCCGAACGGGATGGGAGCGGGCGTGGGATTCGGGTCGTGCGGAAAGCTAGCGAGCGGCGAATGCGCGCGCGGCGGCCATCAGCGGAGCCTGGATCTGCTCGAGCGGAAGCGTGTGCAGCATGACCCCCGGCGAGCGATCGTCTAGCCGCGGATTGCTGCCCTGGAACCAGGCGCGCGCGACCGACCCGTCGCCGGTTTGGGAGATCATCAATGCCAGCTGGAGCGCGAATCGAAGGACGTGCGGGCGTTGCGGCTCTCTGCCGGCCATCCACTGCTGGACCGCCCGGGTCTCGGAGACGCCCCCGATGACCGCGACCAGCGAGAGACCCAGCACGTCGACGAGCAAGCGAACGACCTCGCCGATCGGTTGCGACATCGCCTTGGCATGAGCGTCCTCATCGCTGAAGACCTCGAATTCGCGGGCTTGCTCCCTCATTTCGTGACCACTATATACCTTCTGTACCCCATCTGTAAACCCACCCTAAATCACAGGTCGAACCGCGACTGCGCTCCGGCCGCCGACACCTCCAGTTATCTGAAGGGCGCAGACTGCCACCCGTGTGGCACCGGTCGGATGCAGACTGCGAGCATGGATCTGCTTGGAGGCACCCGTCCCGGCCGCTATGCGGTCGTCGACGTCGAGACGACCGGCTTCAGCCCGGCCAACGACCGGGTGGTCGAGGTCGCCTGCGTCGTCGTGCAAGATCGCCGGGTCGAGCATCGCTGGAGCTCGCTGGTCGATCCGGGCCGCCCGATCCCTTGGCGGGCGACCCAGGTGCACGGCATCACCGACGCCGACGTGGCGCAGGCGCCGTCGTTCGCCCGGGTCGAGCGTGATTTGCTCGCGCTCTGCGCCGGAGCCACCGTGGTCGCCCACAACGCCGCGTTCGATCTGAGCTTTCTCACCGCATTGCGGGAGCGGCCGCATCTGTGCACGCTGGCGCTCGCGCGCCGCGTCTTTCCCCACGCGCCCGACCACAAGAACCAGACGTTGCGCCGCTATCTCGGGATCGACCGCGATCCGCTCGTGCGGGGCCTGGCAGCGCATCGGGCTTTGGCCGATGCCCAAGTGACCGCCGCGATCCTGTTGCGTTGCCTCGCCCGGCTCGCGCGAGCGGCGGCCTAGGGGTCGACCTTCGCGACCTGCAGGGTGGCGTCGCCGACCGGCCGACGCCAGACGACCGTGCCGCCGGCGCGCGCGCCGGTCAAGGCTTGGGCCAGCGGCGAACCCAGGCCGATGGCTCCCGACGCCGGATCGGCGTCTTCGTCGTTGACGATCGCGTAGATCGCGCGTCTGCCGCGTTCGTCGATCACCTCGATCCGCGATCCGAAGCCGGCCACGCCGCGCGCGACCTCGACGACGACCGCGCGCTCGCGCCGCTCGTCGTCGAGCCGTTCGAGTTCGGATGCGACGACGTAGTAGGGCGCGCGGGCCGAGAGGATCGTAGGCTCCGGCCGGTCATCGTCGTCTTTGACGAACGCGCGACTCACCGCACGTTACGGCGTTGCGGATGCCGCCGGCGCGGGCGTTCCGGTACCGTCGTCGGCTTCGATCTGGTTGGTGATCGTGAACGACCCGAGGCTCTTGGACGCGGTGAAGATGCCGCCGACCGTGACGGTCGCGCCGTCGGTCACGCCCACGTGGCCGTGCGCGTAGACGTTGACGCACTTGGTCTCGCAGACCTGGAACGTCGTGTAGTCGTTGCCCTTGCGCGACGTCTTCTGCTTCACGTCGGTGACGGAGCCGTGCACCGAGACGTGCTTTCCGTCGAAGGCGCTCGGATTGGCGACGATCGCGTCGATCGAGTCGGCCGCGAGGACGGGGGCGGTGAGCAGCGCACACGCGCCGATGAAGGCGAAGATCTGCTTGGTCATCGGGTAAAGCGGTCCTTCCAGCGCCGAGGCGCGTCGCGGAGACGGAGAAGGCGGACGTTCTTGCGCGGGCCGGGCTAATCCCCGCAGCAGTTCGCGATCAGCTGCCCGCAGCGGACGCAGAAGACCTTGCATTTCTTGTAGGCCACGTCGGTGCCGCCGCAGCGATAGCAACGCAATCCGTCCATTCCTCGCGCTTCGCCCGGCGCCGGGCGGGCACCCGCCCGCGGCGCAGAGAAAACGCCCGGCATGAGTCTGGATATCGCGGTGGCGTACGCGAAGCGCTACGACCTCGCCGCCCTGCTGATCGTGCGCGAGGGCGAGACCGTCGTCGAAGCCTACGATTCCGGCTGGAACGCCGAGAAGCCGCACGCGATCTACAGCGGCACCAAGAGCTTCTGGGGCGTCGCCGCCGTCTGCGCCCAGCGCGACGGCCTCCTGGACCTCGACGAGACGGTCGGCGCGACGTTCCCGTCCTGGGCCGAGGAGCCGGGCAAACGCCTGGTGACGCTGCGGATGCTCCTCAACCTCACGGCCGGCATCGGCTTCGGCGGACTCGGCAACGCGGTACCGACGTACGAAAAAGCGCTCGCCGTCCCGCTCAAGGACGTGCCCGGTTCGACCTTCACCTACGGCGGGATCCCGCTCCAGATCTTCGGCGCGGTGCTCGCGGCGAAGCTCGCGCCGCGCGAGCAGACGCCCCACGATTATCTGCGCGCGCGCGTGCTCGACCCGATCGGCGTGACCATCGATTCGTGGAGGACGCTCGCCGACGGCACGCATCCGCTCCCGACCGGCGTCTACATCACCGCCCGCGAGTGGCTCAAGTATGGCGCGTTCGTGATGGCCGGCGGCTTCGAGGAGACGCTTCGCGGTTCGGCCGCCAACCCGCGGTACGGGCTAGGCTGGTGGCTGGGCGCGAAGGACGCGCCCGACGACCTGTTCTACGCGAGCGGATCGGGCGGACAAGGCATGTACGTCGCGCCGTCGCAGAACCTGATCGCCGTGCACTTCGGGCAGAAGGCCGCGTACAATCACAAGGCCTTCGTCAAGCGCCTGTTCACCTGAACAGATCGTCGAGGGCCTTGACGTTGATGGTGTCGGTCGCCATGCCGAGCAGCGGCAGATGCCAGGACTCCTCGATGGTGCGCAAGACCGAGTAGTGGTTGTAGGGGATCCGGCCGGCGAACCCGCGCTTGACCGGATCGCCGATCGCCACGAAGGGGCTCAGCCCGCCGCCGTATTGGCCGCCGGCCGGGAAGAACGAGGCCGCCGGCGGGACGAACGGTGAGTCGCAGCAGGCATCCGCGTTGAGCCATCCGCCGGTCGCCTTGTTCCCGTTGTAGTCTGTCTCGTCGGTCATCACGAAGATCACCGAGTGCTTCGTCCAGGCCCGCGACGCCATGATCTTCGCGACCCACTGGCCGACGAACGCGTCGCCGTCGACCCGCAGCTTCATGTCGTCGGAGTACGGACACTCGTCGTCGGCCTGGCCGTGCATGTCGCGACAGACGTTCGGCGAGATCCAGACGTAGCGTGCGAGCTTTCCGCTCGCCAGATCGCTCGAGAGCCGGGTCAGCGGGACGTCGTGCTTGAGTCGCGCGAGGTTGGTGCGGATGTCGTCGAAGAGGACGAACGGGTTGTGGCGCGCGACGTAGAGCGCCTTGTTCGGGTCGGCCGGATAATAGGCTCCCATGAAACCGGAATACGGCATCGATTCCATGTAGGCCGTCCACGAGAGGTGGGCCGCCTCCAGTTGGTCCACGATGTTCACGTGGTCGAAGCGCTGCATCGGGTCGTCGCTGTTCGAGTACCAGTTGTTGCCCGACGTGATCGCGATGTAATTCGGCAGGCTCGGATGCGTGACGCCGTAGTACTGCGCGGCGTAGGCGTACTTCTTGGCCAGCGCCGAGATGTGCGGCGCGGCCGCGTTACCGATCACGCTCTCTTGGCTGTGGTTCTCGAGCATCAGGATCACGACGTGGTCGAACCGCGGAACGGCGGCCGCGGCCGACGCGGTCGAGAGCGCACAAGCGGCGACCAGGGCGACGAGCGTTCCGATGAGGCGATGCACTATTCCATTCTCCTAGATGCTGCGACGGCGGCGGCGAATGCCGTCTCGCCTTTGGTCAGTTCGTGGTAGAGCGCGATGCTCGACGCGTTCGACGTGACGCTCAGGCGCCACCAGGCGAGCCCGGCCGCATCGCCCGGTTTGACGTCGTATTTCGGCGCCAGCGCGTCGAGGTAGGGGCGTATCGCGTGGGCGGCGTGGACGCTCAGCACCCAATCGTGATCGCTCAGGAAGTTGACGAACGCCTCGAGCGGCGGCAGGGCGGCGAGCACGCTCGCGCCGCTCGCATCCTTCTTGAGCAGTCCGTAGGCGAACGGGTCGACGCCCGCCAGCATGGCGGCGGCGGCACACCAGGTCGCGACCTTCTTCTCGTCGCCGAGCGACGGCGCGGCGTGCGCCGAGAGCAGGACCGTCACGAAGCGCGCGTCCTGTCCGCGCGCGATCGCCTCTGCGCCCGAGAGCACGTGGTGCCCGCCCGTGTCGCCGATATTCAGCTCTTTGAAGAACGACCCGTCGTCCTCGTACTGGAAGACGACCGTCTTCATCACGTCGTGGAAGAGCGCCGCCAGGATCGCGACGTCGCGGTCGACCGCACCGCGCTTGTCGAAGTAGACGCCGTCGTAGGTCGCGGCGAACTGCTCCGCCATCCTCGCGTTGAAGAGTTCGTGCACCAGCAGACCGCCCGGATAGGCGTGATGCGAGTCGTCGGCCGAACCCGGCGTCGACCAGAACGGCTGCACCGGACCCGGGCGCTCGGTGCCGCGCGGAAAGATGCCCTCGGCCGGGTCGTCCGGCTTCACGAAACCGGCCCGCGCCATCGCATCGCGCAGGGCGATCCGCGACTCCGGCGTCGGATAGCGGCGCGCGTAGTGGGGCGACGGGTCGTCGAGCAACGCCAGTCCGGCCGCGCGCATCTTGGCGTCGCCGATGGATCCGGCCAGGGCGCGGATGGCGTGGTACTGCGCGCGCACGAACGGCGACGCGTAGGCGATGTAGGCGGCCCGCTCGTTGGCGGGCGAGAGCCCTTGCGGCACCGGCGGCAGCGCCGACGAGCCGGCGATCTTCTGCATCCGGTCGAGCGCCCGGGCCGGCTCCGCGAACAGCGGCAGCGCCGCAACCGCGCTCGCGCCCAGGAACGCCGCACGAGAGAAGCCGGACGAGGAATGGCTGACGCACATAACCCAGCGCCGCTTCGACGCGAAGGGGGGACGGCCTCGCGGAGGCGCTCGCACAAACGCGTCAGTTTTCACCTAATTCTCTAGTCACAAACTCAGGAAACCGTTCGATAATGCGGGCAAGATGCGTTACGGCAACGGCGTCATCCGACAGCTTCTGCGTCGCCTGAAGCGGCCGGCGGAACTCGAATCGCTGCCGCTCGGCAAGGCGCTTCGCCACGCGCTGGGGTCGCCCAGCGCGTTCGAGGCCGCGCGCGTCGCCATCGATAACGCGTTCGCGGCGTGCGGCCCGGCCGGCGAGCGCTACCGCCGCATCATCTGGGCCTACGATGTGGAGCGCACGATCACGCGCGAAGAGGCCGCCCAAGAACTGGCGGTCTCGCCGCGGCACTTCTTCCGCCTGCGTGCCGAAGCGGTTCAGGCGCTCTCCGACTACGTCGCGCGCCTGCTCGGCGGACCGGTCGCGACCCGGGATCCGATCACGGATGCGGCGCAGGCGATGCTCGAGTTCGATCCCGCGGCGGCCTCGGAGCTGATGGATCTGGCGCGCGATGCCGATCTCGGGAACCGGATCGATGCGCTCTACCGGATGGCGACGCAGATGAACGATCTCGAGACGATCGATCCGCGCGCGTTCGCCGGGCTGCACCGCGTCCGCGCGCTGCTGATCCTCTCGTACGTGGCGGACCTGCGCGGCGATCACGAACGGGCCGAGCGGATCCGCGGCGAAGCCCGGGCCGACAAGACCGCGGCGCAGGGCACCGCCCGCGATCCGCTGGTCGAGTACGAGATCGCGACCATCGAGTTCACGGCCGAGCGCTATTCGGGCACCGCCCAGAACCTGCTCGAACGCGCCGAGGCGGTCGAACGCCTGGGCAAGATCCTCGGAGGCGAGCACGCGATCGCACCGCTCCTGCTGGTCGCCGAAGCCGCCATCCTGGCCGGCCGTCCGGCGCGCGCGCGCGAGGTGATCGATCTGGCCTTCTACGCCGCGCGCGAGAACCGGCACTATCGGGTGCTCGGCTACGCCCTGCTGCGGTCCGGTCAGCTCGAGATGCTCGAGGGCAGATTCGAGGATGCGCTTCGGCTGGCTCGAGCGGCCGCCATCGCGTTGCGGGCGTTTCCGGACGGGCGGCTCGCCGCCGACGAGACGATTGGACGGATCTCGACGCTGATCGGCATTCCGTGGACCCCGACCGACGCGCCCGAGGGCAGCCTGTGGCTGACGCTCGCGTCGACCGGGATGCGCCTGCGCAACGCGCTCGCCACCGGATCCTCGCCCTACGCCGCGGTCGCCGCGGAGGCGCTCTCCACGGCCGAGCGCGCCGAGGCGCGGTCGTACCTGGGCGTGGCCGCGTTCTCGTTCGCGACCGCGGCCTGCGCGGCGCTCGCGCTGCGGCGCGCCGACGCCTCCGCCTTGGCGCTGCACGCGTGGCAGCTGCTGGTGCGCAGCGGGAACCATCTGCTGGCGGTCGACCTGTTCGCCTTCCCCGGGCGGGTCGAGCGCGACCTCGGGCCGATGACCTTCGACGACGCGACTTCCCGCGCGATCGCCGCCACCCTGGCCGGCATCCCGGGCATGGGATCGTTCGGGAATCTCGCGGCGATCGAGCCGCTGGCCCGGGTCTGGCCGACCATCCTGGCCGTCGCCGGCGGCTTGGTCGCGACCACCGTGCCGGCCGAATACGCGCAGAGCGTCGCGCGCGGACTGGTCGCGGGCGGGGTCACCGCGGCGACCTTCGAGCGCATCTCCAACGGCGCGCTCCGCGAAGTGGTCATCTGGACCGGCGCCCTCCCGATGCCGCAGGATCGCCAAGCCTTCGAGCGGCGCCTGACGCGCACGCTCCGGACGTTCCAGTACCAGGTCGAACGCGCGGTCGCCCAAGAGCGCTATCGCGTCGCCTCGCATCTGTCGGCCTGCTGAACGGCCGCGGCTTCAAACTTCCCTCAAAACCGACACAAACGGCGGCCTCGTCCGTAGACTAGGACGTATGAAGAACTCTCTCACGAAGCGTTTCGGCGCATTCGGAGCGATCGCGCTGGCGTTTGCCTGCGCCGCGGTCGCGCCGGCTCGCGCCGCCGACGCGCCGCCCCCGGACGTGCCCGACGCGGTCACGCATCACACCATCACGCTCGGCGGCAAGCCGCTTGCGTACACGGCTCGCGCCGGGACCATCACCCTGCGCGGTCCCGACGAAGCGCCGACGGCGAAGATCTTCTATACGGCCTACACGCTCGACGGCGCGGGGAACCGCCCGGTGACGTTCCTCTACAACGGTGGCCCGGGCAGCTCCAGCATGTGGCTGCATATGGGGTCGTTCGCGCCCGTCCGGGTGGTCACGGCCAACGGGACCCTGACCGGGCCGCCTCCCTATCAAGTGGTCCCCAACGACAAGACCCTGCTCGACAAGACCGACCTGGTCTTCATCGACATGCCGAACACCGGCTTCGGGCGGATCCTCGGCAATCCGAAGCCGTTCTTCGGGCTCGACGCGGACGCCGCCGCGTTCTCGCAGTTCATCGAGCGGTACGTGACCAACTTCGGGCGCTGGAATTCGCCGAAGTTCCTGTACGGCGAGAGCTACGGGACCACGCGCTCGGCCGCGCTGGCCTCGCTGCTCGAACAGAACGGCATCGGCATCAACGGCATCGTGCTGCAGTCGGTCATCCTCAACTTCGGCCTGGACGATCTGACGACGGCCGGCGGCGGCGACTGGGGCTTCATGCTCTACATGCCGACCGAAGCGGCCGTGGCCTGGTACCAGGACGCGATCCCGAACAAACCGTCGCTGGACGCCTGGGTCGCCCAAGCCAAGGCGTTCGCGAACGGCGAGTACAGCGACGCGCTCTCCAAGGGCGCGAACGTTCCGGCTTCGGAGTTCAAGGACGTCGCCGCCAAGCTCGCCCGCTTCACCGGTCTGCCGCAGGATTACGTCGAGAAGTCGAATCTGCGGGTCCCCTACTACAAGTTCGAAGGCAAGCTCTTCCAGAACCGCGGCGAGATCGTCGGGCGTCTGGACGGGCGGTTCAAGACCGGGACGCTCGACCGCTATTCGGATTTCCCGTATTGGGATCCGACCGACGCCGGCATCGACTCGGCCTTCACCTCGGCGATCAACAACTACCTGCGCACCGACCTGGCCTACCAGACGCCGCTGCTCTACAAGGTCGGCACGTACGACGTGATCGGCGCGACCGGCGGCTGGAACTTCAAGCACAACGGCATCACCCAGCCGGACGTCTCGCAAGACCTGGCCGGCGCGATGATCTACAATCCGAACCTCAAGGTGTTCGTCGCCAACGGCTACTACGATTTCGCGACGCCGTTCTACGAGACGATCTTCACGATGGACCATCTGCCCATCCCGCAGTCGCTGCGGCCGAACATCTCGTACGGATTCTATCCGTCCGGGCACATGATCTACATCCAACCCGACGCCTACGCCCAGCTCCACGACGATCTCGAACGCTGGTACGACACCGCCCTGGGAGGCCGCTAACCGTGCGCGCTATCGCTCGATTCCTCACCTGCGCCGCGCTCGCGGCGAGCTGCACGCTCCCGGCCGCCGCGGCCGCCCCGAACGCCCCCGCTCGACCCGTCGACCCGCTCGCCGGCGTCCCGAAAGACGCGATCACGCATCACTCGATCGCCTTGCCCGGCGGCCGGCTGACGTATACCGCGCGCGCCGGCACGATCGTCATCCGCAACGCCGACGAGAAGCCGCAGGCGACGATGTTCTACACCGCCTACACGCTCGACGGCGCGAATCCCAAGACGCGCCCCGTCACGTTCTTCTACAACGGCGGCCCCGGCAGCGCGACCCTGTGGCTGCGCATGGGCTCGTTCGGTCCGGTGCGGGTGCAGACCGGCAACGGCACGATGACCAAGCCGGCGCCGTTCGTGCTCGCCGACAACCGTTACACCTTGCTCGACGCGAGCGACCTGGTCTTCGTCGACATGCCGGCCAGCGGCTTCGGACGCATCCTGCCCGGCGGCGACGCCAAGAAGATCTTCGGATCCGACAACGACGTCAACGCCTTCAACCAGTTCGTCCAGCGCTACATCACCGCCAACGGCCGCTGGAACTCGCCCAAAGTGCTCTTCGGCGAATCCTACGGCACGCCGCGGACGGCGATGCTGGTGAACTCGCTGCAGAACGCCGGCGTCGGCGTCAACGGCATCGTCCTCCAGTCGTCGATCCTCAACGACGCGCTCGCCTCGAGCGAGACCTACGGCGGCGCGAACACCGACGATTGGCAGTACGTCTTCGCCCTCCCGACGATGGCCGCGACCGCGTACTTCTATCACGCCGTCCCGGGAGCGCCGCCGACGCTTTCGGCCTACATGAAAGACGTCCAGGCGTTCGCGATGGGCGAGTACCGCGAAGCCCTCAATCAAGGCGCGAACCTGTCGCCCGGCCGGTTCGACTCGATCGCGGCCAAGCTGCACCGCTATACCGGGCTCTCCGAGCTCTACATCCGCAACAACGATCTCCGGATGACGGCCCAGCGGTTCCTGGCGGAGTTCCGGCGTTCGCACGCGCAGACCGTCGGCGCGTACGACGCGCGCTTCCGTCTCTACGCGCTCGACCAAGAGGCCGAGTTCCCGCAGCTCGAGCCGAGCGACGCATCGATCGACGCGGCCTACATCGGCATGACCAACGACTACCTGCGCACCACCCTGGGCTACAAGACGAACCTGCCCTATCTGACCGGCGCGTACGCCGCGATCCAAGCCGCCGGGGGCTGGGACTTCACCCACCAGGGCGGTCTCCCGCTCAACAGCGCGCCCGACCTCGCGCAGGCGATGACCTACAACCCCGGCCTGCGCATCTTCTCGGCCAACGGCTGGTACGACTCGGTCACGCCGTTCCTCGCGACCGTCTACACCCTCGACCATCTCCAGATCCAGAAGCCGCTGCTCAAGAACATCACCTACGGCTTCTATCCGTCGGGCCACATGATCTATCTCAACCCCGACGCGCTCGCGGTCTTCCATGCCGACCTCGAACGCTGGTACAAGACGCTGAGGTAGGCCGCACCTCTGGGCCGAACGGCCCGGGCCGAAAGATGCCGCGTTCGCGCGGCTTCTTTTTTTTCGCTCCGCGACGCGGTATGCTTCGGATATGCAATCCAAGATCATCGGCACCACGCTTCCCGTGCTCGAGGTCGGACTCGAGCCCGGCGACACGATCGTCGCCGAACCCGGCGAGTTCTCGTGGATGACGGAGAACGTCGCCCTCAATACCACCGCGATGACGGCCGGCGCGAAGGGCCTGCTCGGCGTGCTCGGACGCGCGGTCTCGGGCGGCGGTCTGTTCATGACCGAATACACCTCGACGTCCGGCAACGGCATGGTCGCCTTCGCCGCCAAGATCCCCGGCCAGATCGTGCAGCTCGACGTCGCTCCCGGCCACGGGTATATGATCCACCGGCACGGCTTCCTATGCGCGAGCAAAGGCGTCGAGCTGACGATGGGGTTCCAGAAGCAGTTGGGCGCGGGCATCTTCGGCGGCAACGGATTCGTGCTGCAGCGCTTGGCCGGCACGTGCACGGCGTGGGTCGAACTCGGGGGCGAGATCGTCACCTACGATCTGCAGCCGGGCGAGACGATCCAGGTCCATCCCGGACACATCGGCATGTTCCAGGAGAGCGTGACCTTCGACATGACGATGATGAAGGGCATCCGCAACGCGCTCTTCGGCGGCGACGGCCTGTTCATCGCGCGCCTGACCGGGCCCGGCAAGGTCTGGCTGCAAACGCTGACGCTGCCGAATCTCGCGCACGCGATCGGGCCGTACCTCGGCGCCGACCGCGCCGTCCAGACGACCGAAGCCGGCGTCGCCGGCGCGATCGCCGGCGACGTGCTCAAAGGACTGTTCGGGAGGTAACCCTACGCGGAGAGCATGAGCGACATCAATGGGCCGTTGAGGTCGCGACGGCTATGGAGAACGCGTAGAATCGTGATGCGTCGCCCTTCGACGCGATAGAACAGAACGTGCGGGAGGACGGGAAACGAGCGGACGCCGCGGCCGAACTCCGGCCGAAGCCGGCCGGACGTCGGAAAGGCGCCGATCGTCTCGCGCAGGGTGGAATAGATGCGTTTGAGTCGCGCCTCTGCTCTCGGAACGCCGAAGTCCGCAGCGGTCTGGAACCACAGCCGATCGATATCATCACTGGCCTCGCGGGTGAGATGAATACTCACGCCATTTTCTCCCGGGCGCGCAGGTAGGCCAAACCGCGCGCTTTGACGCCTTCAAGAAATGCTTGGTCCAGCTCGATAAGGTCTTCCGTCTCGGCAGAGGCCACCCCCACGGCGATCGCATCCTTGAGCCACTCCAGCCTCTCGGCTTCGGTATTCATCAAGAGGCGCACGCCGTCGCGGACGACCTCACTCGCGTGTGCATATTCGCCGGAAGCGACCTTGGCGTCGATGTAGTTCTCGAGCTCTTCGGTGAACGAGATATTCTTGGTACCCACGACCCGATGGTAGCACCCTTGGCGTTTTTCGCCAAGGGTGCACATCGGGCTACCAGCTCGTCTTTACGCCGGCCTTCGAAAGCGGGACGAGGTAGGTCGCGACGTACGCTTTGTAGCGCGCGACGGCCGCGGCGTACGCGGCGTCGTAGCGGGCGGCGTACTCGAGTTGGGCCGCGGTCGGCGGTGCGGCCGCTCCGAAGCCGCCGGGGGCGTCTTCGCGCAGACCGCCGGGCCGTTGGATCGAATCCTCGTCGTTGTGGTAGTCGGCGGTGAAGAGCGCGAAGATCGCGTCGCGCTCGGCCAGCGCCTTCGCGACCGTCGCCGCAGTGTCGCCGGTCGCGGTCTTCTGCGCGTCGGTCAGCGCCTTCTTCTGCGCGTCGAGCCGGTTGAGCGTGACGTTGATGTCGCCGGCCGTCGTCAGATTCTTCTTCGCGAAGCGGTAGGCCGCGAGGTCGTCGGCCTGCGAGTACGGCGATTGCGGATCGGCCGCGACCTTGAAGCGCTGCGTGTAGGTGCGTCCGTTCAAGACGATGCGCGCCGCGTAGGTCCCGGGCGGGACGCCGGCGCCGATCTGCGGACCGCGATACTCCGGCCGGGCCGCGCCCATCCATTGCGGGACGCCGTCTTCGCGCAGATTCCAGACGACGCGATTGATGCCGGCGACGTTCGTGACGCCCGGACCGGCCGAGCCGCGCACGGTCTCGGCACCGGGTTCGCGCTTGACCTCCGGCTTGATGTGCCGGATGACCCGGCCCGACGCGTCCAGGATCTCGATGCCGGGCGGGACCGCCTGCGGCGCCGCCTGATAGAACGACAGGATCGCGCCCGACGGCGGATTCTGGCCGGAATAGCGCGTGTAGAGCCCCTCGTCGTTGGAATGCGTGATGTATTCGTAGGTCGTGCGGACGGGGAAGAGCATCGCGCCTTGGCGCTGCGCCCGCACCAGGTCTTGGAGCGGCGCGATGTCGTCCAGGATCCAGAGCGCGCGCCCGTGCGTGGCGATCGCCAGATCCCCGAACTCCGGCTGGATGCGGATATCGCGGACCGAGACGGTCGGCAGATTGAGCTGCAGCGATGTCCAATGCGCCCCGCCGTCGTGCGACGTCCAGATGCCCTGCTCCGTCCCGGCGTAGAGCAGGTCGCGGTCGCGGGTGTCGGCGCGCACCGTGCGCACGTATTGGTCGGCGGGCAAGCCGTTCACGATCTTCGTCCAGTGCGCGCCGTAGTCGTGGGTCGCGAACAGATACGGCGCGTAATCGCCCGAGCGATGCCGGTCGACCGTCGCATAGGCGGTGGCGGCGTCGAAGTTCGACGGTGCGACCGTCTCGACGCGCCCGAATGGGCCGACGTCTTTGGGCTCGACGCGCGCCCAGTGCTTGCCGCCGTCGCGCGTGAGCTGCACCAGGCCGTCGTCGGTGCCGACCCAGATCGTGCCCGCCCGGACGGGCGACCCTTCGATATCCAGGATCGTATCCGAGAACTCCGCGCTCGAGACGTCGAGCGCCAGCGGGCCGCCCGCCGGCTGCTGGTGCTCCTTGAGGTTCAGCGTCAGATCGGGGCTGATCGGCGTCCAATGCACGCCCCGGTCCGGCGACTGGAAGACCACGCTGCCGCCGAGCCACACCAGGTGCGGGTTCCAGGGCGCGAACGCGATCGGCGAATCCCAGTTGAAGCGGTACCGGCGCGCGTAGAGCGTGAAGTCGTTGCGCGAGAAATCGTAATACGGCTGCACGGCGCGGCCGGACATCGTCTTCTTGTCGTAGTCGAAGACCGTGCCGGTCTGCAGGTCCGTCATGATGTGGCGCGGGTCGCTCGGATCGGGGACCGCCCACATGCCGTCGCCGCCGACCACGCGAAGCCAATCGTCGTCCTTGATGCCTTCGCGGTCCTTCGAGTTCGACGGTCCGCAGAAGCCGTTGTTGTCCTGGAGCGGCGCGCAGACCCAGTACGGATTCTCGCCGACCGAGAGGCCGACGTGGTAGACCTCTCCGATCGCGAGATTGCGCGAGAACGACCAGTTCTTGCCGCCGTCGAGCGTGAGCGCGTAGCCCCCGTCCTCGCCGACCATCATGCGCTTCGGATCGTTGGGCGCGATCCACATCGCGTGGTAGTCGACGTGCACCGGCCGGGCGGTCTCGCGGAACGTCTTGCCGCCGTCCTTCGACTCGGCCAGCATCTCCGAGACGGCGTAGACGTGGTTGGCGTCGGACGGATCGACGTTGAGATGGGTGAAGTAGAACGGACGCTGGTCGACCAGGGTGTCGTCGCTGACCATCGTCCAGTTCTCGCCGGCGTCGTCGGAACGCCACAGGATGCCGCCCTTGGCCTCGATGATGGCGTAGATCCGCTTGGAATCGCTCGGCGCGATCGCGACCGCGCTGCGTCCCATGATGCCGCCCGGCAGGCCGTGTCCGGTCAACCGCGTCCAGGTCGCGCCGCCGTCGGCGGATCGCCAGATGCCGTCGTCGGGCCCGCCCGACCGGAACGTCCACGGTTCGCGACGGAACTGCCAGATGCTCGCGTACACGATGCGCGGGTCGTTCGGATCCATCGCCAGCTCCGACGCGCCGCTCTGCGGTCCCACGTAGAGGGTGTGCGACCAGGTCGCGCCGCCGTCGTTCGTGACGTAGACGCCGCGATCGGGGCTATCCGCGAACACGTCGCCCAGGGCGGCGACGATGACGTGGTCCGGATGCTTCGGGTCGATCAGGATCCGGCCGATGTGCCGGGTCGGCCGCAGGCCGACGTTCGTCCAGGTCTTGCCGCCGTCGACGGTCTTGTAGACGCCGTCGCCGTACGAGACGTCGTTGCGCGGGTTGGTCTCGCCCGTCCCGACCCATACGACCTTCTCGTTCGTCGGGTCGATGCTGACGGCGCCGATCGCCGCGACCGGCTCTTTCTCGAAGACCGGCGTCCAGGTCGCGCCCGCGTTCTCGGTCTTCCACACCCCGCCGCCGGCCGCGCCGAGATAGTAGAGGTTCGGATCGCTCGCCGTCCCGGCGACCGCGGCGACCCGGCCGCCCGAGACGGCCGGGCCGATCTGACGCCACTTGAGCGCGTCGAGCGGGCCGGGCGCCGGCGTGGCGGCGCGCGCCAGGAACGGTATGGACGCGAGCAGCGCCGCGCACAGCATCACGCGATGAAGACGAACGATCACTTCGAGCCCCCTCCACGAGGCGATCTAGGGCGTGGTCTTGAGCGTCTTGACGACCGGAAGCGCTTTCTTGCCGGCCGCCTTGAGCGCGGCGTCCACGCCCGGCAGCGTGCCGGTGACGAACGCGTTGTATTTCGCCATGCCGTCCGCGAATGCCGCGTCCATGCGGCGCCCGTATGAGGCGATCGGCGGCGTGACCAGCCCGGTGAACATCAAGCCGTTGATGTCCTCGCGTAGCGCACCCGGGCGTTGGATCGAATCCTCGCCGTTCTGATAGTTCGCGGTCAGGGCGTCGAAGAGCGCCTTGTGCGCGGCGCTCGCCGCGCCGAGCGTCTTGACCAGATCCGCCGGCCCGTTCTTCTTGGCATCGGCCGTGGCCGCGTCGAGCGCCTTCTTCACGCCGTCGAGTTCGTTGAGCGCCGCGTCGAGGGTCGAGAGCGCGCCCATGTACTTCTTGGAGAACGCATAGGCCGCATCGAACTGCGCCTGCGTGAACGCCGTGTGCGGATCCGCCTTGACGACGAACTTCTGCACCCAGCGCTTGCCGTCGAGCGTCAGGCGCACCGCATAATTCCCGGGAGGCGCGCCCGGGCCTTCGTCCGGGCCTTGGAATCCGCGGGCGCCGCCGTCCCACTTGACGGGACCGTCGATCTGGAAATCCCAGACGTAGCGGTTCACGCCCGATGCGTTGTCGACGTAGGGCCGGTCCGCGCCGCCGACCTTGTGCGTACCGGAGACGGTCCGGATCACCTTGCCGGCCGCATCGATGATCTCGATCTTCGGTGCCGTCTTGGCCGGCTGTTTCTGATAGAACGAGACGATCGCGCCGTACGGCGGATTGTCGCCCGCGTAGTTCGTGTAGTTCCAGCCTTCGTCGTTCTGGTGCAGATTGTACTCGTACGACTGACGCGGCGCGAACAGGTAGGCGCCGCGGCTCAGGGCGGCCGTCAGGCCCTGGACCGGGCCGAGGTCGTCCATGATGTAGACCGAACGCCCGTGGGTCGCCACCACGAGGTCGTTGGCTTGGGTCTGCTGGCGGATGTCCTGGACCGACGACGCCGGCATCTCGTTCTGGAACGATTGCCAGGTCGCGGCGCCGTCGAACGAGACCTGGATGCCTTGCTCGGTGCCGAGGTAGACGACGTCCTTGTTGCGCGCGTCCGGACGGATCGTGCGCAGGTAGATGTCGTCGGCCAATCCCTTGACGATCGAGGTCCACGTCTTGCCGTAGTCGTGGGTGACGAACGCGTAGGGTTTGAGGTCGCCCGAGAAGTGGCGGTCGAGGATCATGTACGCCGTTCCCGGGACCACCGGCGAGGGCGCGATCGTCTCGACGCGGCCGAACGAGGGCAGCCCGGGCGGCGTGACGTCGCTCCAATGCGCGCCGCCGTCGCGGGTGAGCTGCACCAGGCCGTCGTCGGTGCCGACCCAGATCTCGCCCTTGCGCAGGGTCGAGCCTTCGATATCGATGATCGTGTCGCTGTACTCGGCGCCCGAGACGTCGTGGACCATCGGTCCGCCGGTCGGCTTCTGGTGCGACTTGTCGTTGAGGGTGAGATCCGGCGAGATCGCCTTCCAGCTGATGCCGCGATCGGTCGACTGGAACACCACGTTGGCGCCGATCCACGCGATGTGGCCGTCCCACGGCGCGAACGCCACCGGCGAATCCCAGTTGAAGCGGTACTTGGAGGTCGAGAGATCGTACGACTCTTGCGAGTTCGAGAAGTAGGGGATCGCGAGCCAACCGTCGAGCGTCTTCTTGTTGAAGAGCGTCAGGAAGCCGTTCTCGGAATCGCTCCAGATCCAATCCGGATCGATCGGATCGGAGACGGCCCATTCGCCGTCGCCGCCGGTCGAGGTGTACCAGAACTTGTTCTGGATGCCTTCGGGATCGCGCGAGTTGGACGATCCGCACCAGGCGTCGTTGTCCTGGAGTCCCGCGCAGATGGTGTACGGGTTCTCGTTGGAGAGGCCGACGTGGTAGATCTGCGCGATCGGCAGGTTGGCCGAGAAGAACCAGTTCGCGCCCCGATCGTTCGTCAGGGCGTAGCCGCCGTCTTCGCCGACGATCATGCGCGAGGGATCGTTGGACGCGATCCACATCGCGTGATAGTCGACGTGCGTCTGGCGCGCGATCGTGCGGAACTTCTTGCCGCCGTCGGTCGAGAGCGCGAGGTTGTTGGAGATCGCGTAGACCCGGTTGGGATCCTTCGGATCGACGGTCACGTGCGAGAAGTAGAACGGGCGCTGATCGGCGTTCGTGTCGCTGCTCACGAGCGTCCAGTTCGCGCCGGCGTCGTCGCTGCGCCACAGGATGCCCGAAGACGATTCGATCAGCGCGTAGACGCGGTTGTCGTCGCTCGGCGCGACCGCCAGGCCGTAACGGCCGGTGGTGCCGTCGGGGAGCCCGTGTCCGGTCAGCTTTGCCCAGGTGCGGCCGCCGTCGGTCGACTTGTAGAGGCCGTCGTCGGGACCGCCGCTCGAGAAGTTCCACGGCTGACGGCGGAACTGCCAGATGCCGGCGTAGATGACGTTGGGATGCTGGGCGCTCATCGCCATGTCGCTCGCGCCGCTGCTCGGGCCGACGTAGAGCGTCTTGTCCCAGGTCTTGCCGCCGTCCCAGGTGACGTACACGCCGCGGTCGGGGCTATCCGCGAACAGATCGCCGAGCACGCCGACGATCACGTGCTTGGAGTTCGTCGGATCGACCAGCACGCGCGAGATCTGGCGCGAGGTCGCCAGGCCCACGTTCGCCCACGTCTTGCCGCCGTCGGTCGTCTTCCACAGCCCGTTGCCGTACGAGACGTCGTTGCGCGGATTGGCCTCGCCGGTGCCGACCCAGACGGTGTTGTCGTCGTTCGGGTCGATGGCCACGTCGCCGATCGCGCCGATCTTGGCGAAGGCCGCCTCCCAGGTCTGGCCGCCATTGGTCGATTTCCACGCGCCGCCGCCGGCCGAGCCGAGCCAATACAACTTGGGATCGCGGACCGAGCCCGCGACCGCGCTGACGCGTCCGCCGGCGGCGGCCGGACCGACCTCGCGCCAGCCGAGATGCGCGAGCGGCGGCCCCGGCGTCGGCGTCGCGGTCGGAGCCGGCGACGGACTGGAGCTCGGGCCCGGCGACGGACTCGGCGACGCGGCCAATGCCAACGTCAGAGCGATCAGAGCGAAGCAGCGACCCACGAACAACCTCCGGAAGTGACGAGCGATAGCCGATGCCTGCGCTGCCGCGCGCGCTTTTCCTACCGCGGTCGAATCAGAGATGTATCAAAACGCGGCCGGCGAGGATGCCGAGGTAGCAGAGCGCGAGGCTCGCCACCACGCTGACGCCGATGTAGCCGAGCGCGACCAGCGGCGGACGATTGACGATGAGGCCGACGGCGTCGAGCGAGAACGCCGAGAAGGTGGTGAATCCGCCGAGGACGCCGACCATCAAGAAGAGCCGCACTCCCGAGGTCATGCCGAACGTGCGCCCGAGCGCGAGTTCGCCGACGAGGCCGATCAGCAGGCTGCCCGTGAGGTTGATGGCAAGCGTTCCCCAGGGGAAGTACGGACCGAACCGGTGCAGCGACGCGATGCCGAGCAGGTAACGCCCCGACGAGCCGACGGCGCCGCCGAGCGCGACCGCGAGCAGGTTCCGCCAATCGACGCTCACGGCGCGGCGTGCGTCGCGTTGGCGCGCTCGAGCCGCGGGACGTTCACGTTGACGGCCCACCATTGCGAGAATCCGATGAGGCCGATCAAGAGGACGAAGAAGGCGAGCAGGCCGTAGCCCCACAGGCGGCGTTTGGCGGGCGACATTCCGGCGTAGCGACTCATGCGAGAAAGGTCTCACCTCTAGAGGAGTGGGGCTGTGGCTCCGATAGTAGCATATATGCTTTCCAAGTTCGCCGCGCTTTGCGCGGGGCTCGCGATCTTTTGTACCGCGGCCGCCCAGGCCGCTCCGGTGCGGACCGTCGCATCGGCGACCACCGTCGCCGCCTACGCGAACGTGCTCCACACCATCAACCCGCAGTTGCCGCGCTGGCAGAGCCGCGATCTCGCGAGCCGCCTGCTGCGCAATGCGTCGCGCTGGAAGATCGATCCGAATCTGCTCGCGGGCCTGGTGACGGTCGAGTCGCGCTGGCACACCCACGCGCGGTCGCGCGTCGGTGCGATCGGCCTCGGGCAGTTGATGCCCCGCACCGCCGCCGCCCTGCACGTGAACCCGCACAATGCCGGCGAGAATCTGGCCGGCTCGGCCCGCTACCTGAGCGGTCTGCTCGACCGCTTCTCCAAGAGGGCGAATCGCCTGGCCCTGGCCTGCGCCGCCTACAACGCCGGCCCGCAGGCGGTGGTGCGCTACGGCGGCATCCCGCCGTACGCCGAGACGCGGCACTACGTGGTCCGCGTGATGCGCGCCATGCACCGCATCGAGCGCACCCTGAAAGCCTCGCCCGCGGTCGCGAGCGCTCCGGCCGCGCCCGACGTCACCTACTGGGCGGGTCGCTAAGCAGACCCGCCACGATCTCCCGGACCGTCACCGTACCCTCGATGCGGAAGCCGGTCGCGCCCGCGTTGCGGGCCGCGTCGACGTCGCTCTGCTTGTCGCCGACCACGACGCAGCACGACGGTTCCACGCCGAGCGCGCGGGCCGCATCCACGATCAGCTTCGGACCCGGCTTGCGGCAATCGCAGCCGTCGTCGGGACCGTGCGGACAGACGAAGAACCCGGCGAACGGTCCGAGCAGCGCGTCCACTCGCGCGTTGACCGCCTCCACCTGAGCGAGCGTGATCAGGCCGCGTCCGACCCCGCTCTGATTGCTCACCACCGCGACCGGGATGCCGGCGGCGCGCAGGGCGTCGAGCGCCTCGCGCGCGCCGGGCAGCGGAGCGACCCGCGCCGGATCGCCGTTGTACGGGACGTCCTCGATCAGCGTCTCGTCGCGGTCGAAGAACACCGCGCACGGCCGCACCGTCCCTCGACTACGTTTCACTACGCTCGGGATGACAGAGAAAGGTAGACTTCGGCGCCGCCCTCCACGAACTCGCGCGACTTCTCGGCCATCCCGGCCTCGGCGTACTCGCGGACCTCCTGCGTGATCTTCATCGAGCAGAAATGCGGTCCGCACATCGAGCAGAAGTGCGCGATCTTGGCGCCGGCCGCGGGCAGCGTCTCGTCGTGGAACTCGCGGGCCGTCTCCGGATCGAGGGAGAGGTCGAACTGGTCCTCCCAACGGAACTCGAACCGTGCCTTCGAGAGCGTGTCGTCCCAATGCCGCGCGCGCGGGTGGCCCTTGGCGACGTCCGCCGCATGCGCCGCGATCTTGTAGGCGATCACGCCGTCCTTGACGTCTTTCTTGTTGGGCAGACCGAGATGTTCTTTGGGCGTCACGTAGCATAGCATCGCGGTGCCGAACCAGCCGATCATGGCGGCGCCGATCGCCGACGTGATGTGGTCGTAGCCGGGCGCGATGTCGGTGACGAGCGGCCCGAGCGTGTAGAACGGCGCCTCGTGGCAGATCTCCAGCTGCTTGTCCATGTTCTCCTTGATCAAGTGCATGGGCACGTGGCCGGGGCCTTCGATCATCACCTGGACGTCGTGCTTCCAGGCGATCTGCGTCAGTTCGCCGAGCGTCTCGAGCTCGCCGAACTGCGCCTCGTCGTTCGCGTCGGCCAGGCATCCGGGCCGCAGCCCGTCGCCGAGCGAGAACGCGATGTCGTACGCCTTCATGATCTCGCAGATCTCTTCGAAGTGCGTGTAGAGGAAGTTCTCTTTGTGATGCGAGAGGCACCATTTGGCCAGGATCGATCCGCCCCGCGAGACGATCCCGGTCACGCGTTTGGCGGTGAGCGGGACGTAACGCAGCAGCACGCCGGCGTGGATGGTGAAGTAGTCCACGCCCTGCTCGGCCTGTTCGATCAGGGTGTCGCGATACAGCTCCCAGGTCAGGTCCTCGGCCTTGCCGTCGACCTTTTCGAGCGCCTGATAGATCGGCACCGTGCCGATCGGCACGGCCGAGTTGCGCAGGATCCACTCGCGCGTCTCGTGGATGTTCTTGCCGGTCGAGAGGTCCATCACCGTATCGGCGCCCCACTTGGTCGCCCACGTCATCTTCTCGACCTCTTCGTCGATGGTCGAGGCGACCGCGGAGTTGCCGATGTTGGCGTTGATCTTGACGTGGAAGCCGCGCCCGATGATCATCGGCTCGCTCTCGGGATGATTGATGTTGTTCGGGATGATGGCGCGCCCGCGCGCGACCTCGTCGCGCACGAACTCCGGCGTGCAGCCTTCGCGGATCGCGACGAAGCGCATCTCGGGCGTGATCTCGCCGCGGCGCGCGTAGTGCATCTGCGTGACGTTCTTGCCGGGAGCCGCGACCCGCGGCTTGCGCGTGCTGACGAACCGGACCGCGTCCAGTTCCGGCATCGCTTCGCGGCCGCGACGATAGATCGAGGTCGGCTTCTCGAGCTCGACCGTGTCGCCGCGCCCGGCGATCCAGGCCTCGCGCAGCGGCGCGAGACCGGCGTGCAGGTCGATCGTGACGTTCGGGTCGCCGTGCGGACCGCTGGTATCGTAGACCGTGTGGGTGCTGCCGTCGGACAGCGGGATCTCGCGCATCGGTACGCGCAGATCGTCGTCGACATAGACCTTCATAATCGTGCCCCTTCCTACGCCGGCATTACCCGGTTCAGGTCGAACGGTCGGCGGCGAATGCCGCCCTCTCAGCCGGGGGAATCCCAGCTCCCGTAAGCGCGTAAGGTTAGGGGCCGGCGTGGTCGGGCCCTACGTCAGGCGTTGTCCGTGTCGGCGCGCCCGGCCAGCGGGCAGGCGCCCCACGGCACGCCGGCTCCGTGGCGTTCGCCGTTCGGACCGCCGGACAACGCCAAACAGCTCGGGCTCGGTCCGCGTGAGATTCACGATCACGCACCGAGCCGCACATTGTCATCCCGAGCGGAGCGAACGGAGTCGAGGGACCGCCGCACGAATCGCCTTCGTACGTTGAATGACGAACCACGGCTCGAGCGGACTGCGGCGCGTTGCGCCTACACTCGGGATGACAAGCAAGGCGTTATCGACAATGATGCCGCCGTGAGGTCGATCCGATTCCGTATGTGATTCTCGGCGGCGCGCAGATCGCGGTCGGGGCGGCGGCGATCTTCGCGCGTTGGGCGCTCGGCGGTGCCGATCCGCTGGCGGTGAGCGCGGCGCGGTTGGCGATCGCGGCGGTGCTGCTGCTCGGCGCGGCGCTCTTCATGCGCTCGAAGGCCGTTCGCAAGCCGACGCGCCGCGAGAACCTCATCCTGGCGTTCGCAGGGGTGGCGCTCGCGGTTCATTTCTCGACCTGGATCTGGTCGCTCGAATACACGACGGTCGCGATCTCGACGCTGATCGTCACCTCGACGCCGATCTGGACGGCGCTCTACGACGCGCTCGTGCTCAAGCGCCCGCTTTCGCGCGTAGCGACGATCGCGTTCGCGACCGGCATCGTCGGGATGGGGATGGTGGTCGGCTTCGATACGACCGCACCGCCGGTCGCCGGACACCAACTCCTCGGCGCGACGCTTGCGTTCGTCGGCAGCCTGGGCATCGGCGCGTACTTCATCCTGGTGCGCGAGGTCCGCGAGGCGCTCGACACGCGGGCGATCGTGACCCGCACCTATTCGTGGGCGGCGCTCGCGCTGGTGATCGCGGCCGCGCTCGCACATCAACCGCCGCCGCCGCTACACGCGACCGTCGCCTGGTCCGGCATCCTGGCGATGGCCCTGGTCTCGCAACTCCTCGGTCACACCGCCCTCAATGCGGCCTTGCGCTGGTTCTCGCCGAGCGCGATCGCCTTCGCGACCCTGCTCGAGCCGGTCATCGCGGCCATCCTGGCGCTGCTGCTCTTCGGCGAGGCGGTCGCGCCGCTGAGTATCGCCAGCGGGGTCGTGCTGCTCGCCTCGATCGCGGTGGTGCTGCGCGAGGACCGCATGCCCGACCCTCAGACCGAACCGGCGCTCTAGCCTGGCTCCGTCCAATGCCCTGATTGGACCCCTCCATCGAGAAGGACTGGCCGACCGAGTGGGAATGAGGGGCGAGCTATGACGACCTTCGCCCACGACCCTGATCCGCAAGAGACGCAAGAATGGCGCGACGCCCTCGCCGGCGTCATCGCCCACGAGGGCCCCGAGCGGGCCGCGCAACTCCTCGTCGGCCTGGCCGGCGACGCGCAGCGCGCCGGCGTCCCGTTCTCGGCGGGCGGTGGCAAGATCGTCACGCCGTACATCAATACCATCGCGGCCGGCGACGAGCCGGCGTACCCGGGCGATATCGACCTCGAACGCAAGATCGAGGCGGCCATCCGCTGGAACGCGATGGCCCTCGTGGTGCGCGCCAACAAGGTCAGTTCGGAACTGGGCGGCCACGTCGCGTCGTTCGCCTCGGCCGCAACGCTCTACGAGGTGGCGTTCAACCACTTCTTCCGCGCCGCCGGTCCGAACCACGGCGGCGACCTGATCTTCTTCCAAGGCCACTCGTCGCCGGGCTTCTATGCCCGCGCCTTCCTGGAAGGCCGGCTCGATCAGACGCGCATGGACCTGTTCCGCCAAGAGGTCGGCGGCAACGGCCTCTCGTCGTATCCGCATCCGTGGTTGATGCCCGACTTCTGGCAGTTCCCGACCGTCTCGATGGGTCTCGCGCCGATCATGTCGATCTTCCAGGCCCGGTTCATGAAGTACATGGACAACCGCGATCTGATCGACGCGGGCGACCGCAACGTGTGGGCGTTTCTCGGCGACGGCGAGATGGACGAGCCCGAATCGCTCGGCCAGATCACGATCGCGGCGCGCGAAGGACTCGACAACCTCACGTGGGTGGTCAACTGCAACCTGCAGCGCCTCGACGGCCCGGTGCGCGGCAACGGCAAGGTCATCCAAGAACTCGAAGGCATCTTCCGCGGCGCCGGCTGGAACGTCATCAAGGTGGTGTGGGGCTCCGACTGGGATCCGCTCTTCGCAAGCGAATCGACCGGCAAGCTGCTGCAGCTCGCCGAAGAGACGCTCGACGGCGACTATCAATCGCTGCGGGCCGGCGGTGCGTCGGCCGTACGCGACCGCTTCTTCGGCAAGTATCCCGAGACGGCCGCGCTGATCGCCGGCTGGGACGACGCGCGCGTCAACGGGCTGCGCCGCGGCGGTCACGATCCGAAAAAGGTCTACGCCGCGTACGCGCGCGCGTTGGAGCGCAACGGGAAGCCGACCGTGATCCTGGCCAAGACCATCAAGGGCTTCGGCATGGGCTCGTCGGGTGAAGGACAGAACATCGCGCACCAGGCCAAGAAGATGCACGACGCGGACCTGCGCAACATGCGCGACGCGCTCGCCCTGCCGATCGCGGACGCCGATCTCGCGACCGTGCCGTTCTACAAGCCGGACGAGAAGAGCCCGGAGATGCGCTACTTCCGCGAGCGCCTGGCCGCGCTCGGAAGCGTGCCGGCGCGCCGCCGCAAGAGCGCCTCGCTCGCCGTCCCCGATCTCTCGGCGTTCAAAGGCCAGCTCGAGGCGACCGGCGAGCGCCACATCTCTACCACGATGGCGTTCGTGCGCGTGCTCAGCAGCCTGCTCAAGGACAAGGTCCTGGGCAAGCACGTCGTGCCGATCGTCGCCGACGAGTCGCGCACGTTCGGCATGGAGGGACTCTTCCGCCAGCTCGGGATCTACTCGCACGTCGGCCAGAACTACACGCCTCAAGACGCCGATCAGCTGATGTGGTACCGCGAGGACAAGCAGGGCCAGATCCTCCAGGAAGGCATCGACGAGGCCGGAGCGATCTCGTCGTGGATCGCCGCCGGGACGTCGTACTCCAACCACGACGTGCCGATGATCCCGTTCTACATCTACTACTCGATGTTCGGGTTCCAGCGCATCGGGGATCTCGCGTGGGCGGCCGGCGACATGCGCACGCGCGGCTTCCTGATCGGCGGCACGTCCGGACGGACCACCCTCAACGGCGAGGGCCTCCAGCACGAGGACGGCCAGAGCCACATCATGGCCTCGTTCATCCCGAACTGCGTCTCGTACGATCCGACCTACTCCTACGAACTCGCGACCATCATCCGCGACGGTCTGCGCCGGATGGTCGCCGAACAAGAGGACGTCTACTACTACATCACCGTGATGAACGAGAACTACGAGCATCCGGCCATGCCGGCCGGCGCCGAAGACGGCATCCTGCGCGGCATGTACCTGCTGCGCGACGGCGGCAAGGACAAACAGGCGCCGCGCGTGCAGCTGCTCGGTTCGGGATCGATCCTGCGCGAGGTCGAGGCCGCGGCCGACCTGCTGCGCGACGACTTCGGCGTGAACGCCGACGTCTGGAGCGCGACCTCGTTCAATCAGCTCCGCCGTGACGGCATCGATACCGAACGCTGGAACCTCCTGCATCCGACCGAGAAAGCCCGGGTGCCGTACGTCGCCCAGTGCCTGCTCGGCCGCGCCGGCCCCGCGATCGCCGCGACCGACTACGTCCGCACCTACGCGGATTCGATCCGCCCGTACCTCGACCGGCGCTACGTCGCGCTCGGAACCGACGGCTACGGCCGCAGCGACTTCCGCACCAGCCTGCGCAGATTCTTCGAGGTCGACCGCCACTACGTCGCGATCGCGGCGCTCAAGGCGCTCGCGGACGACGGCGAGATCCCGGCGAGCACGGTCGCCGAGGCGATCGCCAAGTACGGCATCGATCCGAACAAGCCCAACCCGGTGACGGTGTAATACGATGGCCGATACGATCGACATCGTCGTCCCCGACATCGGCGACTTCGAAGGCATCCCGGTCATCGAGGTGCTGGCCAAAGCGGGCGACGCCGTCAAGAAGAACGACTCGCTGATCACGCTCGAGAGCGACAAGGCCTCGATGGAAGTCCCGTCCAGCAGCGACGGGACGATCGTCGAGATGCTCGTCAAGGTCGGCGACAAGGTCAGCAAAGGCACCGTCATCGCCAAGCTGAGCGGCAGCACCGCCCCGCCTGCAGCAGCGCCCGCGCCCGCCGCCGCGCCGACGGCTACGCCCGCCCCTGTCATCCCGAGCGTAGGGAGCGAAGCGACCGCAGTCGAGGGACAGTCTCCCAGCACCACTATCGTCGAACTCACCGTTCCCGACATCGGCGACTTCGCCGACATCCCGGTCATCGAGGTGCTGATCAAGGCCGGCGACGAGATCGCCAAAGAGCAGAGCGTCGTCACCCTCGAGAGCGACAAGGCCTCGATGGAAGTCCCGTCGACCGCGAGCGGGACCGTCCAAGACGTCCGCGTCAAGGTCGGCGACAAGGTCGCGAAGGGCACCGTCCTCGCGACCGTCGCGGTGAAAGCCGCGAGCGATTCCTCCATCGCAGCCGCACCTGCAGCAGACGTTGCCCCCGCCCGTGCAGCAGCCGTTGCCCCCGCCCCTGCAGCAGCCGTAGCGCCCGCCGCTGTCATCCCGAGCGTAGCGAGCAACGCGAGCGCAGTCGAGGGACAACCGGCGATCCATGCGTCGCCGTCGATCCGGCGGTTCGCCCGCGAACTCGGCGTCGATCTGCGCGGCGTGCGCGGCACCGGCCCGAACGCGCGCGTCACCCGCGAGGACGTGCAAGGCTTCGTCAAATCCGCGCTCGCCGGAGGCGCGTCCGCAGGCGCCGGAGCGCTCGCGGGTCTGCCGCCGTGGCCGACGGTGGACTTCGCGCAGTTCGGCCCGATCGAACGGACGCCGCTCTCGCGCATCAAGAAGCTCTCGGGGCCGAACCTGCACCGAAACTGGGTGCAGATCCCGCACATCACCAACTACGACGAAGCCGACATCACGGATCTCGAGGCGTTCCGCAACGAGATCAACGCCGAACAGGCGAAGACCGGCGGCCCGAAGCTCACCATGCTCGCGTTCCTGGTCAAAGCCGCCGTGCGCGCGCTCGAGAAGTTCCCCGACTTCAACGCCTCGCTCGACGGCGACGCCCTGATTCACAAGGGCTACTACAACATCGGCTTCGCCGCCGACACGCCGAACGGTCTGGTCGTGCCGGTCGTCAAGCACGCCGATGCCAAGGGCGTGCTGGAGATCGCCGCCGAGAGCGCCGCCCTGGCCGCCAAGGCGCGCGACGGCAAGCTCGGACTTGCGGATATGCAGGGCGGCACGTTCACGATCTCGTCGATCGGCGGGATCGGCGGCACCGCGTTCACCCAGATCGTCAACGCTCCGGAGGTCGCGATCATGGGCGCGACCCGCAGTGCGATGAAGCCGGTCTGGGACGGAAAGCAGTTCGTGCCGCGCCTGATGCTGCCGGTCAGCCTCTCCTACGACCATCGCGTCATCGACGGCGCGTCGGCCGCCCGCTTCCTGGTCTATCTCACCGCACTGCTGAAAGACTTCCGCCGAACGGCGCTCTGACATGGAGATCCTCCGCGCCGCCGCCTACCGGAGGGTCGCGTGGAAGAACGGCGGCGGCGTCACCGACCTCGTCGACGTCGCGCGCGGCGAGCCGCCCGCGTGGCGGCTCTCGATCGCGCGCATCGACCGGGACGGACCGTTCTCGGATTTCGGCGGCTACGATCGCACGATCGTTCCGCTATCCGGCGGCACGATCGCGCTCGCGTTCGCATCCGGCGAAGAGCGCCGGCTGGCGCGGTTCGCACCGTTCTCGTTTCCCGGCGAAGCCGCCGTCGACGCCCGGCTGACGGGCGAACCCCGCGAGCGATCTCAACGTCATGACGCTGCGCGCGACCCACCGCCACGACCTCGCGGTCGTCGGCATCGGCGAGAACGGCGTCCCGATCGAAGCGGGCGACGCCTGCGGCCTGCTCTACGTCGCCGAGGGGACCGTCCGGATCGAGGGCGAGACCGCGCGCGCCGGCGATACCGTCCGTCTCGACCCGGGCGCGCGCGCGATCGTGGAGGCGCGCGGCGGTCCGGCAACGGCTATCCTGGTGCGGATCTGCGCGCGACCCACGCACCGGTAAGCCGGCCCGCGATCCCGCCGCCGAGCATGGCGGGAAACAGGATCGCGGTGCCCGCGATGCCGCGCCCCGGCAGCAGCGCGATCGCGACCGCGACGAAGGCGGCCATCACGATCAACCGGAAGGCCGCGAGCGTGCCGGCACGACGCAGTTCCGGGTCGAGCCCGGCGCCGCGCGCCCGCACGCCGACGGCGAACTGCGCGCCGACGATCCCGAGCGTCGCGGCCAACACGGCGAAGTAGAAGATCACGGCGATGTCGATCTCGGCCGACGTCGCGCCCGGGAGCGGCCCGTAGTGCATGACCAGCTGCACGCCCAGGATCAACAGCACGACGCCCGCCAGCCCCGCGACGTAGAGCGCCGTCGACGCCGGACGCGGCGCGAAATAGTCCTCGCCGATCCGCCGGTACAGCGTCCAGAGCCAGGCCGTCATCCCGAAGGTCCAGGCGAACGCGCTCAGCTCCGGCAGCAGGGTCAATACGGTCAGGTGCGCCGGGAAGACGAGGCTCAGCGCGAGCTGCGCGAGGCTGAAGCCGATGACGATATCGCCGAAGCTCTCGAGGCGAGCTGCGTACCGCTCGTCGCGAGCGCTCGCATGTCGCGACCGGTCGTCGCTCACTCGCTCGAACCAGCCGGTCGCCGAAGGCCCATGGCGTGCGTCAGGATCAGCGGGCCGACGCGCCCCGCGAGGATCAGGAACGGAAAGAAGATCGACACGCTGATCGCGAAGATCCGCGGGCCGTGCGCGCCGCCGTAGCCGATCCCGGCCATCGCGATCGCGCTTACGAACAGCCGCATCGTCGCCGTCACGCCGCGCGCGCGCAGCGGTCCGTCCAGCAGCGGCCAGCGCCTGTTCACGCCGTACAGGAAGAGCGCGCCCAGCAGGAGCTGCAGCAGCACGGACGACCCGAAGTACATCGCCAAGCCGTTCTTGACGTCGTTCGGACCGTCGAGTTGGATCGCGCGCATCAGCACCTGGACCATGTAGACCATCAGCACGGCCGCGCCCAGCTGCGCGAAGTTCAACGCGATGCTGAAGCTGTTCGGGATGAAATAGTGCCTGAAGAGATGGTTGTTGCGCACCCACAGCTGGCAGATCGTACCGAACGTCCAGACGAACGCGACCAGGCCCGAAGGATTGGCGAGCACGTCGATGATGCGCTCCTTCTTAAAAATGCCGACGGGAAGCTGCTGTCAAAAACCATCGAGAAGGTGATCGTCCTGCGGCGCGCGAAAAACGAGGTGCATATCGAGGAGGATCGCGACGTATGGT
>Ga0207667_10001203_pt1 | contig 32358 bp, 34 predicted proteins | sample KBSCornC52_FD_184301 | JGI IMG/M metagenome (GOLD analysis project Ga0207667, IMG submission 184301) | Corn rhizosphere microbial communities from Kellogg Biological Station, Michigan, USA - KBS Corn C5-2 (SPAdes) (version 2) | ecosystem: Host-associated > Plants > Roots > Rhizosphere > Soil ...
TCCTCGCCCATTGTGCCTCGTTCAACTCATACCGCCTGATACCCATCATCAGCTCCGTGCTTCAACACGGAACCCCATGAATCAGACATCACCCCATTTGGGAATCCTGAATGTCGATCCGGCCTAGTTAGCTCAGTGCGCTTCGGCCATCCGCGCTCGCGTTAGGAAGAACCGAAGTAACGGTAGCGCTTGTGGGATTACCGGCAAGAATGACAAAGCGGTCGTCGACGAAGTCGAACGTGGCGAGGATCACATCAAGGCGAAATTTGAGATCGCCTTGAAGGACACCGACCTACGCGCGGTCTTTGGCTCGGAGCGGAGGCACATTGTATACCAAGCCTTGCATGGCAAAAGCAAAAGCGATCCCAAGCATGGTGATGCTCGCGAGCCAGGCGGAGATCAGACCCGCAGCTGTCAGAAAAAGCCACATGAACAAGATAATCCCTGGTCGAAGATCAGATGAGACAGCCGGGCGCGACGATTTGGTCGGATGATGGCGGTCGAAGTCGCGGTCCAGCCACTCGTTGATTACATAGTTAGCTGATGCGATCGTGATTGCGGTTATAAAACCCAATAGCAAGCTGAGCGGAATCAATTCATTTTGCGGACCACGAAGATTCCATGCCACGACGACCCCCGGTAGAACAAAGACATGTTTGGTGACGTGATCGCAACGCGCGAGCGCTATATAGCTCCGCCATGACTCAAACTTTGGCTCCCCCGAGCCAGTGGCGCTACGCCGCATGAAATTTTCTCCGATGTAAATATAAACCGCAAAGCATTATAAAAAGGGTGTTCCTTGCCATACAGTCAACAGAGCGCAGCATCTCAATTAAGCGAGACCGGCAAGCGCCGCACCCATGGTGCGTCATCGCAAGCGCGATGGCGAGCTTGGTTGGATTTAGCGTCATTGCTGCTTACCACTGGTTTTCTTCTTTTCCGGTTGTATGGGGCCGCAGTCTCACTCCTATCTGAGCCCTGGATGGAAGGAGATTCCCAAAGCTATCTGGAGTTCTCTGACTATCGACCCCACGGCTATCCACTCTTCCTGGCCTTTCACCGCCTTATTTTTGGGAGTCTCACTCATCTGCCCCTGGTTCAGGCCACCTTCTATTATCTCGCCATATGGGTCCTTGCCTTTGCTATGTCCCGCAGGGCAGGCGGCTGGCTATTCGCGCCGGTGTTTGCACTTGTCGCAGTAAGCGCCCCCTTTCTGGACTTTGGTGGGGTCATGTCAGACACGAGCTTTGCCGCATGGCTGGCTCTGGGGATGGCGGCCTTTCTCCTTTATCGCTCGAGCGATAGGCCGGTATTTCTTGCGGCAGCTTCGTTCTGTTTTGGCTTTGCTGCCATCACGCGTACCATCGGTTATGTCGCGCTGGCGATCTATTTTTTTGTCATAGCGCTTCTGCTCCTGAAAAGATGGCGGCACGAGCTGGCACGGCTCATTGCGGCCATTGCTCCCGCAATCGTTCTCCTCTTCGCCGCGGCTGCAAGCAACTACTCCCAAAACGGAGAGTTTCGGATTGGCTCATGGGGCGGGGTCGCCCTGCTCGGCAAGGGGCTGGTGAGCGCTACGCCATTGCCACCTGCCGATAAACTGAGCCGTTTCAATTGGATTCCGCCCAAAACCTCACCAGCCCGCGTGGCACTTCGCGATGTCCATAGCCTCCCTCTGAAAATGTTACTGGTTCGCCAATATTATGAATATCTCCGTTATCAGCTCGTATGGAAGGAGCTGGATCGCCGGGAACCGTCTTGGCGCGACGCCACGGATCCCGAGCGCGAAGCCTTCGCCCGCTTGCTTGCTAAAGCCTACATCAAGAACGATCCAGCAACCTATGCCGAACTGGTGCTGCTCGACTATCTTTCCATGTGGACAGTCCCGCGACTCCTCACGCCGACTGAATGCGCCGCGCTTGGCTCTGAATATGACAGGTTGACGTACCTTCCCTACCTCAGGGAGTTCGCGCAGACTAAGGAAGGAAGCATAGATTATTACCGCGTGGTGCCCGCACCATCTTCGATTAGCCTCGTGTACCTTGTGCGGTTGGCGAGCGGGGCCTTTGCGCTTGTGACCCTTGCCGTGGCGATCTTTTTGTTGGTTCGAACGCGGGAATTTTTCAGTCGCAATTGCGTTGATCTCTTTCTACCCGTTGCCATTGTGAACGGCTGCTATCTTGCAACGGCTGTTATGGAAGGTGGGTTTGAACGCTATGTAAGCGGAACTTGGCCGCTCCTGAGTTCTGCTCTCTTCGTTGGACTAAATGCGCTCACCTACCGCAATTGGAAAGCGCGAAAATGTGTCACTGTTGAAGCAACCGTTGAATCTCAGCATCGGAAACCGACGGACAGCCATTGGTCAGATTGACCATCTTGGCGTTCAAGTCCGGCCCGAGGTTCGGGCTCGCCACGTCTGTAAGCTTACCGTCGCGGTAGGTTGCGGAGAACGCCTGCCGCCCGGCATAGCCACCAAATCCGTTGCGGCCATTCAGCGAGAAGCGAACGGTCCAATGAGCGCGCTCCCAGGTGTTTCCCACACCAGGGTATCGAAACGGCTTGCTGACTTCTGGCTCGCATAGCCTAAAGTCGCGCACCGACGCTGGATCACGCAGGGTAGCGCGGAGGTTGGCGACGATCGGCGGCAGCACATCCGTCGGCTTCGGTCCCGGGTCATCGAACCCAGCCGGCATCTGATCTTGCGCAGCAACCGGACTCGTTAAAAGAGCAAGCACTGAAAGCGCGATGGCGCGCCTGCATCTCCGTGCAAGGTTTAAATGAGCTGCCGCATCACGATCGCCAAAACCTCTCGAACAGGGTCGGCTCGTCCGACCCACCGGCACGCATCGCTCAATTCTTCCCATGCATCGAGCCCCTCTCCCATCGCATGCGACCTATAGGGACTATAGTCCCTGGTGACTATAGTCATTCTTTCTACCCATCTGTCGGATGGAAGACTGGCGGGTGCTCCTCGGCAAGAATGTACGGCGGCTGCGCCTCCAGCGCGGGCTCAGCCAGGAAAAGCTTGCCGTCGATGCCGAGATCGACCTCACCTATCTCGGCGGGATCGAGCGCGGTCGGCGCAATCCAAGCCTGATGGTGATGGCGCGAATTGCTGCCGCGCTATCGGTTGCGTTGCCTAACCTGCTTGAGACGGAGCTGTAGGGCAGCAATACCGTGAAACATCGGTTATCCGCATAATACGCATTCGCTGATAGGCGCTCACTGTGCGAACCCGGCCCCCAAGCGGGCCACCTGCCAGAATTGCAACACTTCGCTGTAGGGGGCTTATTTCGCCAAAGGCAGGACATGCCTTTTCTGGCGCAGCATTACGCCTCACCGTAATGGTGATACCCGCCAAGTATCGAACGGGGCCAGCACCACAGGACTGGGAACGGTTCACATTGCGGCCGTCTCCCCATGCCGTTTCGCTTCCAGCATCAGATACTGGGTCGTGCCCGTAATCCTCTTGCCGTTGATCTCGACCGTGCGCACAGTGCCGAGCACCTTTTTGAGGTCGGTCCGCAGGCCCTTGGAACCGGGTGGCCGGCCCTTTGGGTTGCCCGATTTGCCCTTCGGGAACTGATGCTCCTTGGGCGGATTGCGGTAACCGGTCTTGCCATCATCGGGGCCTTTGGGCGGTTTGTTGACATGCCTGCCCATCGCTTAGTCTTCTGTTTCGCTGAGACGCGCGGCTGCGATCTGGTCGAAGGTGCGGCCATCCCCGTCGAGGATGGGGGTCAAGCTGGTGGCTGCAGCGATGCGCTTGACGGCCACGTCGATGTACAGCGGGTCAATTTCGATGCCGACGCCGATACGGCCAGCCTTGTGCGCGGCGATGATGGTCGTACCACTGCCTGAGAACACATCGAGAACGACCCCGCCGGGATTGCTGCAGTCTCGGATCGCGTCGATGACGAGCGCGATCGGCTTCGGCGTAGCGTGGGCCTCGAGGTCCTCCTTGCGGCCCTTGCGGAACGTGTTCACGCCCGGATAGCCCGACCAGAGATTGGTCCGGTACCGGCCGTGCTGCCCCAGCTGGAAATTGTTGGTATGCTTGGCCTTGCCAGACTTGAAGACGAAGACCAGCTCATATTGGCTGCGGTAGAAGGACCCTTGTCCGCCCACGCCCTTATCCCAGCAGATCAGCTGCTTGAACTCTGAGTAGACGCCGTCGGCGGCGTCGAGCATCTCGCGGATATGGCGCCAGTCCTGGAAGTGAAAATGCAGCGAGCCGTTCTTGCTGAAGCGGACACAATTGCGGAACACCGACCGCAGGAAGCCGGTGAACTCGGATGCGGTCATCTCGCCCGAGGCCATGGCGAACTCGCGGAATTTGGTCTTGGTGCCGCGACCACCTCCGCGGACATGGCCATTGACCTTCACGTTATAGGGCGGATCGTCGAAGACTAGGTCGGCCTTTTGACCCCGCATCAGCGTCTCCAAACTCTCGACGAAGATCGAGTTGGCGCACAACAGACGATGCGCCTTGCCGAAGTTGGCAGCGATCGGTGCAACGCCTTTCGGATGGAACATCCAACAGTCGCCGGGACGGCTGACCGCAACCTGCGAAGTCACCGGGGCTTCCGGAGGCTCCAGCTCCTGATCGTCATCGTGGACAAGCTTGAAGGTCACGTCGGCAGTGGAATAGCCGATTGTCTCGAGGTTGAAGTTGGAATGGAACAGAGCGTCGATCTCCTTCTGTAATTTTTTGACGTCAATGCCACTCAGCTCGGCGAGACGGTTCTCCGCGAGCGCGAACGCGCGCTTGTCCAATTCCGAGAGGTGATCGGCCCGGATCACCGGCACCTCGGCTAACTTGAGCTTTTTGGCCGCATGCCAACGGGCATGACCGGCCAGAATCATCAGGTCAGCGTCGCAGACGATTGGCACGAGCCAACCGAACTGCTCGATGGCGGCAGCAAGCTGGGTGATCTGGCGCGGACCGTGGGTCCGCGCGTTGTCGGGGTTCTCCCACAGGAGGGTGGTTGCGAGGAGTTCGATCTTCGCATGGGTCATGATTGTCATTGCTGGCCTCGGCAGTATCCGCAGTTCGGACGGGCGCGGCGGTTTATCTGAACCACCGGCACGGTGCGTAGGCCGACGCGCTTGGCGGCCAACCACAGCGCCTGACCCGAGAGAATCACGCCGTCATGATCGACCAGGATCGGCACGAGCACACCGGCGCGCTGGATGGCCGCAGACAGCGCCGCGATGGAGGCGGGCGAATACAGGCCGCTACCCCGTGCCGGACGCAGGAGATGGGTCGCAACAAGACGAAAGCTGCGCTTGGACTTACGCATCGGAAGCCCCCTCGGCCGATTGGTCTTGGTGGCTGCGGTTCAATCGAACCACCTGCACTTCCCTTAATCCCAGTCGCTCCGCCACCAGCAAGCGGTAGCGCGAGATGATCCCATCCTCATTGATGAGGATCGGCGACAGAAAGCCGAAAAGATTGATTGCTGCTTTCTTTTGAATGGCTTGTTTGGACGTGTCGGACATGCGCTCCTCCAAAAAAGGGGAGCGACACATAAATGCCGTTGCTAGGCGGCCGCACTCATCAAATCGGCTCGAATTTCTCAGCTGCCAGTCAAGCGCAAATACGTCTTACGAGAAAAAGGAGCGTGGACGTGGCGGCAGTTTGCGCTGTTTGGCGACGATGTTGAGCATGGCTCCGCGTGAAAATGAACCGAGTCCGAGCTTCGGTTGAAGCAGCCGGTACGTCATTTCAAGCGCTTGTTCCGAGCGGGACAGCCTTCGGTCTATCTCGCTTAGGTCTACAGCACCGAAAATGCGGTGCTGGTAGGGCGGATCACCGCCGAGCTGCCTGTAGAGGTCGTTGTACACTTCCTTGATGACCGCATCGCGGAAGCGCTTGTCGCGATATCGTTGGTACGCTTTGAAATCATTCTGGATGGAACAATGCGGACCCGAGGCCAGCCGCTTGAGCAATATGCGGATGAGATTCTGAGCAGGGCCGGATCGCCTCTCCGAGCCGATGACGAGCATGAGCTTTCGCGGCTGATCTTTACGCGGGCGGCCGCGAATTTGGGGGGATGCTGGATCAAGGTATCTGCGGAGCGCTTTTAGGTGTTCGCCGCGAAGCAGCGGCGGGCGGATGCTTTCCACCGCTTCAAGCAGATACTCATCATAGGGGCGCCAGCCCGACTTCACGCGCCGGACAAAACCTCCCAGCGACTCAAATCTGACATGAGAGAAGTCAGCCATGGGAGGTTCCGCTTGCATTGCGGGTCTTGATCACTGATCCTTCGATTTCGCCCGCTGTTTTATAAAATAGCGAATTCCGGATTGGGCGTCGCGAATTTGCTGGCTTAGACAAGGGTGATGTCGGCCAAATTCGCCAACATTTTTCATAAATCCCTGTAGAATCGCTGTTATGCAGGGATTTGCGACACGCAGACCGGTTCGCTCCGGACTGGGTCGCGCACCATCCCAATCCTACCGCCCTGACTTTCCGCCCGAAATTGGCCGCCAATTTGTTCCATCCGGCAGGCTCACCAATTCTGCTGGCAAGACCTCTAGCGCGGTAGCTAATCGCTCAAGAGCGCGGATCGTGGGATTGCGAGTGCCTCGCTCAAGCGCGAGCGCATCCGGCGCCAGACCTACAAAACACGCGAGGAAGCCCGGCAGGACGTGTTCGATTACGTCGAAATGTTCTACAACCCGGTGCGAAATCAGGTCAGGAACGGGATGCTGTCGCCCGTCGAGTTCGAACGGCAGCAGATCTTGAAAGCGGAAGGCGTCTAGAAAACTAGGGGCTATTCAGAGTGGGTCTTAGAAAGCCGACCCACCAATAAGGTATGAGCGACCGATCTCCCGGCTTCCTTTTCCAAACCGGCGCTTATGAGCTTGTTAGCCCGATTAGTAGAGCCATAGTAGGATTCGTCTATCTCTAGCTTGCGTTGCGCGGTCGCCTCAATCAGCCTTGACCGGGCGCATGTGGCGGATGCGTCGTCTCTTTGGAGGGAGGATGCCAGATGCGCCATGATCTGCCCAATTTATTTTCCGCATCACAACAATCTTGTCGTAATTTGGGCCTCGCTGTCCTATACCGAGGGCATCGCGCTTCACTATTTGGGCGTAGGGCGACTGAGAGATGCTTCGTGCTCCCGCTCATGTGGAGGCGAACATTGAACAATTTTTTGGAAGATCTGTGCGACGGCGCGGCCTCGGTGGCGGCTGCAGCGGTTCAGCGCCAAACCTTGGATGATAAACGGCGCGTGTTCGCGGAAGATTTTGCCGGCGGTCGAATCGGAACGCGCTTCAATACGTTCGAACATCGCTCTCGAATTCTTCGTCAATTAGCCGCCAAGATCAACGAAATGCCCCGGAATAACGAGGAAAAACGTCTTGTCAGCTTCGTATCGCATCGGCGCATAGGATGAACACCATATCAGATGAAGCGGAAGAAGCTGAGTTGATGGACAGGTACGGAATTATGCGCGTGCCTGCTTGTGAGTTCCTGTACAAGAACTATCGATATTCGAATTTGCACGATGCCGTTGCTCAGGCAAGGAGGGATCAAGCCAAGCCCGCTAAATGATGGCATCTGCCTGGTGAACAAAGCCAAGCCCCCAAATTATATAGGATTTCAGATGTATCCTTCAGCCACCCTGTGTCGCGCGCAGGAAATGTATCAGCGTGATCGCGCCGCTAAGGCAGAGCTTCCCCACGCCCGCATCATCGCCGCCAGAGCCGCTACGGCGTGGGGGAAGGAGGCGCTTGTAGCCGAGGGTCGCGAAGAGCGGCGGCGGCAGTCACAAGCTGTCGCTGACAGCATGTCGTTGCGCAGTTTGCGAGAAATCGACCGATGGTGCAGCGAGAATCCCGACCGCGAAAGTTCAAATGATTGAATATGGTGGGGCTAAATCGTTCAACATCTCATGTCAGGATGAAGGCAGTGCAGTTTGAGATCCATTTGGAAGGCGTGACGCGTCTGACATCGCTAAGGAATGCTGGTGGAGATTGGCGCTGGGAATTGGTCGACGACGATGGCATCGTTCAGGCGAGTGGCGCTGGCTATCACAGCAAAGCGGATTGTAAAAGGGCTGTCGAAGCTTTGAGAGCAACGAACTTGGAGACGCCCGTTATCAATCGCGCCCCTCTGGATGCTCAACCATAGTAATAGTTATGTGCGCCTAGGCCGACATTGCTTGTAGATTGCCGCAATTCTCTCGGCATAATCGCACACATCCGCAGTACCTTGAAACGAGTAGCTAAAGTAGATCGTCGCCAGCCTGACATCCAACAACGGGTTGCAGCTATGACGGGCCCAAATCTCTTGATCTCCTAAGTCATTCTTTTCTATCGCTATGACATGCAGCGAATGCTTGATCATATTGCCGCTTCTATAGGCCCATCATCACAAGCATTCATTGAGCAGGTGGGCAGCGAATCGCTGAAAGATCACGTCGCTTTGCCGATCGCTGATTCGCGCGCAGGTAATGCTACCACACTCTTTTTTGCTTCCGCTGATTTTTTAGGCTTTCGAATTTCTTTGTTGCCTCGGCGTTGACCTTTGGCCACGTCTTTGCTCCTTGGCGGCGTTCGAGCGGGATAGCCAACGCTCTGATCCGGTTGGAGCAGCGCTACACCGATAGGCGCCCACAGCTCGGATAGCCAGTGCGAAACGCAATTCTTTTTCACCGCGGTTAGAGACATTCGAGAAAGGCTAGCTAAATTTGGATGCGAGCCAGATGAAATTTTGCCTGTCTTCTTTGCCGGGATTGGCAGCTAAGCCGATTTCATCGACGTCGAAACCCGCGTTTTCCAAACGTGTTACGAAGGCGGCGTCTGCATAGGCAGACCATATTGCGAGTATGCCACCGGGTCTCAGCGCAGCATGGGCCGACCGCAATCCCCAATTGCAGTAAATGCGGTCATTGGCGAGATGGATAAGGCCATCGGGGCCATTGTCGACATCCAGCAAGATCGCATCGAAGCGGTTGGGTGAGCTGGCTATCACGTCGTGAACATCGCCGATCTTGAGCGAGACGCGCGGGTCCGAAAGATAGTTTTTGAAGAGGTGGGCCAGTGGCCCCTTGGCCCAGGCGGCGACCTTCGGGACGAGTTCAGCGACCGTGACTACCGCTCCTCGGGGCAACACTGCCAGCGCGGCGCCTAGGGTAAATCCCATGCCGAGCCCGCCGATCAGAACACTTCCCTCAGCTCCCAGTCGCGCGCAAGCCAGCGTCGCCAGTGCCTGTTCGGAATGCGCCACCTCACTGCCCATTAACTCATCCGAGCCGAACTGGATCGAAAAAGCATCTCCACACTGAAGCAGGTGCAATTCGCCTCCGCCGGGAAGATCGGCAGTGTCGATCAGTTTGATGGGTGCCCGAGCTGCCTCGCTGGCCGCCTTCTGCACCTGAGGCGCCCCACAATCAGCGGTCAACTCGGAAAGCCCCACCGACTGGCATCAACACCACTGGAGACATATCGCGCCCCTGATCTCTGGCGACAGGATGCTTGCAACGTTGGTCGATTATACGTCGCTGTTCCATGGAATTCCCGTTCGATGAAATCACGCGAGCTAGTCCGGTTGACACTCGCGCATGGAGGTGAAGCGGAGCATGGTCATGTTTCGGGTCTAATGACAAGCGACGCAGGCTGGCCGTGTTTTGATCTAGTCGGTGCCGCTGGAACGCGCAATCCGCATCAGCGAACCACGCGTCCAACTCTTTGTTTAGGACGGCCCAACCCACGCACGTCCACTTCATCAATGGCCTTTGGCAAATCGTCGAAATCTGGGGTCTCTTCACCACGTTACACGCAACGAAAGTCGGCTACCTACCGCTTAAGCTCGGTTTCCGTGGATTGGCCTATGAAATCGGGATTCTGTATCGACCGTCCCAACTGCCACGTCCGAAGAGGTCGTGCCGTCGTCGAAAGGATGATCTCGCTTGCTTTCAACCGCAGCCTGCCGCTTCGGCGACCCTCGTCATCGATCGCGTATAGCCGCGACGCGTAAATCCAAAAAATCGATGCCACGTCGCTGCCGGTGCCAGCTAAACCGTTTTGCCGCGTCTGCAGCGATCACGACTGCGGTCCTCGCAATTGCTTGACGGGAGCATTCAATGCGCCCACAGCGACTCATTGGCACTCCATCTCCACGAGTGCCAAATCGCAATTTGGCAGCGCTGGCTACCGCTTGTGAATGCGACGCGCTCGTCGCGACCCAGCAAGAAGGAAGCGAAGCATGACATTTCGCCCGCTCCATGATCGCCTACTCGTTCGACGCATCGAAGCCGCCGAAAAGACCGCCGGCGGCATTATCATCCCCGATACCGCCAAGGAAAAACCCCAGGAGGGCGAAGTCGTCTCCGTCGGTTCGGGTATTCGAGGCGAAGACGGCACGGTCACGCCGCTCGACGTAAAGGCCGGCGACAAGATCCTGTTCGGCAAATGGTCAGGCAGCGAGGTCAAACTCGACGGTGAAGACCTGATCATTATGAAGGAAAGCGACGTTCTCGGTATAGTTGGCTGAGTTAACCAGGGCTCACTCTACGATCCTATTTTCGAAGGAAGCAATTCATGTCAGCCAAAGATGTAAAATTTTCGCGTGAAGCCCGTGAAGGCATCGCGCGCGGTGTCGACATTCTCGCCAACGCCGTTCGCGTGACGCTCGGCCCCAAGGGCCGCAACGTCGTCATCGACAAGTCGTTCGGTGCTCCTCGCATCACCAAGGACGGCGTCACCGTCGCCAAGGAAATCGAACTCAAGGACAAGTTCGAGAATATGGGCGCGCAGATGCTGCGTGCGGTCGCCTCGAAAACGCACGATCATGCTGGAGATGGCACTACCACCGCAACCGTTCTCGCTCAGGCGATCGTCCGTGAGGGCATGAAATCTGTCTCGGCCGGGATCGATCCGATGGACCTCAAACGCGGAATTGATCTCGCTGTCATCAAGGTGGTCGAGGATTTAAAGGCCCGTTCCAAGCCAGTCGCCAACAATGAGGAAATAGCCCAGGTCGGCATCGTTTCGGCGAACGGTGACGAAGTTGTCGGCCGCAAGATCGCCGAAGCGATGGCGAAGGTCGGCAAGGAAGGAGTGATCACGGTCGAAGAGGCCAGCGGGATCGAGTTCGAGCTTGATGTCGTCGAAGGCATGCAGTTCGATCGCGGCTACCTGTCGCCCTACTTCATCACCAATACAGAAAAGATGACGGTTGAACTCAACGATCCGTACATTCTGATCCACGAGAAGAAGCTTTCCAACCTGCAGGCCATCCTGCCGATCCTCGAGGCGGTTGTGCAATCCGCGCGTCCGCTGCTGATCATTGCGGAGGACGTTGAAGGGGAGGCGCTGGCTACGCTCGTCGTCAACAAGCTGCGCGGCGGCCTTAAAGTTGCTGCCGTCAAGGCGCCTGGCTTCGGCGACCGTCGCAAAGCGATGCTTGAGGATATCGCAATCCTGACGAGCGGTCAGACCATTTCCGAGGATCTCGGCATCAAGCTTGAAAATGTGACGCTCGATATGATGGGCACTGCCAAGCGCGTCACGATCGACAAGGATAACACCACCATCGTCGATGGCGCGGGCGCCGCCGATGCGATCAAAGGCCGGGTCGAAGCAATCCGCGCACAGATTGAAAATACTACCAGCGACTATGACAAGGAGAAGCTCCAGGAGCGTCTTGCAAAACTCGCCGGCGGCGTCGCGATCATCAAGGTCGGCGGCTCAACCGAGATCGAGGTCAAGGAACGCAAGGATCGCGTCGATGACGCGCTTCACGCCACCCGCGCTGCGGTCGAGGAAGGCATCCTTCCCGGCGGTGGCACCGCCCTCCTTTATGCTTCAAGAGTGCTCGATGCCTTGAAGGGCCAGAACGATGATCAGACGCGCGGTATCGACATCATCCGTAAGGCACTGCAGGCTCCGCTCCGGCAGATCGCGCAGAACTCCGGTCATGACGGTGCGGTTGTTGCCGGTAAGCTCATCGACGGCAATGACCAGAATCTCGGATTCAACGCACAAACGGAAGTCTACGAGAACCTCGTGCAAGCGGGCGTGATCGACCCAACCAAGGTTGTGCGCTCCGCTCTGCAAGACGCAGCGTCGGTCGCTGGGCTGCTCATTACCACGGAAGCTGCGGTGGCCGAGACACCCGACGATAAGCCCGCGATGCCAGCGATGGGTGGCGGAATGGGTGGTATGGGCGGGATGGACTTCTAGACCTCGGCCTGACGCTCAAGAACCTTAAGGGAGCCGGGTTCGACTCGGCTCCCTTCGCAATGGGGGACGCCGGCAATTCGATCGGCAACGGGATATTGGAGAACATCAATGTCGAAGGTCGCGGTTCGCCCTTACCTGGTTTCAAAAGATACCGACGGTCGCTTTCGGGTCACAGTTCGGACGACGCGCTTCAATTCGCAAAACTATCCGCTGGTGACGTCCATCATGCTCGATGATAGCTTTTTTACAGCGACCGCGGCCAAGGCTTATATCCGAGCCGAATATGGGGCCGTGGCGGCGGATATAGCTACAGCCTGAAGACGAGCCGCTCATCAATTCTTGGCTTCGCTCCCGCGTATCGCGCGTGCCGTACCGACGCTCCGATGCCGGACTCGACTATTATTTCGAACTGCGGCGGGCGCGACCTCACTGGTCTTCAACTGAAATATTGCGCCTAAAACTGTTCTTACGCGTTACCCTTCGAGCGAAGCTGGCATTTCGGTCCCATTCGCAGCGGCAGGAGAGTTGGCGCACCATGAAACTCTTATCGACACGAGGAGAGGGTCATGGATTTCTCGGAAACCGCGACTACCGGCATCCAGGGCCTTAATGACGTCACTGCCGGCGGCCTGAACCATTGACGAGATTTCAAGGCGTGCTTCGCGGCGTTCCGACTATGATCAGCTCGGCCTCGCCGCTGGACAATCCTTGGGCTGTTTTGCCGACTCGGCATGGCCGGCTGCAGTCAAAAATGGAACGGACCGAAGCGGTAGCCGCAAGGCAGCCAAATTAATGACCTGTCATTTCTGCCGAGCTGAGCGTTTCTTGCTGTCGCCTCAGAAAAAACGCTTTCACTGCCCGGCAGTCATTTGCCAGTTGCGGCGCTCCATGAGCTCCATGCCTAGCTTGCGGATCAGTTCGCTAACCTCAGGGCTTGGATGCCCTTTGCGGATTTCATCCTGGCCATGATTGAGAAGATCGTGCCAATAAGCGAATGTGTCTTTATGAACCGGCAGGTTCCGGAATCGCAGTACGCTTTTCAGCGTGGCGCGGAGGTTTTCGCTCAGCGTTCCGTGTAGATCCATGGTTCTCAATGCGCCTTATCGGCGCCACTGCCAATGCCAATTTTCTGTGGACCGTATCGGTTTGATGCAACTGGGCACTTCATGATATCGCCCGCAGGATTCCGTCGCGGGAACCCCGCAACTATTGACCAGTAAAAAATGAGATTGCCGGTTAGGGAGGCGACGGTCTGCTCGTCTCCTGCTTCGAGTGCGTCTGCTATGTAGGCCCATATCTATGGCGAGATTGCCCTGTAGAGCCGCGGTTTGAGGATGGCCTGGACCTTGGCAAACAGTTCCGGATCGATGATCGCCTCATGCTGACCCTCATGGATCTGGTCGCGGTGCCGGACCTTGCCGATGTAGATCGGGTTCTGGAGCAGCGCCGCCAGCGGTCCCTTGCTGAACGGGATGCCGCCGACCGTCCTGCCATCGCGATAGGTCCTGCTCTTGGTGACAATGCCCCGGTCATAGAGTTCGTCGACCAGCGCTCCGATCGAGCGCAGCTCGACATAGCGCTCGAAGATTAGCCTGACCGTTGCAATGGGGGGCGGCTTCACATGTGTTGATGGCTCGCGCATGAAGCCAAGATGAAAACAATTGTCGATCCTGATCGCGCGCTCACGGAGCAGCTTGCGCGTATCCGCACCGAGTTCCAGGTGCCCACAGATTTCCCGCCTGCCGTTATCGCAGCGGCGGCGACCGCAACGCAGCGCAGGCTGTCCGAGCATGTCGACCGCACCTCTGTTCGCTTCGTCACGCTTGATCCTGCTCCCTCTGTCGATCTCGATCAGGCGTTTGCGATCGAGAAGACGGGTTCCGATATCCTCCTTCACTATGCCATCGCCGATGTTGCCTGGTTCGTCGAAGATGGCGGTGCGCTCGACATCGAAGCCTGGAAGCGAGGCGAGACCATCTATTTTCCCGATGGCAAAGCGAGCCTCTACCCGCCTGTCCTGAGCGAAGGCGCTGCAAGCCTGCTGCCGAACGTCGACCGGCCCGCCATTATCTTCTCCGTCCGTGTCGCAGCGGACGGGGTCGCGCACCTCGATGGCGTCGAACGGGCCGTGATCCGGTCCGCCGCCAAACTTGCTTATGAGACGGTTCAGCCTGAGGACCTGCCGGCGGATTTTGCCGAGCTTGCGCGGCGCATCCAGTCGGCAGAGCTTGAACGGGGCGCTGCGCGGGTTGATCCACCCGAGCAAGAGGTGACCGAGAGCGAAGACGGAGGATTGCGTCTCGCTTTCAGACCGCGGTTGGTATCGGAGGCGCAGAACTCGGCGCTGTCGCTCGCTACCAATCTCGCGGTCGCCGCAGTGCTCCATGAGCATCATACCGGGCTGTTCCGGGTAATGGCGGGTCCCAAGCCGGCAGCAATCGATCAGCTCCGGTGCACGGCGGGCGCTTTCGGATTGAACTGGCCCAGGGATATGCCGCTTGAAACCTTTTCGCGCACGCTTAGGCCGAACGATCCAAAGGATGCAGCCTTCATGCTCGCGATCCGCCGCGCCGGTACTGGCGCCACCTATGCCCCCTATCGCGATGGTGAGACACCGTGGCATGCGGCGGTGGCAGCGACATACGCCCATGCCACGGCTCCGCTACGCCGCCTCGCCGACCGCTACGTGATCCGTGCCGCCCTTTCTGTCATGCTGGGACAGCCCGTCGAAGAGCGGGTGAGTGCCGCCTTCGAGAAACTGCCTGCCGTCATGGCACGCGCCGATGCACGAGCCGGACAAATCGAGCGAGCAGTCGTCGACCTCGCCGAAACTATATTGCTCTCGCATCGGGAGGGCGAGCTATTCTCAGCGGTGGTGATCGATACAGACGAACGCGGTTCGCGCATTCAACTACGCGACGTGCCTGTGGTTGCTCGGATCATCGACAAAGGCCTGGTGCCGGGCAGCGCGCTTAATGTCCGGCTGGCCGGCATTGACACCGCCCATCGTCTCCTACGTTTCGCGCCGATCTGAACTGGCTTCCGGGCTTCGATCAGCTATCGATCCTAATGACCCATCTTGGGACCTTGCGGACTGTCCGGATTGGAACAGGATAGCGGTAAGCTGCCTTTCGTTGAGATGAGTTCATCAGCCCGGGGGGACGACGCGGCTCCAAGCCTGAACTCCCGGCTGAACGTCCGCCGTTGCATAATCACCCGCCGGTGCCAAAAACGCCTTATATTGGTGTCCCCGAACCGGGTGCAGCTCAGGTACCATTGTTGCCATGACGTTGTTCGTTGCGCCCTGGGGCCAGCCACAAAGGCTTTGAAATCGCGCTCATACTGCCCACAAGGCTAACGATTGTCGGTACTCACTTTTACCATCTCTGGATGACCGACCGGTCACTTGGGAAGGATCGCTAGTCGCCTCCGCCTGAAGCAAAAATTGCTGCTACTGCAGACGGCGATGATGGGAAATAGCCGTGGACATAGCTCGCCCATAGCGACCCGTGGCGAAACAGCGGTTCGCCCCCGCCAACATTTGGGTTGTGCGCGACACGGTGCGGGGCAAGTGAGGTATCGAGTCGGGAAAAGTGAAATGTGTGTCCGCGCAGGCTGCCTTCCGGCAAATCAAGCTGCTGAAGGCCGAGGGCGGCGAGACGGGTTTGCATCGTGGCAATCCCGGGCATCAGGCCCAGCATCGGCGCGCGCCTTCCCTTGCCATCATCAAGCGCATCGAGACAGTAGAGCATGCCGCCACATTCGGCGAGGATGGACTTGCCCGTGCTGTGATGCGCGCGGATCGCGTCCCGCATGGAAACATTGGTGGCCAGTTGATCGAGATGCAGTTCGGGATAGCCGCCCGGTAACCAGAGGGCGTCGCATTCGGGGAGTGCGGCATCGTCCAGCGGAGAAAAAAACCGCACTTGTGCGCCCAGCGACCGCAGGCAATCAATGTTCGCAGGGTAGATAAAACCGAAGGCTGAATCGCGACCGACGGCTATCGTCACACCTTGAAGGAGCGGCACCGTCTTAGAGTCGACAGGAGCGGGAAAGGCAACGGGATCGGGCAACCAGCCAGCCTCTGCGGGCAGTGCGTTCGCCGCGTGGTCAAGGCGCTGGTCGAGGTCGGCAACCTCGGTTGCCTGCACCAGTCCCAGATGGCGTTCGGGCAGTCCCATCTCTGCGTCACGGCACAGCGTGCCAAGCCATTGCAGGCCGGGGCGCAAACTCTCTTCCAACATCGCGGCATGACGCTCGCCGCCCACACGGTTGGCGAGCACGGCAGCCACGTTCACATCCGCGCGCCAGTTGGCGAGCCCGTGTACCAGCGCACCGAAGGTCTGCGCCATGGCACTGCCATCAATTACCGCCAGCACCGGCAGACCGAAACGGGCGGCAAGGTCGGCCGCGGAGGGATCGCCATCGAACAGACCCATCACCCCTTCGACAAGGATCAGGTCCGCCTCGCGCGCGGCATCGCCCAACAGACGGCGGCATTCCTCCTCCCCGCACATGAACAGGTCGAGCTGATAGACCGGCGCGCCCGAAGCCTGCTCCAATATCATTGGGTCAAGAAAGTCCGGCCCGCATTTGAATACGCGAACCCGCCGTCCGGCCTTGCGGTGCAACCGTGCCAGGGCTGCGGTCACCAATGTCTTGCCTTGCCCCGATGCCGGCGCCGAGATGAGCGCCGCCGGGCAATGCGCCACGCTCACCGGTCAATACCCTCCTGCGCGCGAATGCCATCGCGGAAGGCGTGCTTCACATCGCGGATGGAACTGACCGTATCGGCGGCTTCGACCAGCGAGTCATGGGCTGCGCGGCCCGTGATGACGACATGCTGCATGGCGGGCCGGGCAAGGATCGGTGGCAGAATCTCGTCCAGCTCAAGATAGCGGTAGGTAATAAGGTAGGTCAGTTCGTCCAGCACGACGAGGCTGATCGCGGGATCGGCCAGCGTGCGTTTCGCCTTTTCCCAACCCGTGTGGGCGGCGGCGACGTCGCGGGCGCGGTCTTGCGTTTCCCAGGTGAAGCCTTCGCCGCACTTTTCCCAGATCACGTCGGGGTGGCGGGAGAAGAAGGCACGCTCGCCCACGTCTTCCGCCCCCTTGATGAACTGGAATACCGCAGCCTTCCGGCCATAGCCCAGAGTGCGCGCAACCATGCCGAAGGCGCTGGAGGACTTGCCCTTTCCGTTGCCGGTGAGGACGAGGAGCAGGCCCTTGTCAGTTTGGGCGGCGGCGATTTTTGCATCGACCGCCGCCTTGTGCTTTTGCGCGCGTTCCTTGTGGCGGCGCTCTTCGTCCGTGCTCACGGGCGCTGGCTGGCGCGCGTTTCGGGCCGGATGAAATGCAGCAGCGTAACACCCGCCGCGGCCAGCCCGCTCCAGCCCAGCGTCGCCAACAAGGTGAACGGGAAATACTTTGCCAGACGCGGCAGGAACTCGGCAAGGGCAGGATCGGTAAAGCGGCCGCCGAGGAAATAGAATCCCCCGCTGGAAAACAGCTCCGAAACGAATGTCGCCGCAGCCAGCAGGACCGCGATAGCCGGCAGGGCTGCGGCGCGCGCACCCCAGCGGGCCTGCGCAAAGCGTCCCGCAAGCCACATCGTCCCATAGGCCGGAACAAGCATCCAGTAAGCGGATGTGAAGCAGAAATCCGACTGGCCGAACCAGTTGATCACCACCACATCGATGGCGAAGGCCAGCAGGAACAGGGCGCCAAAGGCCACGGCCTGGCGCGCGAAGAAGCCCAAGACGAAGAAGCTCGCCAGGCTGGTATCGGGCAAGTGCAGATACTGGCTCAGCGAATGGGTACGCGTGGCCAGCATGACCAGGGCCAATACGGCAAACACGATGGTATCAACATTGAAACGGCGTATCATTAGCGGCACTCCCTTGGCCTGGACCGAACACGTGTCGTCCACCAAGGGGCCGCTCCCCACGGGATTGACCCTCGTCCGCCCGGTTCATCCCGCCCGCGCGAAGGAACGACGGTATCGGGCCGGTTTCCTGACTTCCGGATCGCCGCGCTTTTCGCCGCCTTCTCGGGAACTTGCGTTCCCAATGGCATCGTGGCGATGCGCTATCCGGTTACAGTTGCGGGAGCAGTGCCGGCTTTGACCCGAAGGCCGCCCGGACTTCCCGATTAAGCCCGTTCGGGCACCCGTTACGCCATTGCGGATATATCAGTGCGGCGATCCGCGCAAGCATTCGCACTTGCAGCATCTTGCGCGTGGCGATAAGTGCGCAATTGCGACAGGTTCCCCGAAAGGGGATCAAAAGGGAACGGAGTTCGAAACTCCGGCTGCCCCTGCAACTGTAAGCGGCGAGCCGACCGGCCATTACGCCATTGGGACATTTCAGTCCTGAGAAGGCGGCCGGAACGGCATTGACCCGTGAGCCAGGAGACCTGCCTGACGCGGTCGTTCTTCATCCGGGCAGGGTGCACCGGGTGTCCGAGGTTCCCGCTTTCAAAGCGGTCCAGCCCTCGCGCAACGACAGCCACCGCCTGCCGGGAAGCCCGAGCGGGAGGGGCGTTTGCGTGGGCCTTGTTGCGCCCGCGCTCGCGCCTTCCTTCGGTCCGACCGGCCGGCAAATGCCGTTCGTCATTGAAGGGGCCGCACCATGCGCTTTGCCCGATTTTCCGTTGCTTGCCTGATCTCCCTGCCTCTGGCTCTTCCCGCCGCCGGTCATGCCGAGGAGGCGGGGGGCGATCCTTCCATCATCGTCACCTCGCTGCGCACGCCGGTCGAGCAGCCCCGCGTGTCCGCCATCGTCACCGTGCTTGATGAAGAGGCGATCCGTCAGCAGCAGCCGATTGCCCTGACCGATATCCTCCTGCGCACGCCCGGCATTAGCCTGGCCCGCAATGGCGGTTATGGCACTACCACCTCGCTGCGCATCCGGGGCGCGGACGCGGCACAGTCGGTCATGGTGATCGACGGGATGCGGCTGTCCGATCCGTCATCGACGGCAGGGGGGTACGGGTTTTCCAACCTGCTCGTCGACGACCTGGCGCGGATCGAGATCCTGCGCGGACCGCAGTCGATCCTGTGGGGTAGCGATGCTATCGGCGGCGTGATTTCGGTCACAACCCGCAAAGCGGAAAAGCCGCTGGAAGGCAGCTTTGCGGTCGAAGCGGGAACGCATGATACGCTGAGCGCACGGGCTGGTATCGGCGGTACCGGCAGCCTGGTCGACTGGCGGCTTTCCGCTTCGAACTTCATCACCGATGGCATTTCCGCTCGCAGCAACGGGACCGAGGCGGACGGCTATCGCCGCACCGCCGCCAACGGCGCAGTTTTGTTCAAGCTGACGCCGGATGTGTCGCTCGACCTGCGCGGATACTGGGCCGATGCGCGCAACGATTTCGACGGGTTCTCGGGAGACTCGGCCGCCTATGGCCTGACCCGCGAATGGTCGGGCTATGCCGGGCTCAACTTCAGGCTGCTGGGCGGCCGGTTCAAAAACCGGGTAGCCTTCCTGCAAACCGAAACCGACCGCGAGAACTATGACCCCGCGCGCAGCGTGCGGGCGCTCAACTTCGACGCGCACGGCCGGGTGCGGCGATATGAATATCAAGGCACTTTCACGTTTTCGCCGAACGTCCAGGCCGTGTTCGGGGCTGAGCGCGAGGAGCAGCGCATGACCAGCGCCTCTCCGGACAACTCCCATGCACCCTATGCGCTCGCTCCTAATGCGGCCGATACCGACAGCTTCTACGGTGAACTGCGCGCCACGCCGCTGCCCGGGCTCACCCTCAACGGCGGGCTGCGCCACGACCGGCAGTCGCGCTTCGGCGGCAACACGGTGGCCAGTGCTGGTGCGGCCTATACCCCCAATGACGGCGCGACCGTGCTGCGCGCAAGCTATGACGAGGGTTACAAGGCCCCGTCGCTCTACCAATTGTTCAGCCAATATGGCGATGCCGGACTGAGGCCGGAAAATGCCAGGGGCTGGCAGACCGGCATCGAGCATCACCTGGGAGAAAGGTTAAGCGCGTCTGCTACCTGGTTCCAGCGCGATACCGACAACCTGATCGACTTCGCCTTCTGTCCAACCAGCGGCAGGTTGCCGGCCGAGTGCTACGTTCCCGGAACGACCACCACGCGCTTCGGCTACTATGCCAACGTCAAGCGCAGCCGGGCCAAGGGTATCGAACTGACCGCCGAGGCACGGGCCGGCAAGTTCTTCGCGACAGCTAACTACAGCTGGGTATCGGCGGTCGATCGCACCGCCGGCAGCGCGGACTTCGGCCGCCAGCTGGCGCGCGTGCCACGGCACATGGCCAATGTGGAAGCAGGCGTGGAACTGCCGACCGGGCTGAAGGCCAGTGTCGCCGCGCGCTACTCGGGCGAAACCTTCGATAGGGCAGGCAGCGCCGCGGTGCTGGCTGACTATTGGCTGGTCGAGCTGCGCGCGCAGTGGAAGGTCCTGGATGGACTAACCCTGCAAGGCCGTATCGAGAACATCGCCGACAAGCGCTACGAGACGGCCAGCGGTTACAGCAGTCTGGGCAGGACGGTCTATCTAGGCCTCAGGAGCCGGTTCTGATGCTGCGTGCGGTAGAGCCGGGTCCGTCGGTGGTGGTCTGCTCCACCTGCCGTCTTTCGGCAGAGGCGCGCGAGGATGAAGGCGGGCGCCGCGGCGGCACTCTCCTCGCAGATGCCATGCGTCAGGTTCAGTCTGCCGAACCGGCGCTTGGGCACATCGCGATCCAGGAAATGCCCTGCCTCTTCGCATGCCAGCGTTACTGCGCGGTGCATATCCGCGCACCGGGCCGCGTCGGCTATGTGCTGGGTGACTTTACGCCCGATGAAGCATCCGCGCGCGCCGTGCTCGAATATACGGCGCTGCACATGCAGAGCGAAGAAGGCGTCGTGCCTTATGGCCAGTGGCCACAGGGCGTGAAGGGGCATTTTATCACCCGCACTCCCCCTGAAGGATTCGTCTGCACATGAGCCTCTTTCCCGACGTCGCGGCATTCGAAGCCGCCTTGATCGATTTGCCGCGCATGGACGAGGCGACGCTTTTCGACGCGCGCGCTCGCCAAGCGCAACTGACCAAACCGGCCGGATCACTTGGGCGACTGGAAGAAATCGCCTTGTTCATGGCGGGATGGCAAGGCACGGAGCGACCTCGCGCCGAGCGAGTCAAGGCAGCGCTGTTCGCGGGTAATCATGGCGTGGCTGCACGCGGGGTCAGCGCCTTCCCGATCGAGGTGACGGCCCAAATGGTCGCCAACTTTCAGGCGGGTGGCGCGGCGATCAATGCCTTGGCCGGCGGTTGTGGGGCGGAGCTTTCAGTCATCCCGCTCGATCTCGACCGGCCCACCGGCGACATCGCAATCGAACCAGCGATGAGCGAGGCAGATTGCCTGGCCGCACTGAACGCTGGAGCGGCGCAGGTCCCACCCGATGCCGATCTGATGTTCGTTGGCGAAATGGGCATTGGCAACACCACGCCCGCGGCAGCCCTGTGTGCGCAGGCCTATGGCGGTGACGCGGTTTCGTGGTGCGGTCGCGGAACCGGGTTGGACGATACCGGGGTTGCCCGCAAGGTCTCGGTGGTCAGCGCCGCTCTGGCTCTGCACGGGCCACATTGCACCTCGCCCTTCGAAACGCTCCGGCGGCTCGGTGGCCGCGAAATCGCGGCTATGGCCGGCGCCATTCTTGCCGCGCGGATATCCCGCGTGCCGGTCCTGCTCGACGGGTTCATCTGCTGTGCCGCCATTGCCCCCCTAGTGGCGGTAAGCCCCCACTTCACCGATCATTGCCTCGCCGCGCATTGCTCGGCGGAAGCCGGCCACGCCCGGCTTCTGGTCCATTTAAGGTTGGAGCCGCTGCTCAGGCTGGACATGCGCCTCGGCGAAGGATCCGGCGCGGCCGTGGCTGTCCATCTGGTGCGCGCGGCGCTCGCCACGCACAACAAGATGGCGACGTTTGCCGAAGCGGCTGTTGCAGGCGCATGTTGAGCGGGTTTGACCTTCACCTGATGCGACACGGCGCTCCCTTAAAAAGCGGTCTGTTGTTGGGCCAAACCGATATGCCGACAAGCGATGCGGGTTGTTCAGCCTGTTTCGAGAGGGGCCGCGGCCTTGCGGTGGAGACCATCATCTCCTCCGATCTTCAGCGCGCGCGACGACCGGCTGATCTGATCGCGGCATGGCAGGATCTGCCAGTGCGCTGCGATGCCCGCTGGCGGGAGCTGGATTTCGGCCATTGGGACGGGAGCAATCCTGCCTATCTGCCGCAAACCGAACTCGCGGCGTTTTGGGCCGATCCCGACCGCTATCCTCCCCCCGGAGGCGAAACCTGGTCGGCGACGCTCGACCGCGTGGGAGCAGCGCTGGCGGACATTGATCGTCCCGCGCTGGTTCTGGCCCATGCGGGGTCCATCCGCGCAGCCTTGTCGGCGCTGCTCGGCTGGGATTACCGGCAAAGCTGGTCGCTGGCATTGCCCTATGCCGCGCTGGTCAGCCTGAAGGTCTGGCCCGGCGAAACGCGCGGCGCACAGATTACCGGGCTGGCCATATGAAGTCGGCACTGGTCGCTCTTGGCTTCCTGACCCGGCTGCCCATCCCAGCGATAGACGCCGGGCCTGAAGACTATGTCCGCGCGATCCGCTGGTTTCCGCTAGCGGGATTGACCGTGGGGCTGGTGATGGCGAGTGCAGCTTGGATAGGCCAGCGCCACGATCCCTGGAGTGGCGCGCTTTGCGTGTTGCTAATTTGGGTGGCGATTACGGGGGCGCTGCACCTCGACGGGCTGGGCGACATTGCCGATGGGACGGGAGCTGCGCATGGCGACCGGGAACGCCTGTCCGCCGTCCTGGCCGATCCGCACATCGGCAGCTTCGGCGTGGTGGCAATAGCCCTGCAACTGATCGCCAAGCTGGTGCTGCTACGCCTTGCGTTGGAACAGACGCAGGTCTGGCCGCTGGTCCTGATTCCGGCTCTGGCACGCATCGGCCCGTTGATCTGGTCGCTCGTGCTGCCGCCGCTGCACGAAGGCATGGGCACCTGCTTTCGCGCCGGCGCAGACTGGGCAGCGGTGACGCTTTGGCTGCTGGCGTTGGGCGCTTGGGGGCTGTGTACCGAACCTTCCCTGCTGATCGGACTACTCGCCATTCTTGCGTGGGCCATGTGGCTGCAACGCAAGATCGGCGGCATTTCCGGGGACGGGCACGGTGCCGGCATCGAATTGGTCGAAAGCGCGCTGCTTGCCTCTTGGGCGTTCCTTGGATGAACGGCGGCCTCACTTTTCACGGTGGTCGACTGGCCGAGGCACGGGCGCGGTTCGGTGGCTCGGCACAAGAGTGGCTAGATCTGTCGACCGGGATCAATCCCACCGCTTGGCCCGGCGCCGACAGGTTGGACGTGGATTGGCGCGGCCTGCCCGATCCGCAGGAATTACACGGCCTTGAAGATCAGGCAGCAGCCTTCTTCGGGGTTGACCCGCTCCTTTGCTGCGCTGTGCCTGGAAGCGAGATGGGGCTGCGGATGCTGGCGCGCGTTCTGGCCCTGCCGGGAATGCACCTGCCACTATGCTACAGCACCCATGCAGATGTCTTCGCGGACCGGAATGACGCCGCGCCGGGTGCGCCATCCGTTTTCGTAATCGCCAATCCTAACAATCCCGATGGTCGGCTGACATCGTCTGACCGGCTGCTCGACCTGCTCGAACGGCAGGAGGTCGAAACGGGCTGGCTGATCGTCGATGAGGCTTTTGCCGATTGCCGTCGGGACTGGACGATCGCTGACATGGTGCGGGAGGACAGGCGGTTGATCGTGTTGCGGTCCTTCGGCAAATTCTTCGGACTGGCGGGGGTGCGCCTTGGCTTTGTGCTAGGTCCGTCAAATGTTCTCGCGCCGCTGCGTCGTCTATTGGGTGAATGGCCGGTCTGCTCGGCCGCGCTCACCTTTGGCACTGTGGCCTATGCCGACAAGACCTGGATCTCCGCAACGCGCGCCATGCTTCCGGCGCAAGCCGCCGGATTAGATGCTGTGCTGTCCCGTCACGGTCTGGTCGCGCAAGGCCAATGTCCCCTGTTCAGACTGGTCGAGACGGAGCACGCCCATGCCTTATTCACTGCTCTCGCCAGCCAGCACATCCTAGCCCGCCCTTTTGCCGCCCACCCAAATCTCCTGCGGTTCGGCCTGCCGGATGGCGATGCCGATCTGGCTCGTCTTGATGCTGCCTTAGGCAAGCTGCTCTCCGATGGCTGAACCGATAGCCCTTGCCGCGCTGGCGCTGGATACAACAATTGGCTGGCCACGCCATTTGTACGACCGCGTCGGCCACCCGGTCGGCGGTTTTGCCCGCACGATAGCTGCGTGCGAACGCCACTGGAACCGGCCCTGCCATCCGGAGATTGCGAAACGCGCGCTCGGCGTGATCACGCTGGTCCTGCTCGCAGGCGGCAGCGCGTTGATTGCGTGGGCGATCGAAACCGTCATTCGGTTTTGGGCTGGCGCGTGGGCCTGGCTGCTTGTGGCGATGGCAGCATGGCCTGCGCTCGCCCAGCGCAGCCTGCTGAACCACTACCACTCCATTCTTGCCGCACAGGATAGCGGCGATCTTGCCGACGCGCGCCGGGCCGTGAGCCTTGTCGTCGGGCGCGATACCGCATCATTGGACGAGGTGGGGGTAGCCAGCGCCGCCATTGAAAGTCTGGCGGAAAGCTTTTGTGACGGGATTGTCGCGCCGCTGGTTTGGTTGACGCTATTGGGCCTGCCCGGCGCCTGGGCATTCAAGGCGGTGAGCACTGCGGACAGTCTGATAGGTCATCCGGAAGAACCGCTACGCGCCTTTGGCTGGGCTTCCGCACGGTGCGATGATGCACTGAACCTCATTCCGGCGCGTTTGTCCGCTGTGCTGATCTGCCTCGCAGCTGGCAAAGGCTGGCGCGTGCTCTGGCGCGACCATGCCAGGCACGCCTCGCCCAACGCAGGCTGGCCCGAGGCCGCGATGGCCGGCGCCTTGAACGTGCGCCTGGCCGGGCCGGTCAGCTATGACGGGATGTGGCGGGACAAGCCATGGATTGGCGATGGCGCGTCGCCCACGACACAATCCATGCGCAAGGCGCGAGCGATATTTTTGCGGGCATGCGCACTGCTGTGGCTAATTGCGGGAGGAATAGCTTGGGCGCTTTGATGTTGCAGGGAACCGGCTCGGATGTCGGCAAGTCGGTACTGGTTGCGGGGCTGTGCCGCGCTTTCACCAATCGCGGTATCCGCGTATCGCCGTTCAAGCCGCAGAATATGTCGAACAACGCCGCCGTCACGGTGGATGGCGGCGAGATCGGACGGGCCCAGGCCTTGCAGGCGATCGCCGCCCGCGCAGAGCCGCATACCGACATGAATCCGGTCCTGCTCAAACCGCAGGCGGACATGACGTCGCAGCTTGTCGTCCACGGCCGGGTGCGCGGCACGCTGGGCAGCGCCAATTTTCGCGAGAGGCGACGCAGCCTCCTGCCCGATGTGCTGGAAAGCTGGCGGCGCCTGTCGGCGCGGTGCGATATCGTCGTGGTCGAGGGGGCGGGATCGCCTGCCGAGATCAACCTGCGTGACGGCGATATCGCCAATATGGGCTTTGCCCGCGCGGCGAATGTACCGGTGGTGCTGGTGGGCGACATTGACCGCGGCGGGGTCATCGCCTCGCTGGTAGGCACGCGCGCGGTACTTGACGCCGCTGATGCGGCGATGATCCGCGGCTTCATCGTCAACAAGTTTCGCGGCGATCCGGCGCTGTTCGCGGATGGCTATGCATCTATCGAGGAGTTGACGGGCTGGCGAGGGTTCGGGCTGGTGCCCTGGATCGCGGCAACCGTCCGCCTGCCAAGCGAGGACGCCGTCATTCTCGAAGGCGGGCTGGGCATTGTACCCGGCAAGAAACTGGTGGCCTGTCCGATCCTGCCGCGTATCTCCAACTTCGACGATCTCGATCCGTTAAAGGCTGAGCCCGAGATCGAGCTGGCCATGATCCCGCCGGGAACGCCCATCCCTGGCGAGGCTGCGATGATCGTGCTGCCCGGGTCCAAGGCCACAATTCCCGACATGAGCTTTCTGCGTGCGCAGGGCTGGGACATCGACATCCTCGCCCATCACCGACGCGGCGGCATAGTGCTGGGTATTTGCGGCGGCTACCAGATGCTTGGGCGACGCATCGCGGACCCGTTGGGCATTGAAGGCACCGCGCGTGAAATCGCGGGATTGGGTCTGATCGATGGAGAGACGCGCCTCGCGCCTGAAAAGACGCTCCGCTATGTGACTGGAACGGCTCTTGGGGCCACGTTCGACGGATATGAGATGCATATGGGCGAGACGCCAAGGGGCGGCGCTGCCATACCTTTCGCGCGCCTTGACGACGGTCGGCTCGACGGCGCGATCAGCCCTGATGGGCGGGTGTTGGGCACCTATTGCCACGGACTATTTGCGGCTCCCGGCCTTCGCGCGGCCCTGCTTGCCCGCATCGGGGCAAGATCGGACGGCTTGGATCATGCCGTGACCGTGGATGCCGCGCTCGATGAACTGGCGGCAGAGCTGGAACGCCATCTCAACATCGCAGGGCTGCTGGCCTTGGCGCAGGGGGTGCGCGCATGAACCGCCTGCTTGTCCTGGGTGGCGCGCGTTCGGGCAAGAGCCGCTACGCTCAACACCGGATCGAGGCCGTGGGGGAACGGCTCGTCTATATTGCTACCGCCCAGGCTCTCGACGTAGAAATGGAGGACCGCATCGCACGGCACCAAGCTGATCGCGGAGGGTGCTGGGACACGGCCGAAGCGCCTATCGATCTGCCCGGCGCCATCCGGCAAATAGGGGCTTGCTGCGACGCCATTCTTGTCGATTGTCTGAGCCTGTGGCTGTCGAACCTCATGCTGGCGCAACAGGATATTGCCGCCGCATCATCTGCGTTGCTGGACGCCCTTGCCCACTGCCCGGTGCCGATCGCGCTGGTGGCAAATGAGGTGGGTCTTGGTATTGTGCCAGAAAACGCGCTGGCGCGTCTTTTCCGCGATGAAGCGGGACGATTGAACCAGGCACTTGCCGCCGCGTGCGGGGAAGTGACCTTCGTTGCAGCAGGCCTTCCAATGAGGCTTAAATGAACGAAGGACTGGTTTTTACCTTTGGGCCGGAATTCAAACGACCGCTATGTCAGCTTCGCCGCGTCCCGCTCCACGCCGACAATTGCGAAATCCAAGTCGAACAGCTGCTTCGCGGTGGCCAGGCCAATACCGCTGCCCGACCCCGTGATGATAGCTACTTTCGTTTGCATATGTCCTCTCCGCTTTGCGGCCTCGCTCACTTTCCAAAATGGTAAGTGAGCGTGCCGCCTAGCATACAAGGTTCGCCGTATACGTTAGTCGTAAAGCCCAGGCTGTAGTAATAGTTGCCTTTGCCGATGATATAGAGCTTGTTTGTCACGTTGCGGGCATAAAGCTCGACATCGAAGCGCGAGCCCATGACCTCCTTCCAGCCAGCGCTCAGATTGAGCAGGCCATAGCTCGGGACGCGCACGTCTGGATCGAGGACGTCGAGATTGCGGTAGCTGCTCTGATAGGTGTAGCTCACACCGAACTGCACAGTGCCTCGGTCATCGCCCAGCGGCACTTCATAATCGCCTGCGAGGCTGAACTTGTGCTTCGGGGTGTATGGCAGGGGAAAGCCTGTAAAGTCGCCCTGGGTGGTGACGAAACTGCCATATTTCGAGTCCGTATAGGAATAGCTGCCGGTGAGCGAGAGGCCGAACGGCAGCTGCACACCCCACTGAGTCTCGACGCCCTTGATCGTAGCTTTGGTGGCATTGACGACATAGGTCGAAACGACACCGCCAAAATTCTGCAGCAACGGGCGCTGGATGTTCGTATATCTGTCGCGGAACGCGGCCAGACTGAAGCGCAGTGCCACGTCACCCAGTTTGAAACTGGATTTGATGCCCGCCTCAATGTCCTTGACCTTCTCCGGCTCGAACGCGGCGAAACCCGCGCTGGGCGGTGCGCCGAGGTTGAACCCGCCGCTCTTGAAGCCGCTCCGCGCGGTGGCATAGATCATCGTGGACGGCGAGATCTGATACTGCATGGCGGCCGTGTAGGTTCCCGCGGAAAAACGGCGTGCATAGTCTAGGCGGCAATTTGGGAAGGAACCGGTGGTCAGCGCACAGGCACCACCGGTGTCGAACGACGCACCCGTCATTACGTAGGAATCGACATAATCACGGCGGCGATCACGGCTGTAGCGATAGCCCACTGTCAGTTGGAGCCCTTCCAGCGCCGTAGCGAGAGCACCGGCGTCCAACGTTCCCTGGGCGAAGCCGGCCAGGCTGCGCAGGTTGTCGCCACGATCGGTGAGGACGGCGGGCCCGCCGAACGCGATAAGGCTCTGCAGCGTGTGAATTGGCGTGTTCTTCTGATAATAACCGCCAACATTCCAGCTCAATGCCTTGTTGGCGATCGATCCGGACAACTGAAGCTCCTCGGTGAATTGGTTGATCGCGGGCTGATTGTTGTTCTGCGGGCCGCCCCAGCCGGGAGTATAAGCGAAATAGAGGATAGGCAGCGGCGTTCCGCTGACGTCCGAGCGCACGTTGGACCGGAATTTCGTGAAGCTCACGATGTTTTTGACCGCGACGCCGGGAACCAGGGTGGCGGTGGTCGTGTTGATGAACTGCAGCATCAGCTGATGGTCCGACACACCAGGCGTTTGCGAGATTCGGCGCGGACCGCGCGCGGCCTGCTCCGCGGCGATCTGGGGCAGGGTTGGAAATAGCTGCCCGGCCAGCCCGGCAGGATTCACCAGCGATATGGCCGTGCCAGTGCCATGTTCCTGGTTCTCGCTATAGTTGAATATGAAGAGATTCTCGAAATCACCGCCCGGCTTGAACAGGAGCGAGATGCGTCCAGCGGTCGCATTGATGTTGTCATAGCGCCGGCCTGAGACGACGTCGCGGGTGAACCCGTCGCGCTGGCGATGCCAGATGCCGGCGCGCAGGAGCAGCGTATCCTCAACGAGCGGCACGTTGATCATCGCCTCCTGCTGGAAATTGTTGTAGTTGCCATAGCCGGCGCGAACCATGCCTTCGATACGATTGGTTGGCTTGGCCGGCGAGAACAGGATCGCGCCGCCCACCGAATTGCGGCCGAACAAAGTACCTTGTGGGCCGTTCAGAACCTGCACGCCGCCCAAGTCAAACAGGGCGCCGTTTCCATTGCCCCCGCCCGGAACGGGCACTTCGGAGAAATAGGCGACCACCGATGGATCGGTGCCGTAAGTGGTACCCTGTCCGCGCAGGGTATAGTTGTTGGAGCTGCGCGCAGTGTTGGTGCTGACATTGAGCGACGGCGTCAAATACTGGATGTCCTGCACGCTCGTCAGGTTCTGGCGGCGGATGGTATCGTCACTGACGACGCTGACCGAGATCGGCACCCTGTCCAGCCGCTCTTCGCGACGACGGGCCGTGACGATGATGTCGCTTGCCGTTTCCGAGGCGGAGAGCGGGGCGTCGCCCTGTTCAGCGGCCAGCGCGCCACTCGTCGCCAGCAAGGTTTCCGCTAACAGGATGCCCATGCCGATACAGGTGCGCGCCGACTTGCCGAAAAGGAAGGTTTCGGTCATGTCTTGACTCCCCATATTTATCGTTCCCGGCATCGATTGACCGAAGTTCAAACGTTTGCATCCTCCCAATGAACTAGGCCGAGATAATGATGACAGGATCGATATCGGCGGAGATGAGAGCCAGAGGCAGGCCCTGACCAAGCCGCCTGGAAGGGTTTGATCGAAGCTATGACACATGTTGCACGACTCTGATCGGTCAATCGCAGCCGACGAGGTACACCCGACGGCCGCGGAGCTGACGGCGACTGCGCGGGAGCTGGTGCCCCTGCTGCGAGAGCGCGCTGCCGAAGACGAGCGCGAGCGGCGTGTGTCCGGGGACACGATCGCCCGCATGGTCTCGGCGGGACTGTTCCGCGTCATCCAGCCCAGACGCTGGGGCGGCTATGAATTGGGTCAGCAGACCTTCGCCGACATCCAGATGACCTTGGCGCATGGCGACATGTCGGTCGCCTGGGTATACGGCGTGCTGGGGGTCCATGCCTATCATCTTGGCCTGTACGACGATCGCGCGGCGAGCGACGTCTGGGCGACGGACAGCTCGCTGCTTATTTCCTCCCCTTATATGCCGGGCGGTAACGCGCGCACCGTTCCCGGCGGATTTCTGCTGAGCGGGCGCTGGTCATATTCCAGTGGCTGCGACCATTGCCCCTGGACGTTCCTTGGCGGCTTCGTCGATGGTGATCCCTCCCGTTTTCACTCTTTCCTGCTGCCGCGTTCGGACGCCCGGATCGTCGACACATGGCATACTGGCGGCGGACTGGCTGCCACGGGGAGCCACGATATCGTGGTGACGGATGCCTTCGTGCCCGAGTATCGGACGCATAGCCATTTAGATGGATTTCACGGGAACAACCCCGGGGCATCCGTGAATGACGGTCCGATGTTCCGAATGCCGTTCAACCTTGTTTTCATGCGTTGTATCACCAACGGACAGATCGGTTCGCTCGAATATCTGGTGGAAATACTAACCGAGGAGCGGGAAAACGCAGCCTTGCGCCGCGATCCTGATGTATTACTCTTGGTTGCCGCTGCACAGGCTGAAATCGCGGCGTTGAAGGCGGTTATGTCCGCCAATTTCGCCGCAATGGAACAGCACGCGTTGGCACGAGAGATGCCCCCAATCGCAAGTCGCCATCTTTTCCGCTTCCAAAGCGCGCAGGCGGCGGACAAATGCGTTCAGCTCGCCGAGCAGATCGGAACGCATGCGACCGCTCTCCCCCCTGCGGCACGCCAGAAGGTCGATCGGATATTGAACAATATGCGGACCGGTCGGCAGCATGCCGCCGCAAACCATCGTGCCTATGGTCGCATTTTCGGCGATCTCCTGTTGGGCGGCGAGCCCGGAGACATCCTGTTGTGACGCCGGACTGTGCCACCGTCTGACTCGCGAAACGGGGTCAGCGATGGAACGAGGCCGATGGCTCGTAGAGAATGTCGGCAATTTCGCGCGATCCGAAAGATCGAGTGGACCGTCCGAGCGGGATGACGCTGTTCGAAAGCGCGTGGACCATGTCGACCTGGCGGCTCAAGCCCATTTTCAGAAAGATCGAACGCAGGTGGGCACGGACCGTGCTTTTCTTTATGCCGAGGCTCGCGCAGATTTCGTCCAGATGCTTGCCGTTGGCGAGTCCGATTGCGACATTCGTTTCGGCCGGCGTGAGCGAGAATACCGTCTGGAGCAACTCGCTGTCTTCATCGTCCAAGACGAAGTCTTTTCGAATGAACATGAGGATGCATGTCTCGGGGCCACCCGTTAGCAACGATGTCGTGGGAGCACCGACGATCAGCAGATTATGTATTCGATCGCTATCCGGTTCGGCGATCGAGAGAATTTCTGGCGGTCTTTTCGCCTCGGCGCTGATCATGACCGCGATCGCGGCCTGAAGCTTGCGGTCGGCGCGGGAATCCACGGCGTGCAGCTTGTCACCTTTCAAGACGAAACAGGTTTTGGCCTCAACCAGCATCTCCGCTGAGCTGTTAAGCGGGCGGACCTCCCCTATCGGAGACCGGATGAAAGCGGCGGTCGACAATCGGTCGAGAGCCTCCGACTTGAACTCGTTCAGCACATGATAGCTCGCGAGTGTCCGGCGCAACCGCATCGCGCGACTGAAATGACCGCTCGCCATTCGGAAAAGGGTCACGTCCGTGGCGGTGAAATCGGGCTGCGCCGCCCCGCGATCGCAGTTGAGGAAGCAATCGATGTCACCGAACTTGTCGATACACATGGTCAACATATGCCGCGTGTCGTATCGGTCGAGCATCTCCGCGAGTTCGGGATCATCGCGATGATCGGACCAGTCGACGATGCAATGTTCGCCCGGCGCGAGCGGAACTGGCCCGAGTTCGCCCATGTTTCGGCGCTCCCACTCGTGGATCGAGTCCGTGTTGACCATCGGGCCGGCAGCAAAGAGATATTCTCGCGGCCGATCGCCTTTTTTCGCAAGCCGCAGGCATACGCTGTTCGAGCGCATTACAATTCGAAGCTGTTCCAACGCTTCGGTCCATAGTCCAGATGTTTGAATGGCGTCGTACAGGGCGATTAGAA
>Ga0207667_10001205_pt1 | contig 32315 bp, 27 predicted proteins | sample KBSCornC52_FD_184301 | JGI IMG/M metagenome (GOLD analysis project Ga0207667, IMG submission 184301) | Corn rhizosphere microbial communities from Kellogg Biological Station, Michigan, USA - KBS Corn C5-2 (SPAdes) (version 2) | ecosystem: Host-associated > Plants > Roots > Rhizosphere > Soil ...
GGGTGGATCATGACGGTTCTTGGGCTCTCCAGTTTGGATTATACTTGCCAACGGAGAAGCGAAGATGAGATCAGCAGTTCTTGTTGTGCTTGCCGGCGTCGTTTTGGCAGGCTTGGCCCAGGCGCAGGGCAAAGGTGGTCCACCTGCGCCGCCCCTGATGGCCTGCGGAGTGCACGGCGACATCGACATCCTCTGCGGCACGCGATCGCCCGAGGATCTGGAGCTGACGCCCGATGGCAAGTCCATCCTGGTAAGCCAGTTTGTGAACGGGCCCGGCGGCGCAGGCGTGGCTGGTCTCATGCTCTTCGACCTCGCGAAGAAAACGTTCATCAGAATCATGCCCACGGCAGAGCCACGAAAGGATTGGGGCGAACCCGCCTGTCCCGGCCCCATCGGCGACGCGCTACGGCCACATGGAATTTCATTGCTGAAGCGAAACAACGGAGCGGTGCAAGTTTACGTAGTCAACCACGGCGGCCGCGAGTCCATCGAAATGTTCGAGCTGAAACAATCTGGCAGAACGTCGGATCTGATTTGGCACGGCTGCGTTGTATCGAAAGAAGCTTTCAACGACGTCGCCGCAGAGCCTGATGGCGGATTCATCGCGACGCATCCCACTGCCCTTCAGCCCCCAGCCCCTCCAGCAGGTCAGGGAAAAGGCGCACCTTCGTTCGATCTTTTCAGCGGCCTGCCCAGCGGTTATGTTTCACGCTGGATTCCAGGGAAGGGCGAAACCGAACTGCCGGGCACTCGTACTGGATATCCCAATGGTGTGCTCGTAAGCTCAGATGGCCGGTACATGTACTTCAACGCGTGGACCGCTAAAGAAGTCCACAAGTATGATTTGAAAGAAAGCAAAGAAACCGGCATGGTGAAGCTGGATTTCATGCCGGACAACATTTCCTGGACCAGCAGGAAGACCATGCTTGCCGCCGGAGTGAAGGGTGCGCGCGGCGATTGCCCCGCTGGGAGCGGCACGCCTTGCAACCAGGCCTTCGGCATCGCCGAAATCGATCCGGCCAGAATGGAAGCTAAGACGGTTTTTGACTCCGCGGGCAAGGGTGCGCTGATCGCAGGCGTCTCCGAAGCGCTCCAGGTCGGCAACTCGATCTATATCGGAGCTTTCCAGGGCGATCGGATCGTCAAGATCCCCGCCAATAAGTAGCCCGTGGCGTCGGAGTAGCATTCGTGGGAACATCTTCCTAAGCACCTTGTAAGGAGTTTCAGCATGTTTCGACGACTGCTGTTGCTTGCTGCTCTATGCGCCGTCATGGCAGCGGGGCAATCCGCCGGTCCGGCGGCGTGGCAAAGCGACCTTTCCCCCATCGGCCCCGCGGATTGGAATTACGATTTCGCCGCACACCTGCTTGAGCGCGCGGGATTCGGCGGCACGCCCGAAGAAATCCAATCTCTAGCGAAACTCACGCCTGCGCAAGCCATCGCACGCTTGGTCCGCTTCGAGGGAACCGACATCCGTCAACTACCCCCATTCGATCATTCCGGAATTCACGATCCTGGACTCGAACCGTTTCCGCCCACCCGGCCGGCCGTAACCGACCTCGCGAAAGAGAAGGGCGAGGCGCTCGGAATCAAGGTCAAACCCGCGGGTAACCGCCGCCTGCAGCCCGTGGTCGACGAATTCTTCTACTGGCTCCGCGCCAGCGCTCTCGAAACCAACCGCGTGTCCTATTGGTGGGCGAATCGCATGTTGACCAGCCCGCAGCCACTGCGGGAAAAAATGGCCTTGTTCTGGCACGGCCATTTTGCCTCCAACGAAGCCAAGGTTCGCGATTACCGCAAACTCCTGGGTCAACTCGAGCTGTTCCAGAAACAGGGGATGGGCAATTTTCGCGATCTGACGGTCGCTGTCGCCCAGGATCCCGCCATGCTTTCCTTCTTGGACGCGGGCGTCAACGTCAAAGGCGCTTCGAACGAGAATTTCGCTCGCGAAATCATGGAAATCTTCACCATGGGCGTCGGCCACTACACCGAGACGGATATTCGCGAGGCCGCCCGTGCGTTCACCGGGTGGAATTACGTCGACCTGAAGTTCGTGGTGAACCAAGACCAGCACGACGATGGCGAAAAGACGTTCTTGGGCCACACCGGCCGGCTCGACGGCGTTAACGTGATCGACATCATCATGCAGCAGCCGGCCACCGCCGATTACATCGCCGGCAAGATCTATCGGTACTTTGTTCGCGAGGATCTGTCGCCCGAGTTGCAGAAGAAGCTTGGATCGATCTTGCGCCAGAACCACTACGAGATCACCCCTCTGCTCGAAACTATCTTCCTGTCCCGTGATTTCTACAGTCCTGCCTCGGTGGGTACGCAGATCAAGAGCCCGGTGCAGCTCGCGGTCAGCACGTACAAGAAACTCGGCCAGAAGAATATTCCTGGAGTTCCAGATTTCAATCTGGCGACCTCGGCGCTGGGGCAGCAGCTCTTCTCGCCGCCCACGGTTGCAGGATGGGCCGGCGGCCAAAGCTGGATTACCCCAGGACTGCTGCTCGAGCGCGGCAATCTCGCCCGCGACATCCTTTTCCCTGACATTAGCTTCCTGCCGCCAGATCGATACACCGGTGGTGGCGAGGTTCGACGCGTCGCCGAACGCATCCGGCAAGGCATGGACATCACCACTGCCACCATGGACGACACCAAGAGTGGCGACCGTGCCGAGTCAAACAAGAATGCCGATCGTGATGAGGAGTTCAATACGCGCTACGGGAGTTTCCGCGGCTCGCAGATGGCCATCCAGCGAGTGAAACCGATCCCGCGCGATACGGCGCAGATCAACCTGTCCCGGATGGTGCTCAACGAGCACTTGGCAAACTCCAAGCAGGTCGTCGACTACCTGATTCATCGCTTCATGCGCGTCCCGCCCAGCGACGATGCGCGACAGAAACTGATTACGTTCTTGAACAAAGACCTGGGAACCACCGACATCGCTGTCGCCCAGACGTATATGGAGGACTCGTTGCGACTGGTCCTTCACCTGATCATGAGTCAGCCTGAATACCAGTTGGATTAAGGAGCCCTCCCCGATGTCGACACGTTTTTCATTCTCGAAAGTGACGCGCCGGGATCTCTTGCGGGCCGGCATGTACGGCGTCGGCGTCACCGCGGGCGCTCTTCCCCTACCCCTGTTCGCGCAGGCGAATGCGGCGCTCACCGCTCAAGGCAAGCACGACGGGAAGATACTCGTGGTCCTCGAACTGTCCGGCGGCAACGATGGACTCAACACCCTGGTTCCTTACGGCGACGACGCGTACTACAAACATCGCCCGCATATTGGCATCCCCAAGAAAGAACTTCGGCCGATCGACGATCACTTCGGCTTCAGTGGGGGCATGGCTGGATTCGAACATTTATATAAGGACGGGAAGCTAGCCGTCGTCCACGGCTGCGGATACGAGAATCCTTCGTTCTCGCACTTCACGTCGATGGCGTATTGGCACACCGCGGCTCCCAATAGCGGCGAGGAGTATGGATGGGTCGGGCGGCTGGCAGACTCCATGGCTCCAGAGGCGCCCCCCAACTTCCTGGTTAACATCGCCGCCCGGCAGTCGCTCGCGGTTCGCAGCCGCCGCCATGTCCCGGTGGTCTTCGACGATCCCAACAAGTTCATGCAAGAAAAATTCTACGAAGAGAAGGAGATCCTCGATTCTGCCCCGGCAACCAAGCAAGTCGATAATCCCTCGCGTCGATTTTTGCTGGAAACGGCTCAGAGCGCCAAGGACGCCTCGGTACTGGTCCGGGAAGCATGGGCGAAATATCACTCTCCGGTGGATTACGGCATCACCGGCCTCGATCTTCCCAAGGTCGCCGCGCTGATCGCCGCCGGCATGCCCACACGCCTCTATTACACTTCCTACCGCAATAACGCATTCGACACCCACGTCTATCAAGCCGATACGCACAAGCGGCTACTCACGTATGCTTCCGATGCCGTTTCCGCGTTCCTCTCGGATCTCGAACGGATCGGTCGCGCCGATGATGTGGTCGTCATGATCTTCTCGGAATTTGGTCGCCGCGTTCCCGAAAACGTTAATCTCGGGACCGATCACGGCGCCGCGAATCTCATGTTCGTGGCAGGCAAGCAGGTCAAGGGCGGTCAATATGGCGATATCCCCAGCCTCACGAAACTCGACTCCGGAGGCAATCTAATCTACACAACGGATTTCCGCCGCGTCTACGCGACCATGATCGATGGCTGGTTGGGTCTTCACGACACGCGTCAGCTATTGAACGGCGACTTCGAGACGTTTAAGATGTTCCGAGGTTAAGAATGTATCGAGTAGCCCTTTTGGCAGCAGCGCTCGGGACAATCCTCATAGCTCAGGTTCAGCCTCCACCAGCTCCATGGCGAGGAGCCGGACCGACACCGTGCGTCGGTTCCGACGGCGGCATACTGCAATGCCCTCCGGCCCCGCGAGTGATCGCGATCCGCGCCGGCCGCATGTTTAACAGCAAGACCGGCCAGATGTTGACAAAGCAATTGATCGTTCTCAATGGTGAGCGCATCACCGACGTCGGGCCGGAAGCTCAAGTCAAGATTCCGGCCGGAGCGCAGGTGATCGACCTCAGCCAGGCAACGGTCCTGCCCGGCCTGATCGACGCGCACACCCACATGTTCAACACGCGCGGAGCGAAAGGGTCGACGGAAGTTTCTACGCTCATCGCCGTACAGAACGCCCAGGCGGACCTCCGTGCAGGTTTCACCACGGCACGCGATATGAGCTCCCACGGAAATGGGTATGGCGACGTCGCCATCCGCGACGCGATCAATCAGGGCCGCATTGATGGCCCCCGGTATCAAGTGTCAGGACGTGGAATCGCTTGGGGCGCTGCGCCACCGAACCCGGGGGCTCCGCCGAATCCTTTGGCCAGCAATGTCATTCGCTCGGCCGAGGAAGGACGCGCGGCCGTCCGCGAGCACGTGGAACATGGCGTGGATTGGATCAAGCTGTTCCCGACCGGCGCTTACTCATTCGATGCGGCTGGCCAGGCCCACTATGTGCTTACCTATCCGATGCCGGTCTTACAGGCGCTGATCGACGAGACTCATCGCCTCGGCAAGAAAACCGCCTGCCACGTTCTCGGAGGCGAGGGGCAAAAGAACGCCATCATCGCCGGATGCGACACCATCGAACACGCCTACGGCTTGGATCAGGAGCAAGCCAACATGATGGTCGCGAAAGGTCTCTTTTACGACCCGACGCTGCAGCGTTACATCGAGCCATACATGGACGATAACGACGCAAAGAACACCGGCGGCAAGTATCGGATGATCCCCATCTTCGAGAAAGCCGTAGCCATGGCGGCCAACACCAAGGGCATGAAAATCATGGTGGGCAGCGGAGCCGACGGTTCGACCTATGCTCACGGCACCCAGGCGCTCGACTTCGAGATGCTGGTGAAGCACGGTGGCTTGACGCCCGTGCGAGCCCTTCAAGGGGGAACCATGATCAACGCCGAAGCGTTGGGATGGCAGGATCAGATCGGCTCTATCGACAAGGACAAATTCGCGGATCTGGTCGCCGTTTCGGGCGACCCGCTCGCCGACATCACCGAGCTGCAACACGTCAAGTTCGTGATGAAGGGCGGAAAAATAATCAGGAACGACCTGAAGTAAGATCTGGAGTAATGACGCGGCATACTCTCTTGGTCCGGGCGACGCACTGGATTAACTTTCTGAGCTTCGTCGCCCTAGCCGTCAGCGGTGTCGCTATTCTTCTGGCTCATCCCCGGTTTTACTGGGGCGAAACCGGCTACTTCGATACGCCCGCCGCTTTCGAACTGCCTTTGCCGTTAAACCTCGATCAATCCGGCTGGGGCCGAAGTCTGCATTTCCTGGCGGCCTGGATTGCGATAACCAACGGTGTCATTTACGTCGTCTGGGGTTTGCTCTTGCGGCACTTCCGGTTCGCCGGCTATAACTTTCTCCAGCGCGTTGCTTATTGGGCCGTCGTATTCGGGCTCCTGCCCGTGACGATCTTGACCGGGCTAACGATGTCGCCAGCCGTCACGGCCGCGTATCCGGTCTTGTTTTCGATGTTCGGTGGCAGGCAATCCGCCAGAACTTTCCACTTCTTCGCTGCTGACATACTCGTGCTTTTCTTGATCGTTCACGTCATCATGACAATCCGGAGTGGGTACGTCAATACCATCATCAGGGCCGAAGCCAAATGACCTCACGGAGGAAATTCATCGCGAGTATTCCGGCGGGGGGCTTGCTGCTAAGCGCCTGCAAAGACGCGATGCCTCCCACTTACGGCAGCCTGTTCGACGCAAGCAATGCCCTGACGTTTGCCTCGCATCGATTACTCCTGCGTAACCAGCCTCTGGTCCGTGAATTCGCCCGCGACAGGATTACGAAAAACTTTCCGGCCATCAATGAGACTAACCCCAAGAGCGATCACTATCAGCAACTGCTTGCCGGTGGCTTCATCGAATGGCGGCTCCCCATCGCAGGCTTGGTCTCGCATCCCACCGAGCTTTCGCTCGCAACCCTGAAGCGCTTTCCTTCGCGCACGCAAGTGACCCAGCACAACTGCGAGCAAGGCTGGTCCGCGATCGCCGAGTGGACGGGCGTTCCCCTGGGACGCGTGCTTCAACAAGTCGGAATGCAACCCCAAGCCCGCTACGTCGTGTTTCACACCGTCGACGGATGGTGGGACAGTCTCGATATGTTCGACGCGCTCCATCCGCAGACACTATTGGCGTATGGAATGAACGGCGATCCGCTACCCGTCGCACACGGCGCTCCCGTGCGGCTTCGCGTGGAGCGCCAACTCGGCTACAAGAACCTGAAATACTTGAGCCGCATCGACGTCACGGACCGCCTTGATGATGTCGAGGACGGCACGGGCGCGGTGGGCGCGGCTTACGGATATTCATGGTACGCAGGAATCTAGAATAGGAGCTTACCTGTATGGCTCGCCGAGTTTGTCTTGCCATTACGATTTGGACCGTCTCTGCCTCAGCCCAGTGGATCGACTATCCCACCCCTAACATTCCACGCCTGGCTAACGGCAAAGTGAACCTGGCCGCTCCGGTTCCCAAGACCGCCGACGGCAAACCGGATCTCTCAGGATTATGGCAGCGGGCTCGAGGCACAAACAGACCGGTTCAGCGCACCGGCGGGGCGGGCTTGGCTATGGGGCCCAATCTGGCGGATTTCATGCCGCCGGGGGAAACCATCCCGCCGTTAATTCCACCCTACGACAAGCTGCACGAAGCACGCATGGCGAATTTCATGGCGGACCGCCCTTCATCGCGTTGCCTGCCCCACAGCATCCCCGACCAGATGCTCATCGGCGTGCCCATGAAAATCGTTCAGAACCCCGGCCTGACGCTGATCCTCTACGAGGAATTCGCCCGATTCCGGCAGATTTTCACCGATGGCCGCGGTCCTGCTCCGGTCGCAAATCCCGCGTGGCTGGGCTACTCCATCGGCAAGTGGGACGGCGACTGGTTCGTGGTCGACACCCGTGGTTTCAACGATAAGAGTTGGCTTGACGACAGCGGGCGTCCTCATACCGAAGCTCTTCATACCATCGAGCGCTTCCGCCGCCGCGATTTCGGACACATGGATATCGAGATCACTATCGACGATCCAAGAGCCTATACTAAGCCTTGGTCATTCCCGATGCAGTTCGACTTCCTCGCCGATACCGACATGATTGAAGACGTCTGCGACAACGAGAAGGACTCCACACACTCCGTGGGAAAATAGCTGCGTGTGCCGGAATATCAAAACTCTTTTCAACTTCGATCCTCCCGTAACGGAGGAAGAGGTCCAAGCGGCTTCCCTCCAGTTCGTGCGGAAAATCAGCGGCTTCAACAAGCCGTCCAAGGCCAATGAACCTGCATTCCTGGCTGCGGTGGATGAAATCGCCGGCATCTCGACTCGGCTTCTAACGTCCCTCGAGACTAACGCGCCGCCCAAGAATCGAGCTGAAGAGGCCCAAAAGGCCAAAGCTCGTGCTGCCGAAAGATTCGGCGACTAATTGCGTATAAACTCATCAGAGAGGTTTTATAGATATGAAGGCGTCGCTCGCAGTCCTATTTATCGCCACCATCGCCTCCGCCCAGCAAAAGGTTCCCTTCCAGAACGGCATTCCGCTGGCTCCCGAAGGTCTTGCGCACCGTCCGCTACCGAAATTGCCCATGGAATTCGATACGGCAGAAGGTCAGCGAATCCGCGTGGTCGCAGTCGCCCGTGGTCTCGAGTCGCCGTTCAGCGCGGCCTTTCTGCCCGATGGCAGCATGCTGGTCACCACCCGCACCGGCCAACTCAGGATTATCCGCAAAGGTGTGCTCGATCCCAAGCCCGTCGCTGGAACCCCGGCCTCGTATTGGGCCATTGAGTCCGGGTTGCCAGGCGCGGTCCACGGCTATATGGATGTCGCGCTGCATCCTCAGTTCGCCCAAAATGGCTTCGTATATCTCACCTACACCAAGCCACTCGATGAAAAACGCAGAGTTGCTGCGCTGGCGCGCGGGAAATGGGACGGCAACGCAATCATCGGGATGAAAGACATCTTCGTAAGCGATGTCGCTGCCACCTCGCGCATCGCGTTCGGCCGCGATGGCACGCTGTTCATGAGCATGACCGGCAACGATCCACAGGATCTCAACACGCTGGGCGGCAAAGTGCTCCGGTTGAACGATGACGGCACCGTTCCCAAAGACAATCCGTTCGTGGGACAGTCCGGCAAAAGACCCGAGATCTACACGCTGGGACACCGCGGTACCCTGGGCCTCGCCATGCATCCTGGAACCGGCGACATGTGGCAGAACGAGAATGGCCCCAACGGCGGCGACGAAATCAACATCCTCAAACCGGGCCGCAATTATGGCTGGCCGATTGTGAGCTATGGCCGCGATTACCCCGGTCCCTGGCACAATGAAGTCCCCGGGCACAATGGATTCGAGGCGCCGGTAGTGCTGTGGATACCCGCGATCGCCGTATCCGGCATGGCCTTCTATACCGGCGACAAATTGCCGAAGTGGAAAGGCGATGTCTTCGTTGGATCGCTTCGAACCGGCGAAATTCCTGGGACCGGTCACCTGGAGCGAATTCTCTTCAACGAGAAAATGCAGGAGCTGCGGCGCGAATCATTGCTGACCGAGTTGCGGCAACGGATCCGCGATGTCCGGCAGGGCCCAGACGGCCTCTTATATGTCCTGACGGATGAAAAGGACGGTGCGGTTTTGCGCATTGAGCCTGCGCCCTAACCCGTAATTACAACATCGCTTGCATTCCGACCAGAGGTGACTCGTTTCCGCAACTGAAAACACGAAACTTGTAGCGCGGCCCTTAACTTGCTTCTAGGCAAGTGGCGGGAAACTTCCCTCCGGAGGTCGCAATGCTGTATTACGCTTTAGTATTTCTAGTGATCGCTCTCGTGGCGGGAGCTCTCGGTTTCGGATTCGTGGCATTTGCCGCAGCCGGAGTCGCGAAAGTCCTGTTTATGGTCTTCCTGGTTCTTTTCGTGGTGAGCTTGGTGGTCCACCTCTCACGCGGTGGTACAGCCGTTTAACGCAGCCTGGAAGCATATGACGCCGGCGAATCCTCAGGCCGATCGTTTTTCAATGCTGCTAATCCTCGGCACCGTCATCGGCGGTGCCGCGGTGATGGCGGGAGCAGCCGTTGTATTCCTAATGATGGTGACTCATTTCTAACTTCCCGGACGGTTGAGCAAAAACGTCGCAGTTGATGCGAAGAAAGCTCGCAAGAGCCGTGACACTTCATCCGGAAACTCCGCCCGGTCCAGCGCGTGATTCATCAACTGGAGCCACCGCTCGCGAGCACCCTCGCCGATTGAAAACGCCGCATGACGCATGCGCAGCCGCGGGTGCCCACGTTGTTCGATGTAGCGTGGCGGTCCCCCAAATCTATAAATGAGGAAATCCCGAAGCCTTTGCTCGGCGCCCTGTAAATCGTCCGCCGGATACATCGGGCCCAAGAGATCATCCGCAGGTACCTGCCTATAGAACGCTGCCACCAACCGCTCGAATCCTTCATGCCCAATAACGGAATAGATCTGATGCTCTTCCACTCATTTATCGTATCCGGTCACTTCCACGATAGAGCGATCCTTCCAGTGCCGTACATAATTATCCTGGCTAAAAAATGTGCGTGAATTCATCCGGTCCACGTAAAGCACACCCCCCAAGTGATCGATCTCGTGTTGCAGGATACGGGCGTACCAACCAGTCGCGTCAATGATCACGGGCTCGGCTTTTTCATTGAGGCCCTCCACGCGAACCCGTTTCGCGCGAGGAACCACCGCCGTGAACCCCGCCAAGCTTAGACAGCCCTCGAAGAACTCAGCGGGCTCAGATTTTAGCAGCGTCAGTTTCGGATTGATTAGAACGTGAAATGGAACCGGCCGGCGCTCACGTTCGGCCACTTGTTCCGCCGGGAGCTTCTGAATAAACTCCGCCTGATCTTCGATCACTAGAAGCTGTAGTGAATATCCGATCTGAGGCGCCGCCAAGCCCACTCCGGGAGCGTCGTGCATGGTCTCGCGCATCGACTCGATCAGCTCTTGCATCGATCGATCCAGGATCTCGTCCCGGGAAAGCGGCCGGGCTTTCTGCCGCAGCACTGGGTCGCCCACTTGGCGGATCTTGAGTACCATCCCCAAACGGTAGCATTCCGCCGGTGTTTTTCGACCTACAGGAACGCCGGAAGAGGACTCTTAAAGTTCGCCAGATTCGGAAAGACGCTGCCGAGCTTCGAAGAATCTACTCCGAACCAAGTTGCCAGTGAGCCCCCGTATTGATCCAGTGACGTCGTGGGAATCCACACGCCCCGATTGTTGGCATCGTCGGGACCACTGAGTTGGAGCGTCGGGAATGTGCCGTAGATATCGCCGCCCTTAACCGCGCCGCCCATCACAAAATGGTGGCTGCCCCAGGCATGATCCGTGCCCAGAGTCGCCCCTCCGCTGGGCTGCAACGTCCGGCCGAAATCCGACTCGGTGAAGGTCACCACTTGATCCGCGGTTCCCATCTCCACCGTGGCATCGTAAAATGCCTTCATCGCCTGGCTCACCTGCGCCAAGCCGGTACCCTGATCGTTCAGCTCCAGATCGTGGGTATCGAAACCGCCCAGGTACGCGAAAAATATCTGGCGCCGCATGCCGAGCTGGCCACGAACGTTAATAATCTTGGCGACCTGGGAGAGCTGCGATCCAAGCGACGTGTTGGGGAACACCGTGGTGAGCGCCTTCCCACCGGCCAGCGCCTGGCTTAGAATCGTAGCCTGATTGAGACCGGAAGAGGCTATCGCATTCGACGCCTGAACCAGCGAAACTCCGTTGTCAAACGTCAATAAACTCTGTAGCGCCGAAAGCCTGGCAGTGTTGGCTGCCGAAGTAGAGAATCCCTGCAATCCCAGAACTTGCCCGGCAGTTACGGTTGCGGGGTTGGTCTGGGCGCCCGTATTAAACAGGTTGTTCCCCCCCACCGAAACGATGGTTGGGAAACCGCTGGTATTGCAACCCTGCATGGCATCCGCCACGCGGCCTCCCCAGCCGGTTGCGCCCGATCCTTGCGCCAAGGATGTCTGCCATTCGGTTTGTTGATCCAGATGCGAAAAGAGATTGGACGGAATCGCGGCCTGCTGATTCTTATATTGAGCCTGCGTCAGCGGCGTGACCAGCGTCCCTACATTCACCATCACGGCAACGGTCTTGCTGTTATAGAGCGACGCTAGCTCCGTCAGACTGGGATGCAATCCATATTGATCGCCCTTGGAATTTCCGATCACATTCAGGCTGGATGCTGGCAAAGCTAGCCCTCCGCGAACTTGAGCATAGTTACTGTAGGAATTGGCGGGGTTGCTCGGCGTCGATATCGGAACCACGGTATTGTTGCCGTCGTTTCCGCCGAACAAGAAGATGCACACCAGGGCCTTGTAATCCGTAGGACAAGACGATTGAGCGAGCGCATTCACTTCGCTGAAGCGGCTCATCAGACTCGCAGCGCCCAAAGTCCCGAGCGAGCGGCACGAAATATTCAGGAACTTTCTTCGGGAAGGTATCAGCATGGTCTTAGTGCTCCACGTTGTAGTAGGACGATGAAAGGGCCAGGTAAATCGCCGCCTGGGCTCGCGCTTTATTGACCGCCGCGCCGGTTCCGGTGATTGCGTTAATTGCCCCTAGCAGCGCGGTTTGGATTTTCGGCGGCATCTGGCCGTCCATAAAAACCTGACTGATGGCGTCCACCAGAGCCGGGGGATTGCTGCCGAGGTTGGAGAACGGTGTGAGATCGATCACCGCGCCGTTTCCCAGACTGCCATAGATCATGGTGTTGATCATATTGAAGCGAGTCACGGCATTCGAAGGCGAATCGAGCTGAAATTCAGGACCCAGCAAGGTCGTTCCGTGCGTTAGGTCCGGCGGGATTTGGTATCCCGGAGCGAAATAACTAAATACGGTCGGTGGCGTGAATACAGTCTCCCCAAGATTCGCCGCCTGCGCCGTGAGATTGTTAGTGTCGTTCACCCACGCGCCCAAGCCTCGAAGAATCGAGGCGACCACGAAGACCGGTTCTCGCAGGTGCGCGCTGGAAACATCCGTTGGTCCGCCCGGAAACTGACCATTGTCACCTTGCCGTGCTTCGGGATCAAGCAGGACCGCACGTACCACGGCCTGCAGATCGCCGCGAACCCCCGAGCCATTGTCGTTAAAAACGGATGCCACGCGGGCCACATAAGCCGGCGAGGGATTGCTGCCTACCAGATGCTGGATAAGTTGCTTTCCGACAAACGGGCCAACGTTGGGATGGTTGAAAATATCGTCCAGCGCAGCTTCCAGATCCTGCGCGGCGCTCTGTCCCGCCGGCAGTACCAGACCGTTCAGAAGCGTCTTTGAGGTGGTGTCGTGATTTGACTCGAAGGGCACCATCGGGCCGATGTAATACGCAGGGTTATGCTTCTGGAGGACGGCGCCAGGCTTGGTAGGATACGTCCATCCGGTATAGACTTTCGCGAAATTCTGAATCGTTGTCTGATCGTAGGTCGGAATGGGATTGCCGCTCCCGTCCAGCTTAAACGTTCCGTCCAGATTCAGTTGAGAGAGGCCGATCGTGAACAACTGCATCAGTTCGCGAGCATAATTCTCGTTGGCCCTGGTATCGCGCGTGGGATCGGCCTTGTCGTTGTTTCGCATGTCGAGATACTCACCCATGGTGGGACTCAGAGTCACATCTCTCATGAGCGTGCGAAAGTTCGCAAAAGCATCCTTTTGCAGGATTTCCAGGTACGGTACCAGTTGCGTCGGGGTGTTCTCTTCGATCGCCGAGACGACGAATATCTGACTTAGCGTGAATGCCATCCTCTGCCGTAGTTGATCCTGACCATGCACCGCGTTGGTGAAAAATCGCGCTTGCACCTGATTGATCCCGAAGCCGGTAGTGGCGGGGTCGGGATACGGCGAAATCGGCGCCGCAAACTGCTCTTTGAGATACTCCTCCAGCCCCACGGTTTCAACATGGTCGAGCGTCGCGGCGTCCGGACCGAAGGCAGCCTGATCCAGAAAATGCGCAGCCACGGTCGCACCCAGAATATGCGTCCCCGAGGACGAACCGACTACGACGCTGACAACATCCGTAGACGTTACCGAACCAGGATCAGGGTTTTTCACCACAATCGGGATCCTCCATCCTGCCTCGATCGGGAAGGTGACGCCGGATGCAGTCAGTCGAGTGGAAGAAACGTAGGTCGTGGCCATGGCCGTGCCGCCACTAATGACCTGAGCTCCCGGCACGAAGCCGCTGCCATTGACCGTGATCGCGAATGGGCCGACAGGAACGTTGGTTGGATTCACTGAGGCTAGCGCTGGGTAAGGATTCAAGATCGTGAGAGTAACGCTGCCGGCTGTGGTCGGGCTAGCAGTACTCGTGGCAGTTACAGTCACCGTATTGGGATTGGGAAGCGAGGCAGGAGGCGTATAGCGGCCGCCGGTCGAGATCGAACCGGCTCCGGTCGCAGGCGTCATGGTCCAAGTCACGCCGGTCGTGGACGTGCCGCTAACCCTAGCCGAAAACTGCAGGAACGTTCCTACGTGCACCGATGCCGGCGAAGGAGTAACCGTGACAGTAATCTGAGCAAACGCAGGCCAGAAAGCGCAAAAACTTACGAGAAAAAGCCTCTTCCCCATCCAACTCCTCCGTTGACAGCAGCACCCGGTTATATCACAACCGTCTGGGATTGAAAACACCGCGCCGTTGCAGGAGTTGCCATGGGAAGCCGTTTTAATGTCGCCTTAGGGCGGGAGTAGGGATGGAGGCTGCTGGATCCTTCGCGTCCGAGAGGAATGCAGCAGCCCGGTGATCAGCGCTCGGTTTAAAGATCATTCTCCCGATAAAATGTTTCAAGGCGTTCTATTAAAATAGGCGAAGAAGTAGCGAAGGAAAGCGTTGGGGAACGGTGTCATCAGCCGCATTCTCCCCAAGCCTAAGCTAGAACTCAAATGATATACTTCGGGGCAGAGAAACGAGTGAGGGCGCAGCGGTGAAATGTCTGGTGGGCTTGTTGCTGGCTTTTGGTGTGATTTGGGCGCAAGACGCTCCGAGTTCACCGGTTCCCGCTGCTGCTCAACTTCAAAAGGACACCCAGCGACGGCTGGGGCTGCTGGCTACCCGCGCTAGCGCGAATTTTCGTTCCGCGGATTCGATTGAGGCTAACCTCCACGCCCGGGGCCACTCCTTACACCCGCAGATTGTGGCTCTCCGGTTACGAATCGAATCCGCACTGAACGAGGCTCAAAAGGCCATCGATCATGCCGACGTGGCTGCAGCGAACGAGGCGCTCGATAACGCCCAAGCCTTGCTGCAACGTTTTATCCAGCGACTGGGGGGAGCCTGACCCAACCAGGCTCGGTATCCGGCCATGGCCTCTGAATCGGTTCGATTCTGCGAAGAGTGCGGCGCGCACATCGCAGCGCTGTCAAACTTTTGCGAGAACTGCGGCTCACGCGTGCGGCCGTCGACTCAAACCGTGAGCGCGGAAGCCGCTACGGGACTATTCGAACTCGCGCCAGCTGCCACCCCACCTCCACTTCCACTTCCACTTCCAGAAGCTAATACGTCGACGTCTTCGGCGCCTTCACCGCCCCCGATCTCCGCGCCCGCCGCTCCAACCGGGTCTTCTACCGCGGCGCAATTTATCGGACCCTACCGTCTGGTCCGCGAGCTCGGCCGGGGAGGCATGGGCGTCGTATATCTCGCAATGCGGGACGATGGGGCGTTCCGGAAAAACGTCGCGATCAAGCTCCTGTTGCGAGAAGCCGTGAACGAGGAATTCATCCTCCGCTTCAAGCAGGAGCGGCAGGTGCTGGCGGCGCTAGATCACCCGAACATCGCGCGAATCCTGGATGGCGGCGATATGCCGGACGGAATGCCCTACTACGTAATGGAGTACGTCGACGGCTTGCCGCTTGATGAGTATTGCGATCAAAAAAGCCTTTCGATCACCGAACGCCTCCGCATTTTCCAGCAGGTTTGCAGCGCCGTGGAATATCTCCACGAGAATTCGATTGTTCACCGCGACTTGAAGCCCGGTAACATTCTGGTGTCCAACGACGGGTCCGTCAAGCTGCTGGACTTCGGAATCGCCAAGATGATGGGAGCGGCGGCGTTCGCCAACCCGAATCTGACCAGCGCGCTGGGAAGTCCGATGACGCCGACCTACGCCAGCCCGGAGCAGATCTCTGGCGTCACGCTACAAAAAACTTCCGACATTTACTCGCTAGGCGCAATCCTCTATCGCATGTTGACCGGGCGGCTCCCCTATGAGGGAGTGGACGAAAAGCTGGCCAAGCTTTTCACCCGCCAGGCTCCGCCGGCTCCGAGCGGCAATATCCGCCAGGATCTGAGGGCTGGCAGAGATACCACAGCTGGGTTGCGCCGCGTGATGCTCGGGGAGATCGACAGCATCGTCCTAAAGTCGCTCGCATTCGATCCCAAGAATCGCTATCAATCCGCGGCGGAATTCAGGGAAGACTTGCAGCGTTTTCTGGACGGCCAAGCGGTATTGGCGCACCATGCATCGGTCGCCAACCGCTCCTTCAAGCTGCTAAAGCGAAAGCGGGCGATGGTGGCTGTGCTGGCGGGTTTCATCGTGCTGGCTGGATTCGGCGTGTGGCAATGGCGCCGCGTAGAGGTGCAGGAGACGGACGTCGCGGCGCGGGAGACGCACCTGCGCGCTCTTCTGGATCAAGTGGAAGCACATCTTGATCCGTCGTCCGCACCAACTCAACCGGCCAGTTCTCAGCAACTTTCCCAGCGCAGCCAGGATGTCCAGCTGGTAAGAACCGCGTTTGCTACGGATTTTCCCGCCGTGGTGGCCGCCAGCCCAGGACCGAGCGCGACACGCGATGCGTTGCTCGATCGCGGAGTTCGATATGTGGATCGAGCCCACTCGACGCCGGTCAGGAATGCCAATCTCGACTCCGAAGTTGCCGCAGCTTATCAGCAGTTCGGCATCTTGCAGGAGAACACGGGAGATCCCAAGGCTGGCGGCCGTGAGGCGGCGGTCAAGACGTATCAGAAAGCGTCGGCTGTGTTGGTGGTGCTAGCGGCCGAGAACCCGGACGATGCCCGAGCGCGAGATCGCATAGCAATGGTGAACCAGCGGATTGTCGCGTTGGGCGGCCAGCCGGCTAATACAGTTCCGGCCGAAAACGCTCCGGTAGCTTCACCGGAGGTGATCCCACCCGAGCCCGAGAAGGCGGTTGCGCCCAAAGCTCTGCCTCCAACCAAATCCGTCCAGCCTCCGCCAGCTGCGGCTGTTGCGCCCGTGCCGATTGTATCCCCAGCTGCGGCCGCGCCAATTGTGTCCCCACCTGCGCCCGCGCCTGCCGGACTCTCGGCCGCAATCCGCGCGGAGCTCAACGATCGCATGATCAACGCCACCTCCAAAGTTCAAAGCGCTGAACAGGCTATTGGACCCCTGCAGCAAAGCCTGGCGGCCCGGGGGCAAGTCCTAAATTCAGACACGCAATCCGCGATGGTACAAATGCGCGCCAGGCTGGCGAAAGCGAAGGCCGAGATCGCTGCGGGCGATGCTACGACGGCGACAGATGACTTGGCTGCTGCCGAAGCCTTCGCCAGCAGGGTCTTGCGAACGGCGGGCCGCTAAAGCAGTTCTAGGTAGTCTGGCCAACCTGTTGCCGCCGCAAAGAGTCGTGATCTAGGCCTTCTCGAATGGTGGTTGTAATTGATGATTGACGTTACATCATGATGAACGCGCCCATGCGAAGCTTGATGTGAGGATGTGGTCGGCGCGGCGCCTGACGTCCGCCACTTTTGTCGCCTAAATGCGGTGCCATTGAACCCCCAAGCAATCATATTCGACGCCTACGGCACACTGTTTGACGTTCACTCCGTCATACGGAACAGTGGCGCCGGTATCCCGGGCGATATCGATGCTCTTTCGCAATTGTGGAGACAGAAGCAGCTCGAATACACCTGGGTGCGATCGCTCATGGACCGGTACGAGGACTTCTGGCGAATCACCGCAGCTGCTCTTCGCGCAGCCGTCCGACAGCTATCGATTAAGGTGACGGATAAGCAGCTCGAAAGCCTCATGCAGGCGTACCTCGCCCCGGCCGCGTTCCCAGAAGTGGTGTCCGCGTTGGAAGCATTGAAGGAATTGCCGCTAGCTATTCTCTCGAACGGATCACCAGCGATGTTGGCCGCGGCCGTCGACTCCAACTCACTGCAGTTGTATTTCGCTGAGATCATTTCCGTCGACAGGGTAAAAACCTACAAACCCTCTGCCCGTGTCTATGCGCTGGGATCGGAGACCTTGAACCTTCCCGCCGGGAAGATTCTTTTCGTTTCTTCCAACCTATGGGACGCTGCAGGAGCCAAAGCCTTCGGCTACCCGGTTTGCTGGTGTAACCGGTCTGGAATGCAGATGGAAGACTGGGGATTTGCCCCGGATTTTACTGTGTCCCGGCTGGATCAAATCGGAGAGACCTTAAAAGGACGGCCTCCGCGCTAAGCCCGCCAGATACAATTGACCATGGCTTCGCAGCCCAACCCGATCCCCATCAACCCGGGACGCATCCACCAGGCTCTCACCTCCTATCAACTCGCCATGGCCCTCAAGGGAGCCATCGAGCTCGAAGTTTTTACCCACATCGCGGCCGGAGCAATCACTTCGGACGCAATCGCGCCGCTCTGCAATGGCACAGAGAAAGGCGTCCGAGTGCTTTGCGACTATCTCACCGTCCACGGCTTTCTTACCAAGGCTAACGGAGCCTACGGCCTTGCGCCCGATACTGCCGCGTTACTCGACAAGCAGTCACCTTCATACATGGGATCCGTCGCCGGGTTCTTTACGCATCCGGCGATGGTGAACAAATACCGTGACGTGGCCGCTCTGGTTCGCAACGGCGGCGCCACCGATCACACACTCGCGCCGAACGACAACGTCTGGGTCGAGTTCGCCCGCTACATGGCTCCCATGTTCGCCATTCCTGCAAGCATCGCCGCGACGCACGTCACAACCCCCGGTGAGCCGGCAAAGGTTCTCGATATCGCGGCAGGCCACGGTCTGTTCGGAATCCATGTTGCCCTCCATAACTGCGCCGCTGAAATCACTTTCCAGGACTGGGAAAACGTTCTTGAAGTCGCCCGAGAAAACGCTACGAAAATGGGAATTGCGGGGCGCTTCGGCACCATTCCCGGCAGCGCATTTGAAGTGGACCTCGGTACCGGTTACGACGTAGCGCTCATTCCAAACTTCCTCCACCACTTCGATTTCGCGACAAACGCCACACTGCTAAAAAGAGTCCGGACGGCGCTGAAGCCCGGTGGTCTCGTCGCTGTAATCGAGTTCGTGCCCAACGAAGATCGTGTTTCTCCTCCCGACGGAGCCCTCTTTGCCATGCGGATGCTTGGCACAACGCCCTCCGGCGATGCGTATACCTTTGCCGAGATTGATCGCATGCTGCGCGAAGCCGGCTTCGGGGCCGGGGAATCGCGTAGCCTTGCCCCCGCGCATCAGCAGCTGATTCTTGCACGAACCGATTAGCGTGATGCCCCGCGCGGCTTTGATTCAATACCATCTAAGGGAGGGTCGTCGATCCATTTGATATGGAGAAATCTTCACAAATACTCTGCTGACTGTATCGATCGATGCTGTGGTCTCGCAGTAAACTAAGCACTCATGTCATCCGGCTCTCCGAAGTGTATTCCGAGAACCGAAAGGGTCCTTAAGGAGTTTCTCCAAAAGCTAGATCTAGGGGAATTTGATGGGAAGTTGCCCGAAGCACTCAGGGATCTTACAAAGGAAGAACTCGTGAAGGTCGCCGAGCATCTCGCCGCGCGTAAACACTCAGAATAATTGCAGCTGGGGAAATTCCTCTAGTGTCTAGACGGAATTGAGTATCTTTGGATTGCGCGCTATTCTTGCCGGGTCATGCACAAATGCGTGCTGTGCGGCGCAGACACCATTCTGCTCATCGACGGCGTCCCGACATGCGTCGAGTGCGACGAGGAAGGGGAAAAGAAAACATCCCAATATCCACTTCCTGCGAAAACACTGACCGTGCCGAGCTAGCGTCCGATTCAATCGGAGGGGCGGACGCTATCTCTAGGAACCGGGATAGTGTCCCATCGACCGTCGGCCTGTGGATTCCGATCAGCACACACCAATCGCCGGGAAATAAGGGTCCGGTCCTCGTCAGTATTGTGGGAGTGTCGCGGCAGTCAACTGTCCCCACGGTCCCGCGCGCGCCTCCGGCAGATTCCTTCGACGCGCTTATCTTCCGCTACTACGGTTCGGCCGCCAACGGTGTACCCGCCAATCACGAATTCCTGTCGTTCGTTAACGCGGATTTTGGTCCAGGCGCCGGAGCGCTCGCCTGCTTCGTATCTGCTGTCGCGTCGTTTCGCGCCGAGGCCTTCGAAGCCCTGGGCGCGGATGGCTAACAAATAGTAGATCAGCGGAGCTTGGAGCTCGCGTAGTTTTGTAGGGTGTTGAAAAACGGCTTGCCGGCGTCATCGAGCGTGACGATCTCTCCATCGACGACGGTGTTGTCCGGAAGTTTCTTGAGTGCGGTGGCGATCCTCGGGTAACGCGCCACGGAAATCGTTTCTGTTGCGCGACCAGAGACGCACGCAGCCTTCGGCCTTCGCGGCGATAGCCGATACCGCTCGCGCGCTTAGGCAGCTTTACGTCGCCCAGTGTTCTTCGTCCGAGCGCGGGCATGCCGAGGCGTCTTATGCTCGCGTTTGGCGGCGGGTGCACCGGTTTTCAGGCTCTGTTTGAGCGCTTCCATCAGGTCAATGACCGGCGCCTTGCGCGGTTGCGTGACGGTCGTGATCTTCTTGCCCTTCTTTTTTTCGGCGATGAGGCGCTCGACGTTTTCCCGATAGGTGTCGTGAAATTCTTGCGGTTTAAAGGGCGCGTCCAAGTGGCTCACCAGGCTCTTTGCGAGATCGAGTTCTTTTGCGTTGAATTTGGTCTTGGGTGCGCTCGCCTTGTGGGCCTGGTGTAACTCATCGGCATAGTAGAGCGTGTGCAGTACGAGTCCGTTGTCGGATGGGCGAATGATGACGACGTGTTCTCGGCTGTGCATCGCGATTTTTGCGATCGCATCACGTTTTGTCTGGGTGAGCGCCGCGAAAAAGAGCGCGTATGGCTTGCTGGCTTTTTCCTCGGGTGCGATGTAGTATGAGCTCTCGAAGAACAGGGGGTCGACCGCGTCGTTCTTGACAAATTGCACGATCTCCATAGCCGTGGCGGTAGTGGGCGCGATGCTCTTGAGTTCGTCATCCTCGACCACCACGTAGTCGTGCTTGCTGGTTTCGTAGCCTTTCACGATCTCTGATCGTTCGATGGGCTTGTTTTCTTCAGCGCAGTACCAGACCTCTTTGACGCGGGAAAGGTCTTTCTTGTGCAGCATGTGGAAGTGCACAGCCTCGGGTCGCGCGGCGGAAAACAGTCGTACGGGAAACGAAACGAGGCCGAAGCTCAGGTATCCTTTCCACACGGTGGCTGGCATGGGTACGCTTAGCCTCGTTTCTTTTGATCGCCTCGGTCGCCCTGTCCCTTGGGCACGACTTTCTTGGCGTGCTTGCGGCGATCGGCGGCTAGGGACTTCCCGACCGATGCCTGATTCTCGGTAAACTGGCCGTCCATGTCCCGTCGTGTGTACCGTTTGTCGCCCGGCTTGGGCTCGATGACTTCTCGTTTAATAGCCATGGTGAATCCTCTCTTGAAAAGGTCCGGGGTCCTCTGTTATAAGCGTTCCTGTCAAAGAAACGGGGTGCAAGCGTAGTGCCAAACTCGAGCGGGTACGCATCCGCTCACCGGCTGGTGAGCAACACTACGGAGACGGCGCGCATCTACGGGTGGGACGGAGGACGGGAGCAATGGCGTCGTCAGTATGGAAGGGTCATATTACGTTTGGCTTGATCACGATTCCAGTCCGGCTCTTACGGGCGGCCCGCAGCGAGCGCGTGCCCCTGCGCCAGTTGTACCCCGCGCGGCGTCCGCTTTTAGAGAACAATGAAGAACTTGAGCCCGACGCCCCGGCGCCGATTATCCGACCGAGTCGGGGCAAGGGTCCGGTCCGCATCGATCGCAAATCCCCAGATCCTGCGCTCGTAGAGCCGCGGGAGGTGTATGAGCCCGTGCGCCGGCTAAACGTGGGTCAGTCCTCGGATGAGCCTATGCCTCCGCAAGATCTCACGAAAGGCTTTGAGTATGAGCGTGGACGATACGTGACGATTAGCGCGGACGAATTGCGCGCCATAACGCCCGCGACCTCGGCTGAGATGGAGATCACTGAGTTCGTCCACCTCCACGAAATTGACCCGGTATACTTCGAGGTCTCTTATTATGTGCAGCCCGAGGACGCGGGGCGGAAGCCCTATGCCCTGCTCTATCAGGCTATGCGGGAATCGGGATTCGCCGCGGTCGCGCAGTTCGCGATGCACCGGCGTGATCGTATCGCGGTCGTGCGGCCGGGACCTGTGGGGCTCATCGCGCATACGATGTATTTTGCGTCGGAGGTTCGGTCCGACCAAGAAGTCCGTGCCGAGACGTCCCTCCTGTCGGCGAAGGAAGTCGGCTTGGCGAAGACGCTCGTGGTCGCCCTCGCGGGACCGTTCGATCCGGCGAAATACCGTGACCAGTACCGTGAGCGGCTCGAAGCCCTGATCGCTGCCAAGGTGGAAGGCAAGGAGACTGCGATTCTGGCGTCGTCAGCTCCGGCGGCGCCCGCGGCTGACATCATGGAGGCGTTGCGCAAGAGTCTGGACGCGGTCAAGCGACCTCCCGCGAAAGCGGAAAGTCCTGTGCGGCGGTCGTCGCGGCGGACCGGCGCTAAGTAGTGCGGCGGCGCACAATAGTGCAGCGACGAAGATCGGAACGGATTGGCCAACTACAAGCACGGACTCGAAAGTGTACTCGGTACCACCGGGATGGCCTCACGCGTACCACAGCGCCATGCTATATTGGCGCCGATGGAACGAAGAACACTCTTGACGGGCGTGGCTCTGCCACTAGTGACGGGGATTGCCCGCCAACTGTCCGCCCAAACCTCAGCGACTCCCCGGGCACGCATCAAGCAAAGCGTGATGGCTTCTGTTTGGAACGGTTCGACGACCTCGTTCGAGGAGAGGTGCAAGATTCTCTCTCGCATTGGTTTCAAAGGCGTAGACCTGCCCAGCGCCCAACAGGTGCCGATTCTGAGGCAAAATGGCTTGGCGCCCGCCATGATGACTGGTACGGGAACCAGCTTCCAAAATGGATTGATCCGTAAGGAAATCCACGATCAGATCGAAGCAGCCACTCATGCCGGGATCGACATGTGCGCAAGCGTTGGCTGCTCCGTTCTCATTGCAATCCCTGGGGAACGGCGGGGTATGTCTAGGGAAGAAGGTGCCGATAACGCAGTCGCAATACTGAACCGCGTGAAGGGTTATGCCGAACAAAAAGGCATCAACGTTTGCATGGAAATTACGAACTCCAAGGTCGCCGCGGACCAGCGTACCGATCAGGTCTTCGATCACGTGGCATGGGGTCTTGATGTGTGCAAGCGCGTCAATTCACCGCGCGTTAAAATTCTGTACGATATTTACCATGCTCAGATCGCTGATGGCGACATAACGCGAACCCTGCGCGATAACATTGACCGCATCTGCCACATCCACGTCGCAGGAGTACCTAGCCGCCAGGAAATCGACGATAAACAAGAACTCAACTTCCGGTTCATCGCGAACACGATCGCCGATCTCGGATACACCGGATTTGTGGCCCACGAGTGGCGGCCTGCTATGGGTAATGATCCAGTCAAGAGCCTTGAACGGTGCTTCGAGATTATGAACGTTTGATTCATCGGAAAAGGCGAGACCAATCTTCTCCCAGGCGCTTAAACTCCGACTCCCTTCGCGTTGTTCAGTTTCTCTCGAACGTTATCGGTAGCCCGATGGGCTGCAGGATGATGGTGGCGGCCACGCCAAGCTCCGGGACGCCTCCTTTAGCAAGGTCGTGGGTCCCGTTGATGATGAATATCTGCCCGAACAATCGGTAGCAATGGGCTTATTTGCCTCATAGCCTTGCGCTGCGCCTTGATTCAACCAAGAAAACTCTACTCGACAGCTTGTAACATTTCGCCACCGATATGAATCTTTCTTAAACTTGGCCCTACGGCCGTTCGGCATATAGACCGGCTGCGAACATAGGGGAAAGTCTTCGGGAGGAGTAGTCGTGTGAGCAAGACAGTCCAAGCCCAACTACCCCAGGCGTTTTGCATTCCGACGCGCGAGCTGATCTACAGCTCAGCTTATGATCTCAATCGCCTGTCGGGTCAGGTGCAGCATTTACTAAGGGGCCGCGCTACGCTCGATCCACGATTTTATCTGGCATCCATTTCGCCCACTTCCTGGAACCCCAGAGTTGTTGTTATCTCTCGCGATCAAGACATCGTGGGTGTCGTTTATGCCAAAGAGCGCAAGATCGCTGGTATTTCGACCGGCTTAATCTTCATCGATACTGTGCTAGACAATATTGTGACGGATGGCTCCATCGATACGGAGCGGCTGGTTGAAAAGGCGATCAACCGACTGTTTAGGGATCGGAACGTCCGGGGACTTCGACTCTTCATTTCTCCAGGAAAAGCGGAGCATCGCGGTGTCCAATCCGCAGTTATGTCCCAATCACTCGATGGATCTCATGCCCCAGTCGAGCATCACGCGTTCTTGCGCCTTCCAGCGAACTACGAACATTTCCTTCAACAGTTCGGGAAACATACGCGCCGAAATTTCCGATACTATCGTCGCGGCTTCGAGTTAGCTGGTGGTCAGTACGCAGCAGAAATGACCTTTGAGGATTTCCGGAGTGCGGCTTTACGCCTGGCTTCTAAGGATGTTGTGGGGGCGGATGCGGAAGGCTTGAATCGAGCATTAAATATGTTGGCGGAGGTGAAGCGGCCGCTGCTTATAGGATTGCGGATTAATGGAGAATACGTCAGCGTTCTAGGAGGATGGCACGAATCCGACAGAACGACTGTGTTCATCCAGGTTAACGACGATCAGGACCACGCCAAAATGTCCCTGAGCATAGTGCTACGAGCCTATCTCATCGAAGAACTTATCAGACAAAGGGTCCATACGCTTTTGTTCTGGGCCGGAGTGGGAGAGCCTTATTTGAGTCAGTGCGAACCCGGTCGCACTATTTGTGCCTTCGTGGATCGTACCAGCTTTTCCTGGCGAATGGTGCGCCGTTTTTCCCGAAGTGCGATCGCTTGGTTGCCGACGCCGATGGCCGACCACCTCCGTTGGATCGCCCCCCAACACAGGGAACCAGAAGGTGATTTAGCTTTTTTGGGGTCACCCATATCCATAGGACGACTTCGCAATGCGATCAGCCGCCTGGAAGGGTGGTGGTTCGACCGCACCCGCCATGTCTCGACCAATGGCGCCGTTACTCTGGATGGACTCAGCTTGGCTGGCGATCACAAGCAGGGTCTGATGTACCTGCCATCGCGATCAGCGACGGTCCGGCTTGCCTTGCGGAATCTTCCTATCATCGAACATCACGACTATACATTTGTGGATTTGGGATCCGGCAAGGGCCGGATGCTTTTCCTCGCTGCTGAGTATCCCTTTCGCAAAATAGTAGGCGTCGAATTTGCGATGGAGCTTCACTCCGAGGCTCAGCAGAATATTGCTCGATACCGCAGTCGAAAGAAACGATGCTCGAAGATTGAATCCGTCAACCTGGACGCCACGGACTACATATTTCCGCATGATAATCTCGTAATCGCTCTGTTCAATCCGTTCGGACCCGAAGTAATGCAAAGAGTCTTACGTCACATACAGGAGTCAGTCGTGGAGTACCCACGGGATGTCCTCCTGATGATGCTTTTTCCTGAACTCGCCACGGTAATCGATCCAAGGGATTGGCACATCCTTAAATGTACGAGGCGCTATCACATTTACCGCCTAAAAAGTCTGAAGTGAGACTCGTCCGACGCATCGAGGGGTGCGCCCTGCCGCTCAAAGCTTCACTGCTGCGCAGTTGAAGGAGCGCAGTCGCCGATTCTTGGATGACGGGAACGCATCGTAATGGTGGAAGTCGGGCAAGAAAAGGCAGTCGTCGGGCAGGCGTTGATGTTCGAAAGTTGTAGGACTGCGGATAAGGGCGTATGAATCTCACAACGCGCCCTTCTGACGGCATTAAGCGTTTGTAAGTTCGATCAGAGTGCCAGTTGGGCCGCCACAAAGTAGATGGGGCGAAAAGTGGATATAGTGAACCCCAATGCCCGGGATCATCGCAGTCCTGCAAAACCTAATTGCCATTTTTATTTGGGAGGCCGACCGGCGAGGCCGTGGCGACAGCTAAGATTCTGATTATCTTTGGAACGGTTTTCTTGGCTCAGACGCGAAGCTTCATCCCTGATATGCTTCATTAGAACCGAATCTCTCGATAAGGCCGTCCTCAAATGATCGCGAAAAGAAAATACTGTCTGATGGCATTGCCGATGATGACCGCATGTGCGCTGTTCATCGCCACAGGTCAACAAGCCGCGACCGGACCTTATACGGTGGAGCAAGTAGCCGCCGGCCGCACGGCGTATCAGGAGCACTGTGCGAGTTGCCACCTGGAGGACTTAGGCGGACGCTTCGAAGCGCCTCAACTGGCGGGCTCCGATTTCAAAACTCAATGGGGCGATCGGACCGCAGGCGATCTGATCTCCTTCATGAAATTGACCATGCCTCCGTCGAATCCGGGCAGCCTGGACGAGCAGACGTATATAAGCCTCGCTGCGTTCCTTCTGGACGCCAATGGCGCAAAGGCGGGCAATCAACGTCTGACGGCTGCTTCGAGCGTCACCATTCGCTTGGTGGCTGGCGGACAGACGCCGCCGGCCGCGAAGGCCCAACCGGCGCGGCCCAACCAGGAGACCAAGCAGGGCGGCAAGCAACAACAAGCGCCGGCCAGCGCGGGTATTACCGTGGCGGGTGAAGTGAAAAATTTCATCCCAGTTACGGATGCCATGTTGCGCGCCCCCGACCCCGCTGACTGGCTGATGATCCGCGGCGATTATAGAGCTTCCAGCTATTCGTCTTTGAATCAAATCACGCGAGACAACGTCCAGGATATGCGCCTGGTTTGGCAATGGGCCATGAACGAAGGCGGCACTAATCAGCCTGCTCCGCTGATCCATAACGGAACCATCTATCTAAATAACACAGGGAATATCCTACAAGCACTTGATGGCCGCACAGGCGAATTGATTTGGGAGCAACGCTACGGCGGCGCGGCTACGGCCCATTCGATGCGCGGCATCTCGATCTACGGCGACCGGATATTCGTCGCGGCAAGCGATGGCCGCATCTTGGCTTTCGACGCGCGCACAGGCGCGAAGATTTGGGAATCGAACGTCGCGGACGCCTCAAAAGGGCAGCGTTATAGCGCTAGCAGCGGTCCTCTGGTCGTAAATGGGAAGTTAATTGTCGGCCTGGGTCCCAGTTGCATGCGCTATACCGAAGAGAAGTGTTTCATCAGCGCGTACGATGCGGCCGACGGCAAGCTGCTTTGGAAGTTCTACACGATCGCGCGACAGGGCGAGCCTGGAGGCGACACCTGGGGCAACCTGCCCAACCTGTTCCGCGCGGGCGGCGAGGCTTGGATCACCGGCAGCTACGATCCGGATCTCAACCTGACCTACTGGGGAGTCTCGCAGGCAAAACCGTGGATGCGCGCCAGCCGCGGATCGGGCAGCGGAGCGAATCTCTACGCCAACTCGACGGTGGCGCTTAATCCGGACACTGGGAAACTTGCGTGGTACTATTCGCACGTTCCCGGAGAATCCTTCGATATGGACGAGACCTTCGAGCGAGTACTGGTGGACGACGGCGGCCAGAAACTTGTGTTTTCCATCGGCAAGCACGGAATCCTGTGGAAGCTCGATCGCAAGACGGGCAAATATCTGGGCCACAAAGAGACGGTGTTTCAGAACTACTTCGATTCCTTCGATCCGGTGAGTGGCGAGCCGCACTACCGCAACGACATCGTGGAGCAGGCTGTGGGCCAGTGGCTGCCAGGTTGTCCTTCGACCGAGGGCGGAAAGAACTGGCAGGCCATGAGCTACAATCCGCCGGCCAATCGCCTGATTATTCCTCTCAGCCAGAGCTGCATGGAGTACCAGCCCCAGAAAATCGATCAGGTTGCGGGCGGGGGCGGCGGTGGCGCGGGAAGGCGTTTTTTCGAGATGCCGGGAGCCAACGGCAATATCGGCAAGTTGGCCGCCTACGATGGCCGGACTATGCACGAGGTGTGGAAGCTTGAGCAACGCGCGCCGTTATTGACGTCGGTGCTCTCCACTGCCGGGGGTGTCGCGTTCGTGGGCGACCTGGACCGCGTCTTCAAGGCCGTGGATGTGAACAACGGGAAAGTGCTCTGGCAAACGCGGCTGGCGACGTCGGTGCAGGGGTTTCCCGCTTCCTTCAGCGCCGGCGGAAGGCAGTATATCGCGGTCACCACCGGACTCGGCGGTGGAAGTCCGCGCCAGGTTCCTGGGATACTGGCTCCCGAAATTCATTACCCGAACAGCGGCCATACGCTGTACGTATTTGCGTTGCCTGAGAAGAAATAACGCGCTCTAGGACCTAATTAGAACTGGATCCTTCCGATGATGGTCCCCGCGCGCGGCGGTGCGGCAACCGACCCGGGATTGATCCAGCCGAATCCGCCGGTGATCGTACCACCCCCTGACTTGGTCTGCGTCGTTTGCGCATTCGCGACAACCGGATTGGCCTGTTCGGTGCGGTTAAAGATGTTGGTAAACTCGGCGCGGACATTGAAGGTGATTCCTTCGCGGATGCGGAAGGTCCGGCCGAAGTTGAAGTTCTCGACGGGCCGGCGCTGGTAGCGATAGTCGTCGTAGTAGGCGGCGCTGGTCCCGAACTGCCCCGCGGGCGGATTGGTCCACGCGGCGGGATTGAGCACGAACTGTTTGTTGGGGTCGAAGCAGTGGCAATTGAGATCCTGCAGAAACAGAGGCACGCCCGGCACACGGTTGGCGAACGTCGTCCGGAACAGGACGGCATTCAGTGTTGGATTTTGGTTGGCTGTGGGCGCCAGGATTGGCATGCCGCTGGAATATTGCAGATAGAGGCCTGTGGTCCAATCGCGGGCCGCAAACGACAGAATCTTGTTCCCACCGATCTTGGGCGTGGTGTAGGACGCGGAAATGGTAAGCGCCAGGGGCTGATCGTATTGGCTGAGATACTTATTTTGCGAGCGATTGAATACGTCATTGACCGAACCGCCACCGGTCGTTCCGGTGTTGGGAACATTGGGTGACCCCATCGCCAGTTGCTTAGACCATACGAACAGGCCGGTAGCGGAAAGGCCGTGGCCGAAGCGCTTGGTCGCTTTGGCCTGCAGGGAGTCATACCAGGTCTTTCCCAGCGGCGACCACCACGTGGTAAGGGTTCCAAACTGCGGAAACGGCCGCAGCGACTGCGCCACCGAGGAATTCGTCGGGAAACCGGCGTAGGGAACTTGGTTTTGGAACCTGCCCGCGGCCGCCGTGTTGAGGGGCGCATTGAGGATCGCCAGATCGGTCGGGTTGTTGAGATTGAGCCCGTAATTGGCGAGGATCTGCGGCGTAACCGCATTGATATTGATCAGGCCAGGTGAATTCCACCAGATCCCACGATTTCCCACGTAGGAGGCTTCCACGGCCAAATCCTTGAAAATTTCGCGCTGTATTCCAGCGCTCCACTGGTACTGCCTCGCCGGCCGTCCCGCGTTCTGATCGTAGAAAACGTTCGGCGAAGTGAGTGACGTACCCTTAGGAAACTGGCCCGGATCGTAGTTGGGCCATGCATATTGCGAGGGCGGCACGGTGATCCCGTTTTGCAGTTGCATGAAGGGTAAGCCGAACTGCGGGTTGGTAAAGGTGTTGTTGACCGAGAACGCGCCTGTGGTTCCGTCGACATCCCCCGTGCCGGTATAGACGATGCCGAAACCCGCTCGGAAAACCGTCTTGAGGTTGATCTGGTAGGCCACGCCCAGCCGCGGCGCAAGTGCCAGTGGGTAGTTATGCGCGTAGTCGCATCCGCAATGGCCCGGGCCGCTGCCTTCGAAGATCACCGCTCCGAGCCGTCCGCCGGCGGTAGGGTTAGGCACGCCAGCCGAGAAATTCAGCAAACGCCCGTACTGTTCTTTGAGGTAAGTCGAATAGTCATAGCGCAGACCGTAATCCAGCGTCAACTTGCGTGTCACTTTCCAGGTGTCCTGGACAAAGAATCCCCACTGCTGTTTCGACAAGCGGAAATCTGGCGGTTGAGTGATGCTGAGACTGCTTACGTCGCCCAGCAGGAAGCTGGCGTAGGGGAACCCCACCGTCCCACCGGATATCGTCGTGGTGTTGGCATAGGGCTGTCCGGTCGGGGCTCCGTCGAATTGGAAAAATCCGGTGGTATTGGTATTGATGATGCCGATAAATCCTTCCAGCCGCATTTCACCTCCAGCCTTATAGGTGTGGTTGTTCTTAACCCAGGTAAGGCTGGTGTTGGCGGTGGGCAGCACACCGCGTCCAATGGCACCATCGTTGGCCCCAATGTCTTTCATGCCTCCTTGCGCATTGTTGATTCCTTGGATTTTGGGAAATGTCCCAACCTGGGGTATGCCGTTTAGTCCTAGTTCAGCGAGCGCGTCATAGTTATTGACCAATCCGACGGTGTCCGAGCGATGATCCAGAAAGCCGACTCCCATATGCAGAAGCAGCGTCGGCGAAAGCGTATCGTCGACGTTTATTCGCTCGGTTTGAGAGCGAATGAAAAACCCTTTGTCTTCCGTGATAGGGAAGGGCAGTCCGTCGCCCTGGTTCCCGCCCGTGGCGACAGCGCGCTCGCTTTTCGTGCTGGACCAGTATCCCGAAATCTTGGCCTTGGAGCTAATGGACTGATCCACCTTGAGAGCAGGAAGAGTGGTGATGGAAGAGCCCAGGAATGGAAATAGTCCATTGTTTGTGAGCGCCGTCGCCGCCCCGTGGTTTGGAAGCGGCATGAAAGACTGGATCTTCAGCGATATGGGGTCCATGGCCGTCATCGGCATTACGTTTCCGGGGTAAGGGTCTCGAATGAGCGTCCCGTTCTGCAAGGGCCTCGTGGTGCTCGGGTCGTAAACCGTGCCCTCCGCGATCGTACGGCTGAGCGGATCGGATCCCAGAGTGCGGCCGGTGAAGGCGCCATTGTTGATCCCATTGGGTCCGAAGTTGCCATTCCGGTAGGCTTGTATGGGAACAGTAACGGGCACGTTACTATAGTTCTGCGTTTCACGGAACTGCTCCCAGTTGAAGAAGAAGAAAGTCTTGTTGCGGCCGTTATACAGTTTGGGAATCCACGCCGGACCGCCTATCGTGCCGCCGTAGTCATTCCTGCGCTGGAGGTTGCGTGTGTTCAGGAACGGCTGCGTAGCGTTCAGCGCCTCGTTGACGAAGTAATCGTAGCCGCTGCCGTGGAACTGGTTATTGCCGGACTTCATCGTGAAGTTGAAGAAGCCGCCGCCCACCTGCCCGAACTCCGCCGCAAAATTGCTGGTCTGGACGGAGATTTCCTGAATGGCGTCCACGCTGGGCTGGGTGTGCTGGCTGAAGCCGGGCATATATTCGTTGGTGGCGTCCTGGCCTTCAATGCGGATGGCGTTGGTGTTGCCCTGCGCGCCGTTCACGCGCGTCAGATTCGCTGAGCCGGAGAAGTAAGTTCCCGGAATGAGCGTAGCGACGGCCAGGGGATTCCGCACGCCAGAGCTGCTAGCCTGCGCGGAGCCAATGCCCAGCACCGGGAGCTGATCGAGCGACTGGGACGTAACATTGTGGCTCAACTCGCCGCTTTCGGTCTTCAACAAAGGAGCGGCCTCCGTGACAGTGATCGATTCCGTGTTGGAACCAACCTGCAGGACCACGTCAATACGCAGGGTCTGCGCCACGGGCAGGAACAGGCCTTGGCGGACATATTTCTTGAAGCCCGGGACGGCTACTGAGAGTTCGTAATTGCCAGTTGGCAACTCCGGGAGCGTGTAGTTTCCCGTGGCCGAGCTGGCGGCCTCATATACGGCCCCTGTTTCGATGTTGCGGGCTTGCACCGGAGCGCCCGGAACCAACGAGCCGGCTGGATCGGAGATCGTGCCTGTGATAGTTCCACGATCGCTCTGTGCAATTGCGCCGAAGGCGAACAGGAAAGAGAAGATCGCCACACGTGCGAAGCGCATTTTCGCTACCCCCTAGCAAAGAATCTGAAACGGACAGCAGTTGAGGAAGTCTACACCCGTAATTGCCGTGAGGTCAAGGTTTCCCTGAATTATGTGTCAACGGTTTACTGAAAAGTGCAGAGGGTCTTTGGCTGGATCGTGGGATGGTGTTCTCCATAGGCATAACCGACTGGCTCGGTCGTCTCCGGCGGCTTCGGATTGATCAATACGGCAGGGCACGCTGGTTGGCAGGTTCACGTTCTGATCTGAAACGACCTGTTAAGAGGTAACTCAAAACAGAGCGTCCTTTTCGGTGCGTTTGGCGGAACAACAGAAGACGGCAGAGGCTGTCGCGATGTTGGGTCACTCTGATATACGCGGGCCGGAACCGCAGGGTCATGATTCGCCGGGAGCTGCCTCGGACGTGGGCGGATTCGGCCCCAGAGCCTACCGCATAGAATATATGAGGATGCTCCTGTGCTGCCTCGTTAACCTTCGTCAGTTGGAATGACTCGGCGAGAGGATTCCTTTGACGAGGACTCGGATCCAGGCGGCTCACGAAACGGTTCCA
>Ga0207667_10001209_pt1 | contig 32290 bp, 25 predicted proteins | sample KBSCornC52_FD_184301 | JGI IMG/M metagenome (GOLD analysis project Ga0207667, IMG submission 184301) | Corn rhizosphere microbial communities from Kellogg Biological Station, Michigan, USA - KBS Corn C5-2 (SPAdes) (version 2) | ecosystem: Host-associated > Plants > Roots > Rhizosphere > Soil ...
AACTTTTTCATGGATTGATACCAATAGGCGGAACTCAAAAAATTATGAGCGACTTAATAATACAAGTGTGGCTATGGTGCATTTATCCGCTATAAGAATTATGTTGAACCGTTTTTAGACAGCTTCTTAGATTTTCGCTTTTATTCAATGTTATCCAATTAAACAACCCTATTATGGAAAGAAGAAAATTTATACAATCAGGAACGTTTGCGGCAGCCAGTTTACTTCTCGCCCGTTACGCAAAGGCTGGAATCCTTCCCGGCGAACGAACTTTTCCGCCTGCCGGGCTTCAACTGTACACCCTGGGCAACCTGATGACCACCGATCCGAAGGGCACCTTGCAAAAAGTTGCTGCCATCGGTTATAAAGAGGTTGAAAGCGCCGGCTCCGGCAAAGGCGCCTTTTATGGCTTTAAACCAAAAGAGTTCGCAGCTATGGTAAAGGACACCGGCATGACCTGGCGCTCGGCGCATATAGCGGGTGCACAGATCACCATAGAGCAGATCATGAAAATGGCTAAAACAGCCCAGGATTCGGCGAGGATACAAAAAATGGCGGCCGGCTTTAAGAACATGCCTAAGCAGCTTAACTGGAAAGATGATTACCAGCAATTAGCTGATGATGCCGCCGAGGGCGGGCTTAGTTATGCGGTATGTTCGTTTATACCGGTGGATACCCTGGATGAGATCAAGACCGCTGTTGATGTATTTAGCAAAGCAGGCGAGGCTTGTAAAAAAAATGGGGTACAATTTGCTTATCATAACCATACTACCGAGTTTGACGAAGTGGAAGGGCACCGCCCCTTTGATTATATCCTTGGCAACACCGACAAAAACATGGTGAAGATGGAATTAGACCTTGCCTGGGCGACAAAGGCCAACCAGGATCCGGTAGCGTTATTTAAAATGCACCCGGGGCGTTTCCCCCTTTGGCACGTAAAGGATTTGAACAAAACCACCAAAGATCCCGAAGAAGTTGGCGCAGGTATAATAGACTTTAAACGCATTTTTGATAATGCAAAAGAGTCGGGCATGAAATACTTTTTTGTAGAACAGGACGGGGCGCCGCAACCCTTGCAAAATGTGGCCAATAGCTTTAATTACCTCGCTAAATTGCTGAGATAGCGTTAATTTAATAGTCTGCCTCCGGCTAAGGGTCAGGGCTTGCACCAAACATTGCATCGGGCAGGTTAGCTGGAAACGAAGAAAGCAGTTGGGTTTATGCCAACTGCTTTCTTACTTATGCGTCATAATGTTTTATTCTTTATGGTGCTGGTTTACATTAGCGGCCAAATTTTTAGGGGCCGTTTTTTTCTTCTTCTTTAAACCCTGGCCCTTCAGATCGGATTGCATATCATGCTCCGTATCGTCGCCAGAATTTAATTTAGCATTCTTGTTCCAAAATGTAAAACTTCTGTCGGTAAAATACCTGTAGAAGATTGCGCTTGCGGCAATTACACTAGCCACCCCTGCAATTATCCAGGTGCGGCTGTTATCTTTTCTTATAAACGGGATATCCATGACAATTTAGTTTTTAATTATTAACAAGTGATTTAAGTTTTGGTTTCCAATGTTTTAAACTAAGTTCAATTGCTTGCTCGCGTTTTCCCGGCCCTTCGTAATGCAAGTTGCCTGGCCTTTAAGCGCACGACAATAATGTCGGCCGGCGCTCAAAAAAAGTTGCCTCGCTAAATTCCCCCCTATAACAAAACGATTAATCTTACCGTATAAACCCCTAAATCATAAATACTTCATATTCTTTGTATTAATGATCCCGGTTATTTGCCAACGTTTACTTTCCTTAAAATATGAATGAGCTCAACACATCTGTCCTGGTGATAGACGATGAAGAAATGGTACGAGACAACATTGAAGATATTCTTGTTCCGCGCGCTATGTCGCAGGAGCAATATAGTATCAGCAATGCGGTAAATATCTTATTTGATGCGCCGCCAACGTTGCTGGCTCCGCGTACTCGTAATATACCAGTTTTTACGGTCGACAAAGCCTCCAACGGCATGGAAGGCGTGCAAAAAGTAAGAAAGGCTGTGGAACAGGGAAAGCCTTATGCAGTGATCTTTTTAGATATGCGCATGCCGGGGATCAATGGCCTGGAGACAGCCATGGAGATCAGAAAGTATGATATCAAAGCTGAAATTGTTTTCATTACAGCCTACAGCGATTGCTCCATTGAGGAAATTGTGGAGCAGGCCGGTCAAAATGTTGGGTATCACTGTAAACCATACGCCTCGGAAGAGATCATCCAAATAGCCACAAAGGCAGTTACCGACTACAATAAGCTCAGGAACCTGGAGAAGCTGATCGAATCCATCGCTTCAATCGGTTTAAATAATAACCAGCTTAATTCTTTGTTAAAAAATATCCTCGACCAGCTTGCCGTATCCCTGGAAACAGACATGGCATTGCTTGGAAAATTGCACGATGGTTTTGTGTATGAAAAGATACTTTCTATCGGCGCCTTTGAGGAGACGGTAAACATTGATGAATTGATCGTCCGTGTCAGAAATGTAGCTATCGAAAGGGATGAGGTGATACAGGTAGGTGAGCTGGTTTTGGCGCGCATGGATAACTATTCTGTCTTCGCTTTGCTAAAAACACATGAGAAGCTGAAGACTGAAAAAATGTACTTATTGAAGCTTTTCGTACAAAATGCAGCACAGGCCATCCGTAATGCCGAACTAAACGAAAAACTGATCCAAAAGGAAAAGCTTTCGGCTGTGGGCCAGGTGCTGGCTATGGTGATGCACGACCTGCGTTCACCTATAAAAAATATCAAACTGATAACAAGTTTAATGCGGGAGGAAGGCGATGCCGGCGAAATGGTGGACCTTATCGATCAATCGGCAGAGCAAGCTTCGAAAATATTTGACGATTTCCTCGATTTTATAAAGGAAACCAAAATAACCAAGGTATCAGTAAATGTTAATAAAATAGTAACCGAAGCTATTAAACAGGCACAGGCCAGGGAGGGCATCGAAGACATAACCATTACTAAAAATGTCCCCGATACGCTGGTTGTGCCCGGCGACGAAAGCAAACTGCGCGGTACCATTATTAACCTGGTGAATAACGCCATCGACGTACTGCATGAGCGAAATGTAGCCAATGGCGAAATTAATATTTCGGCCCAGGTTAAGGATAAAGAAGTTATGCTTTATATTACTGACAACGGCCCCGGCATCCCTGCCGAAATTAAGGACACCCTTTTTGAACCCTTCGTTACCAGTCATAAAAAGAACGGTACAGGGCTGGGCCTGTCGATTGTAAAGCAATTTATAATGGGCCATGGCGGAAAGATCGCCGTTTATAACAATAATGGGGCAACTTTTACCATAACCCTCCCTTTGTAAAATATTACTGCACAATTAAGGTTACGCTACGTTAAAAAAAACCGGCAAATGATGATAAAGAAGGAAACGGCCTCCACAGGGCTTACCGAGTATGAAACGCATGGGACTTTTATGTCGCACGAATTGCAATCGAAAAAATTAGAACGGTATAAAGCGTTTATAAGCGCTTCGGATATTGGCGCATGGGAATATTTTTTGGAAACAGATTTTTTGTGGTGCAATGATATCTATTTTTCCATGCTGGGCAGGGACATCAAAGATTATGATTTTTCGGGCTATAAAAATTTAAAGGAGGTTTGGACAAATCTATTGCACCCTGAGGACAGGGCATGTGCGGTGGAAAAATTTAGCGCGTACCTTAAAAACCCCGACGGCCCTTATGAGAGTTATTTCCGGATGAAGCACAGCGACGGCAGCTGGGTATGGATATGGTCGCGGGGGAGCCTATTTACCGACGCCGGTGAAAATTCCGGGACCGTTATTATCGGTACGCATACAGATATAACCCGGCACAAAAAGGCCGAGGAAGCCATACAACGCGAGCGGATCTTACTAAGAACACTTATTGATAGTTTACCTGATACCATTTATGTGAAGGATATTGAAGGGCGAAAAATTATAGCAAACCCTGCAGACGTGGCGTGCATAGGCGGCTCATCAGAAGAAGAAGTATTAGGTAAAACCGATTTGGACCTGTTTAAAAACGATATTGGTTTGCGTGGCTACGAGGATGACATGCATATATTGAAATCGGGGGAGGCGCTTATAAACCACGAGGAATATTTCCTGGATGCGACGGGCAAAAAGCGATGGCTGCTTACCACCAAAATCCCGGTTAAGGACGAGCGCGGGCGCATTATTCGCCTGTTAGGCATAGGCCACGATATAACCGTAAGGAAACAATCCGACGAAATTTTAAAAAAATTAAATGAGGACCTGTACCTGCAATCGCAGGAACTGAGCAAGCAGGCAGAGGATTTGAAGGCGCTGAATAAACAGTTGGAAAAGCAAAAAGAGCAGGAACTTGAAAAAGCAATAGCGCAAGGCAAGTTTGAGATCGCCTCGGAGTTCTTACACGACATAGGCAATGCCGTGGTTGGGCTTGGCTCGCACTTAAACCGTATTAACCGCGTGGTGGATCAAAATAACCTTGATAATATAAAAAGCCTGGCAGTTTTTTTAAAGACCCATCAGCAGCCGATAGGGGAAGCAATAGGCCCGCAAAAGGCCGCGGCCTTAATTGCTATTACCGAAGGTTTTGAAGCAACGCAGTCGGAAAATGCGCAAGAGATACGCAAGTCGATAACCGAGTTGCTGAACATCATAACCCATATCCAGGAGATACTGAATATTCAAAGGCAGCTTGTACGCGGCCACAAGGGGATACATGAACGGAAGCCGGTTAACCTGGAGGATATTATACATGATTGCCGGTCGATGCTTTTTGCCTCTATCGATAAAAAAGGCATCCAGTTTAATGTCAATATAAAACCCGGAAACTTTACCATCAAGGGCGACCACACCAAGCTGATGCAGGTAATTTTAAATATCCTGAAAAACAGTATCGAAGCTATTGACATTGACGCTGCTGAAAAAAATATAAACGTGGATATGCATGCCGCCGGGGATGTATTGGAACTGGTAATAACTGATAACGGCCAGGGATTTGATGCCGAAACCGCTAATCTCTTTTTTGTACGGGGCTTTACCACCAAAAAGAACGGCACCGGTTTGGGCTTATATAATTGCAGGACAATTATTGAAAGCCATGCCGGCTCTTTCGAGATAAAAAGCGACGGGCCGGGGAAAGGGGCCGTAACTACCATCAGGTTTGCGATATAATTAACAATCGGCGCCGCAACGCTGCATCATTCCGCAATCACAGGGAACGCCGATATCCTTAACCGCGCGCCGCCCATTGGCACCAGCGTCAGGCGGGTTTCAGGCTGATTGGATTTTACGGGGCTCGCGGGCAGCAAACCGCATAAACCATACTGATCGATCGTCCATCCGGGTATTTGCCTGCCTTTGGCTACCAGGCGTATAGGCGCTGATGCATCGGTAAATGGATTATTATCCTTTGGCCAGGGTTCTTTTTCAACTTTGAAAGAAGAAGCAGGGTCTTTTTTATCCAGTAAAAGCCCGTAGTTCCAGGGCGAGGCGGGGTATATTTCATAAGCCGGCCATTTAGCCGGGTCGGCGCTGGCCTGCCACTTTGAGTCGTCGGTAACGCTTTTTTTGCTATCCTGCTTTACATATTTTTCGTCTATTTTTAATGAGAACGTTAGCGGGCCATAATTAACGCTCACGCTATTTTTATTCTTTTCCCATTCGCGTACTTTTATGGTCATCGGCAATTGCAAGGTTATCCGGTCGCCGTTTTTCCAGGTATTTTCCAGCTTGATATATTCGCCTTCCCCCGCATTAACTGTTACAGGCTTGCCGTTTACTTTTAGCGAGGGGTTGCTGCACCAGGCCGGTACGCGAAGGTAAACGGGGAATTTATTGGCGGCCGGAGTTACAATGCGCATATCAACCTCATCATTAAATGGGTACCTGGTTGTGGTGACGATTTTTACATTGTGCCCGTTCCCGGCTTTTGCAGTCACTTCGCCCGCTGAATACAATTGTGCGGCCAAACCGTTATCCGGGGTTGCCATCCAGCTGTTTTCCGCATAGTATACCCAGCCCGCCGAGTGGTTATGCTGGCAGCAGCGGCTGCTAAAGGGGTTCATGTTTAAAAACGGGCCGTCGTTATTAATGCCGGGGGCATGGTTTTTACTGTCGCTCACCACCATATTGGGGGCGGTTAAATAACGGAGCGCTTTATAATCGGGCGTAAAAGCCGCCGGGAAGGTATTAAAAGCCACATCTTCGCAGTTGTCGGCCCAAAAAGTATCGCCGGTGTACTGGAGCAGGAACTCGTCCGAAGTCATCTGTTCAACCATTCCGCAGGTTTCAATGGCCTGCCGGGGATCATTATATCCTTTGCGCGCATTTTCATCCGCGCCGAACATGCCGCCCGGCACTTGCCCATAAAGGTTGCGGATCAGTTTGAAGTCGTTATAAGTTGCCTGCAGGTCACGCGGGTTTCCGCTTTGCAAATAATAAGTGGCCGGTTCCCTGAAAGATTGCGCCACGTTAACATTGTGCCAGTTGGGCAGGTTGTCTTTTTGCCGCCAGTTGGCTGTGTTCTTGTCGATCTTGGTGGCAAGCTCCAGCAGCCATTTTTCACCGGTGCGGTTGTACAGCCAGTAAACGCTGAGCAAATTATCGCCCCCGCGGCTGTTTTCCCAATAATCCTTTAAAAACATGTTATCCGGGATAGTTAACTCAAATTTGAAATACCGCTTCATCAGGTTAATCACGCGCGGGTCGTGTGAGTAATCGTAGTACGATTGCAGGCACCACAGCATCGGCATATTTCCCCATAGGTCGCGCCTGCCGGGAGCTGTTTCATTGGCGGGGCCGAAATCACCGTTTGCCCTTTGATTATTGATTACTGCGTTTATCCAGAATTTTGTTTCACGCAGCATTTTTTCATCTTTCAGCATGTAAGCTATATCGCCATAGCCTTTAAGCCAATAGGGGAGTTCCTCCCACCCAAATTTTCCTTTACCATCCTTGCTCAGCCAGGCGTTATGTTCTTTGGATAGCCAGATGCTTATCTCGCCCAGGTTCCCCATAAGACCGGCACATTGCAGCGCTAATTGTTCTTTCAGCCATCCGCCCGGTTTTATAGATGTGACCGGCAGCTTTATAAAATATTGCGGCTTAAGCGGCGCCTTGTTCGAAACGTAATAGCTGTTACGCATGCTGTTGTCGATTTGCTTTTCGGCCACCGCTGATTGCGCGAAGGAGGTATCATGACATATTATTGCAAAAACCAATAGGCTGAAAGTAATGATGCTGATTTTTGAGGAAAGTATATTTTTCATTTAGACTAATAAGCTTGAGTATATAACGGCAGATCAGGGTAAAATGATCTTTTGGGAAAGCCAAATTTAATAAAAGATGGAATACGTGAGGGTTAATCTTTGATCGATTTTCGGCTTTATGTATAAATCAGAAGAAATCGGCTTGTTCAAATTTTTTATGCCTATGTATCATTTCCCCGGTAAAATTCGTCATTTAAGCATATGTTTGTTTTTTAAAGAAGGGGATCATGAAAATCTGTAAAAATAATCCGGGAAGTGTGCTGGCATCCATTTGTGTGCTGGCTGTAGTGCTGTCATCATGTGTAAAATCATCAACCAACAACACGCCTCCGCCGGCGGTGGCGGCGTTGATGTTTGTCCAGGCCGCACCTGATCAGGCTCCTATAGATTTCGTGCTCGGCGCCCTAAGGCTTAACCAGACGCCCATTAATTATGGCGAAAACTCCCTTTACTTCAACGTGAATCCCGGCAGTTTTCGCGCTGCTTTTTATACGGATGCCGCACAGCAGGTAATACTTACGGATACATTGCATTTTAACCAGAACGTAGCTTATTCCCTGTTCCTGGCCAATAAACCAGGCCATGTGGAAACAGTTTTGCTGACCGATACACTCAACAAACCGGCAGGCGGCGGCGCATCGATCCGCTTCATTAACCTAAGCCCTGACGCACCGGCAGTTGATCTTGCAGTACATGGCGGAGGTGTGCTTGTTGCAAACAAATCATACAAGGGGCGTTCCTCTTTTGCGCCGGTCGCAGCGAATAACGGTTATACGCTCGAAGTGCGCCAGGCCGGAACAAATACCGTGCTGGCAACACTTAGCAATGTTACCCTTACCGGCGGCGGCCTTTATACAGTTTGGTTCCATGGCCTCGCCGCAGGTACTACATCGGCAGATAAGTTAAGCGTCGATATTATTAACAATGCTTATTTTTTATAAAGCTATTACCAAGGCAGAGCGCTTAAGATATCCGTTTTCTTAATCTACGTCAACTCTTTTCACGCGATTTCCGCCGTATCTTTGTATTGGAAGGACAATCAAAAATGAAAAAGAAAATTGAAAAAATATATAGCCGCCCTGCTCGCCCGGGCATGGTGGGCGATGGGTTCAGGGTTTTTAACTATTTCCCCAATGCTGAAATTACGCAGCAAAGGGTAAGCCCCTTTTTAATGATGGATTTTAATGCCGAATATGATTTCGGACCGTCGGACCATTTGCGCGGGGTGGACGTGCACCCGCATAAGGGGTTCGAAACAGTCACTATCGCCTATAAAGGCAGCGTCGCCCATCACGATAGTACAGGCAATAGCGGCGTAATAAACCCCGGCGACGTGCAGTGGATGACGGCGGGTTCGGGCATTTTGCATAAGGAATACCATGAAAAGGAATTTTCGAAAACGGGCGGGCCGTTTGAGATGATACAGCTTTGGGTAAACCTGCCCGCTAAGAACAAACTCACGGCTCCGCAATACCAGGCTATCACCGCCGGCCAGATGGGTAAGGCAACGCTTGCAGGCAACGCCGGCATTGTAAACGTTATTGCCGGTTCGTTTAACGGGCAAAAAGGGCCTGCCAATACTTTTACCCCGGTTAATATGTTTGATATCCGTTTAAATAAAGATGGAGAATTAACCACCGGCATACCCACCGGGCATAATACCATTTTGTTGGTTGTAAACGGCGGCGTAACAGTTAACGGCGAACAAGCCGGTCAGCATGACCTGGTTTTGTTTAGCAACGAGGGTGAAGAAATAACTGTCAAGGCCGAAGAAGATAGCGTGATCTTACTATTAAGCGGCGAACCCATTAACGAGCCGATAGCGCAATACGGCCCCTTCGTGATGAACACCCACCGCGAATTGCAGGAGGCGTTCCAGGAGTTTCAGTCTGGAAAATTTGGCGTGCTGGAGTAAAAAACCTAAAGGATATAAAATAAAAAAAGCGGCGAACAGCCGCTTTTTTTATGATGGTACCCGTAGATTACTTACAGTTTGGTTTTTAACGTGGCAGCAAAACAGCTTATAATACATCTTATTTTAATATCTCCCCACGGCACGTTGTACGGTGCGCGATGCACGCGACGATTTGTATTTTATTTTTCGTACCTTCAAAGTCTAAAACCTGCATTAATGAAACCTGATTACATATTTTGGGTCGCCTTAGCGGCTTATGCCTTTCATGTACTGGAAGAGTACACTTACGACTGGAAGACCTGGGCGCAGAAGATACTGAAACTGGATGTGGATTGGAACGGGTTTTACGTTACCAACGTGGTAGTACTGTTTTTTGGCATGGCCTGCGCCGAAGTCGGCTGGTCGCACCCAACTTTTAGCCTTATGTTTCCGGCTTTAATGATGATAAATGCTTTGTTTTTCCATATCCTGCCGTATATCCGATCAAAAAGGAAATTTTCGCCCGGAATGATCACGGCCATATTTCTGTTTTTACCGATTGGCCTGGGAGCTTTCAATATAGCCATGAGTTTGGGGGTACAGGCAAAGTCAATTGTCCTGGCGGTGCTATGCGGGGCCTTTGTAATGGCCTTTCCAATCTTCCTGCTGAAGACAAAAAATCTCAATTTTTTTAAACCCTGATTTAAGCATCGGGAAAAAATCCTAAGTTTTAAGAAATAAAAATTTAACCTTTTAAGACGGGGCCTTCGGGGCCCCTGACCCTGTATAAGTGCCTTTTCCGGCATAAAAACCCATTTTTTTGCCAGGTAATTAACATGTTTCCCACAAATGTGCAAAACTACGCGATTTTGCTGCGCACTAAGTGGGGTAAATTCGTACTGCCTTCCCGGAATTAGCTCCGGAAGCCACGATTTGATAAATTTTACTATGACCAAAACTCTTGCATTGATTTGCGTTGTGCCCTTTTTAGCCGGTTTCCCTACCGGGAAAAATTCACCGCGCTTACATTACCGGAGCAGCGACTCCGCTAAGACCGTAATTTTTAGAATATCACCGGCCAAACCTCTTATTGAGAAGGATATTTACGGTTATTATTTAAATTTTGATATTGCTGTAACCAACCAAACGGCAAATACGCTGCAGTTAAGTTCTATTGAGATATCGGTAATGGATCTCTCCGGCAAATTGGTGACCCGGAAAAACCTGACCCTGACCGGCCAAGCGCCGGGTATTGAAGTTTTAGGAAATACCGTAATAAAGCCCGGCGAGACGATCAATATTTTTAACCCCTTTCACACCTTCACACCCGACATATCTATTGCAACCCTGAAATATGGGTTTTTCTTTGATTATTCAGATACCCCGCAGCAAATGGACTATAATAAAAAACGGCTGCCGGTCGATTATGATGTCGCTATCGTAAAAACAATTAAACCGCAGGTTTATGTAGCCCGGAACGAATACTTTCTGCCGCTGAAAGGTAAAATTATTGTTTGGGGAGGGCATGACTTTTATTCTCAAAACCGCAGGTTCTCAACCAGCGCTGCGGACGAAGATGCAAAAGGCAGCAAAGTAAATTCAAACCGGTATGCTTATGACCTGATGAGTATTGACGGCAACGGAAATATGTACCATCTGTCGCCATTCAAAAAACAAAATTGGTATGTTTTCGGCCGCCCCGTTTATTCGCCGGCCGATGGAAAAGTGGTTGAAACAGAAAATACCATCCCGGATAATGAATATAATGGGAAAGTGGTCAAAAACCCGACTATGCCTTCGGGAACAGACCCGCTCGGGCTCGGTAATCATGTTGTGATCGATCACGGGGACGGAGAATACAGCGTACTGCTTTACCTTGAGAAGGGAAGCGTGAGGGTTAGGCCCGGCGAAACGATAAAAAGAGGCGACCTGATAGGTAATGTAGGTTTTTCGGGTAATGCAACCTATCCGCATTTACATTACGGCGTGATGAACAACGCCAAAAACCTGGTTGGCGAGGGAATACCCTCGTACTTTAACGACTATAAATTGTACCGTGGGGCTGTTATTTTACCGGTAAAGCGGAGCCGTATCGATAGTGGCGATATAGTTGAATCAGACAAATGATAAGCTGCTGTTTACCAGGCTATTGGTATTGGTACTTAAAATGTTACAAATGATAAGCAAATATTTTTCATCAAACAATAAATTGTAACCAAATAAACAGGGCTACGTAAAAGGGACAATAATAACCAAAATCAAACTTGAATTACAGGAAATTAAACTATTCGCTAATATGAAACCAATCAGACTCTTACTACCCATTTTATTTATATGCCTTTTTAGCATTTCGGCATGTAAAAAAGATAAGACACCCGGCCCGGCAGGCCCCGCCGGCGCAACCGGTGCGACCGGGCCGCAGGGCGCCACCGGCGCTACAGGCCCTCAAGGCCCGCAGGGACCGGCAGGGGGACCTGTTGGCCCTCAAGGTCCAGCCGGGCCTCAGGGACCTGTTGGGGCGACAGGGGCAACCGGCGCCATAGGCGCGACCGGGCTAACCGGCCCGCAAGGGCCTGCTGGTCCGCAAGGGGCGAAAGGTGATACCGGCCCAGCCGGAGCTACAGGCGCAACCGGACCGCAAGGGCCTGCTGGTCCGCAGGGGACGAAAGGTGCAACCGGGGCTACCGGCGCAACTGGCGCTACCGGGGCCACAGGCGCAACCGGGCCACAGGGACCGCAAGGGCCTAAAGGCGATACCGGCGCGACAGGAGCCACCGGTCCGCAAGGGCCGCAAGGGCCTAAAGGTGCTACCGGCGCAACCGGAGCTACCGGCCCGCAGGGTCCGCAAGGGCCGCAAGGCCCAGCCGGTCCGCAGGGGCCCGCCGGAAATGCCAATGTGCAAAGCTATCTATTGCTTGACAAGGGCGTTGTTGCCGTGGGCTTAACCAGGCTTGATGTACCCGCTATTACGCAAGCGATAATTGACGAGGGCACCGTAATGGTATATGTAAGAAATACCGGAACGAGCTCAACCTGGTTTGCAATACCTTACTCAGAGGCCGGCAATACCATCGACCTATCTGACATAGGCGTTGGTTTCCTTGATCTTAAAGCAAACTTTACGCAGGCAAATGCCTTCGATTTCAGGGTGGTTGTGATCACAGGTTCGGGCCTTACCACATTGAATGTTGCAAACCCGCATCTTAACTTCAGAAACTACAGCGAGGTGGCAAGGGCTTTGCATTTGCCTAATTAAATTCAAAAAGATAATTCATAGAATAGCAGGCCTCCCGCGAACACGGGGGGCCTTTTTTATGTGTAACAATGCTATGATTATTAATTATTTGACGCAGATTAAGTGAACCTTTGTATCCGGAACCTGTCTTATTAATATTATAAAGATAAATTGAACACAACAATTGTATGAGATCCGCATTCTTAGTTTTAACGGTTGCCTTTTTTACCGTCACGTCGCTGTATGCGCAAAGTGGCCGCGAGGTTCACGGAACTGTCATAGATTCAACAAAGCAGTCGCTTCCCGGCAGCACGATAACGTTAACATCAGACCAGCACGATAGTACTACCACAATTGCCGACCTTAAAGGAAAATTTGTATTCCCTTCGGTTAAAGGGACTAAAGTGGCCATAACGGTGTCGTCAATAGGTTATCAATCCATAAGGAAACATTTTACCCTGGCTAACGACAATACGCCTGCCGACCTGGGGACGATTATACTGAAAGCAGAATCGCACATGCTGAACCAGGTTACTATTGTAGGCGTTGTGCCCATAACGCTAAAAGAGGATACCGTTGAGTATAAGGCAAGCGCTTACAAAGTGCGCGAAAACGCCCCCGTGGAAGACCTGATAAAGAAATTACCCGGCGTAGACGTTGACGTAAACGGCAACATTACTACCCAGGGCAAGCAGGTTACCAAGGTGCGGATAAACGGCAAAGATTTTATGGGCGGGGATGTTCAAAGCGCCACCAAAAACCTGCCTGCCGATGTGGTTGAAAACATCCAGATGATAGACGATTACGGCGACCAGGCAAACTTAACAGGTGTGAAAACCGGCGAGCCTGATAAGATCATGAACATTACTATCCGAAAGGACAAAAACTACGGTTATTTTGGGCAGGCAACTGCCGGCGACGGCGAAGATGCTTTGCCCGCGAGCCAGGGAATACCCAACCAAAACCGCTATATCGGATCGGTAAATGCTTTTAATTTTAACGGCGACCAGCAAATTGCTGTTTTAGGCAGTATAAACAATACCAACGTTAATACCTTTTCATTTAACAGCGCCGGTGGCGGCGGAGGAGGAGGCGGTGGTCGCGGCGGTGGCGGTTTTGGCGGCGGCGGTTTTGGCGGAGGCGGTGGCCGGGGCAATGCCGCGCGGGGCTTCCAAAATACCGGCAGCCTGATAACTACCCAAAACGGCATCACCAACGCCCATTCGATAGGGGCTAATTTTCGTGATCAATGGGGCAAAAGCCTTTCTGTTTATGGCAGTTATAGCTTTGCAGACAATACGACCGCCACTAATACCAATACGTTTCAGCAAAACACAAGCCCTGCCAATCCAAGTTTACAGCAGCAAAATAGTGTCGAAAAAGATCAGAACATAAACCACCGCTTTACCTGGAATATGGAGTATAAGCCGGATACGATCAATTATCTGAAAATTACGCCAACCTTTTCGTACGGGGGCACTAATACAAATGATAACGAGAACCCTGTTATTTTAAGCAGAAACGATACGGTAAGGTCCCAGTACGCTTCGGTTACAAATGGCAATTCCCAGGCGCCATCCTATGGCTTAAATGTTCTATTTAATCACCGGCTGCCGCACCGGCGCAATTTTAATGTTTACGCAACGCTAAGCTCGTCGCCAAACTGGTCTTATCAAAACCCCGTGTATAACTTCCTGGTTGGGAGGCCTACTGCACCGGCAAACCAAATGATCAATACCTACAGCCGTACCGACAGCTATGGCATCAGTACATCATTTCTTGAGCCCCTCGGCAAAAGGTCATACCTCGAATTTAATTATGGATTCAACCGCTCCGTCACCAACAATGATAAGCGGACCGATACGCTGTATGATCCGGCTACGTTTTCGTTCAGAAGCGATAGCGCCTTAAGTAACCTGTATAACTATACATTCACCACGAACAAGTTCGGGTTGAATTACCGCTTTATCGAAAAGAAATATAATTATACGCTGGGCCTCGGGGTTCAGCCCGCGGTTTTGGATGGCGACTCGCCGGTTACAGGCGTTAATACCCACGTTTCAACTTTTAACGTGATCCCTACCGCACGCTTTGTGTACAACTTTTCAAGAAGCAAAAACTTCAGCGTGAATTATAACGGTTCGAGCAGTACGCCGAGCTTTTCGCAGCTGCAGCCGGTAATCGATTTTTCGAACGCGCTTTATCCTGTTGAGGGCAATCCAAACCTTAAACCGCAGTTTACCAATAACTTTTCGATAAGGTATAACAACTTTAGCTTTACCACCGGCGACATTTTCTTTACAAGATTTTCATACACCTCGATACAAAACGACGTAGTGACCAATACGATAACTTTCCCCTCAAGATATCCGCTGGAAAGGAAATTTGCAAATACCATTTTAACGCAGTACCTGAATGCTAACGGTTATTATACCGCATCGGGCTTTGTAACTTATGCCAAGCCCTGGGACAACCGCAAGTACACACTTACATTCAGCGGTAACGTAACTTATACCAACAATGTGGGTTATTTAACCAGCATACTTGATACGCTTGGTAACAGCACTACGGCAAAAAATATCGCTAAGAACCTGGCACTGACACCCGAGATGCGTTTTAGAGTTGATATAACCGATAAGATCGATGCCCAGGTTTTAACCAGTTACGCGATTAACAAAACCGACAACTCGGTACAAAACCCTTTGTTTAGCGGCAGCTCAAACATCCGCACATGGAATATAGGCCTTACCGGGAAAAACTATTTTGGCGACTGGACCTTCAGCTATGATTATTCGCATGCTACCAACTACGGTTATGCCGCAGATATTAAAGTTACCAATCCTAACATTTTGAACTTATACCTGGAGCGCCGCTTTATGAAAGATCACCGCGGCACTATACGGATTTCGGCATTTGACCTGTTTAACGAAAATACAGGGTTTACCACCTCAACAACTGCCAGCTCGATCACCGAATCGCATGTTAACAGGCTTGCCCGATATTACCTCGCTACATTTACGCTGCGCCTTCAAAAATTTGCCGGCAAAGCGCCTGTGCAGGGGCCCGGCATGCGCAGGTTCAGGCGCGACGATGGCGGTCCTGGCGGCGGCCCTCCTGGCCGCCCGGAATAATACGAGCCGGTACAATGATAACCCAGGGTAGCAGGCAATATATAACTGCAGGGTTTTGAATAGCGAACTTTTCGCCTCGTTATTCAAAACCCGTTACCAGTATTCAAGGCCTGATGCTTATTTATTTGGCTTGATTTACTAAAAGATCATTGATCACCCGCTCCAATTCCTCGAGGTCGAAGGGTTTGGCGAGATAGGTTTCTGCCCCGGCGTGACTTGCCAGCAGTTGAATATCGCTGTTGGCCGAAAAATAAATAACCGGGATATGTTTTAAATTTTCGTCCTTTTTTAGGGTTTGGGTGGCAATAATCCCACCGTCATCAGGTATCCAGTTATCCATTAATATAACCTGCGGCGAAATGGCTGAAACTTTCTCTATAATCTTATTGCAGTCGGTAAACGCGAAGACTTCCCATCCCTGCTCTTCTAAAATAAAGCTGCAGATGGAAAGAATGTCCTCATCATCATCAAAAATTATGATTCTCTTGTCAAGGTTGTTCATTGGCGTTTGTAATGTGAAACTATATAATACAAATAAAAAAAACAAATGTTTTGTTATTTCTCAAAATTCCAGGTAGACAGCGATAAAATCGTGCCAAACATTTCCCGCGGGGGCCCGCATTAGAAAAAAATGACGCCCGGTCAATGCGCCCGTATAAAAAATTCACCATTATGCGGACGGCGACCCGCAGATATAACATTGTTACCCGAACAAATTGTACTCACTTTGCAACAGCGGGACGCTTATTTGTACATCGGTAACTCGAAGAAAAATGTCGAGCCTTCGCCGGGAACGCTTTTAACCCAAAGCTTGCCGTTATGCCGGGTGATGATCTCCTGCGAAATATACAACCCGATTCCCAGCCCGGATATATGCGTGGCCAGGTTTTCAACCCGGTAAAACCTCGAAAAAATACGCTCCTGCTGATCTTTTGCAATTCCAAGGCCGAAATCCTGTACCGAAACCCTTGCCTTATGCCCGGTAACTTCGGCGTTTATTATCACCTGGTTTGCGCCCGGCGAATATTTAATGGCATTTGAAACGAGGTTGATAATTACCTGTTCTATTCTTTGCTGGTCGGCCCTTATAAAAATGTTATCCTCTTTATAATGAAGTGAAATATTATAACCGGCATTGTTTTGCTGCATTATTTCAGTTACCTCTGCCAGCAGTGCAACCAGGTTGAAGGAAGAATAAGTAAGCGGCAGCTGGCCGGTTTGGATCTTAGATACGTCGAGCAAGTCGGCAACAAGCGCATTTAGCTTACCAACCTGCTGCCGGGCTTTGGTAACAAATTTTTTGTTACGGTCTTCCTCAGGTAAATCGCGCTCAATAATCTGCAAATAACCGTTGATGCTGGTGACAGGAGTTTTCAGCTCGTGGCTGGCAAGGCCGATAAATTCGTCCTTTTTTGTATTTAACATTTTTATTTCTTCGTATAATTTGGCATTGTCTAATGCTACAGCGGCCTGAACGGCTATTGCAGCGACAATTTGTTCGTGCTCGGCGGTAAATTTTGCCGGTTCAGGATGGCCATAGAATAAGCCGCCTATAACCGCGCCGGATTTCGAGATCACCGGTACGGCAAGATAACTTGTAACGGGGGGGTGCCCTTTTGGCATGCCATAATGCGGTGGATTATGGCCATACCGCGGGTCTTTTGTAATGTCGTCCGACCTTACGATTCCTTTGCCATGAAAAGTCATGGCAAACACTTCGGTATTCCTGGGCATTCCGAATTTTTCGAATGCCTCTCTTGGCGCGCCCGACAAAGTATAAAGCGTATAGGATTCGCCTGTATCTTCCACCAGGTTGTAGAAGAATGCCCCGAACGCGGCTCCGCTTATTTTGGTTGTGGCATCGGTCACCTTTTGTAAAATCCCTTCAACGCTTAGCTCAGCCGATATTGCCTGGCCTATCGAATTTAGTATTTCGAGGCTTTCTGCGTAGCGCTGCAGATCATTTTCCGCTTTCTTTTGCTTGCTGATGTCCCTGACAATTTTGGACGCTCCGATTACGGCGCCCTTGCTGTTCCTGATGGGTGAAACGGTTAACGAAATCGGGATCTTTTTTCCCTCCTTCGTAACACGTATAGTTTCAAAGTGGTCGATTTTTTCGCTTTTCCGAATCTTGTTAATAATTACGTCTTCCTCGCCGTGCTGATCAGGCGGGATAAGCATGGTGATGTGCCTGCCGATGGCTTCGTGCTCTTTATAGCCGAATAATTTTTCGGCCGAGTGGTTCCAGCTTGTAATAATTCCCTCCAGGGTCTTGCTGATGATCGCATCGTCGGACGACTCGATGATCGCAGCAAGCCTCGCTTGTTTATTCTCATCGCTTTTATGCTCCGTAATATCAACCAGCGTGTTTGTAGCGCCCACCAGTTTCCCCGAATCATCAAAATTTGGTACGGGGTAAGCCAATACATTCCGGCTGGTACCGTCGGGCCGCTTTATTATAATTTCTTCGCCGTCGATGGCTATGCCTTCCCTGAGCGTCCGGGCCATCGGGCACTCCGACAATAGCATGGGAGCGCCGTCGGTCCTGAATATCTTCCATGACCCGCACCACAACTCTTTGCCTGTCTCAGGCTCGCGGCCCCACAACTTTACAGCAGCGGGGTTGTACGATTCGATGTACCCAACGTTGTTACAAGTGTAAACAGCTACCGGAAGATTATCAAATAGGTTTAGATGCAGCTGCGGCGCGTTATTGGTATTGCTAAAATAGGTACTGGTGGTCATGCTCTCTGACAGTAACCGCCTTTTGTAGAAAATTGTTTTAAACAGGCGCATAGAATAGTATTAAAACTAAATACCAAAGAAAAAAATATGCCGGTTGATGTACGTCTTCCTACGCCTTGGGCTCAAAGCTCAGTTAAAACAAGGCTGAGGCTATTGGCTTTCATCCATATTGATAAGCTTTCGGCCCCTGATGAGCATCTTTAACCGCTGCCGTTTCAACGAGATATGGACATGGGCCTGTTCATTTTCTTTGATCTGCTCTTCGTAAGCCGACAGTATATCGCGGTAGGACAATACCCCGACAACTTTGTTATCGCCGGCCGCAATAACCGGCAGCACTTCGGCGGTTTGTTTGGCCATCAGCTCCACTGCCGTGCGCAGGCTATCGGTGTTCCGCACGTATACCTGTCCGTCTTTAACAATATCACCGAGTAGAGAAGCTGGGTCAAGGCCATGCCTGAAAATGTCGGTGCGGTTTACCGTGCCGATGTAGGCGCCGTCGTGGTCAACCATTACAAAATAGTTGGCCTGGCCGTTATTTACCTTTAACCAGTCTCTAACTTCCTTTACAGTATTTTCCGAACTGAGCACAAGCGCCTCGGGGCTTATTACCTGTGCCACTTTAAGCTTGCTCAGCATGTCGGCTTCAAAGCTGTCGGGGGTGAAAATACCCCTGCGGGCGATCTTTTCAGTCATGATGGTGTTGTCCATCAAAAAGAACGACACCAGGTAGGATGCTGTGCACGCGCCCAGTAATGGCAGCAGCGCATGCGATTGCATGGTAGCCTCAAGCGCAAAGGTAATGCTGGTTAGATAGGCCCTTGAGGCGCCGGCGAACATGGCAGACATCCCCACAAGGGCAGCCATTTGGACATTAATGCCTGAATTTGGAAACAGCGCCAGGATGATGGTTCCAAAAATTGCCCCGCCCGCGCCGCCGATAGTCAACAATGGCGCCAGCGTACCGCCGGAGGTACCGCTGCCCAGTGCGATGGCCCAGGAAAGAAATTTGAAAATACACAAGCGTACAACTATGGCAATGGTAAGTGTCCCCGACAGCACGGTAATAATATTATCATAACCTACGCCCAGTGTATGAGGAGCAAAGTAGCCGATAATACCAACGGCCAGGCCGCCCAGCGCCGGCCACCACATCCAGTGAACGGGGACCTTTTCAAAGGTGTCTTCAACCCAATAAACTATCTTGGTAAGCCCAAGCGACATGAAGCCGGTAACCAGGCCGATAAAACTATAAATAGCCAAAGCGGTATTTGAAGGCGTGGTTAGATCCGGCATAGGGAAAACGGGCCCGGCATCAAATAATACATGATGCCCGGCGGCGCCGGTTATACAGGCAAGGGCCACAGGTAAGATGGCTTTCGGCGAAAATTCAAAAAGCAGGAGCTCAATGGCCAGGAAAACCGCGGCGATAGGCGTACCGAATATTGCAGCCATGCCTGCAGTAGCGCCGGCAGCCAGCAGCACTTTACGCTCGTTTGAAGTGATCTTAAAAATTTGTCCGATGGTTGAGCCCAGCGCGCCGCCGGTAGCTATTATAGGTCCTTCGGCACCAAACGGGCCGCCCGTGCCAATGGCAATGGCGGATGATATAGGTTTTAAAAAAGTAATAGACGGCTTGATGCGGCTTTGATTTGTCAGCACTTGTTCCATGGCTTCGGGTATTCCGTGGCCCCGAATCGCAGCTGAACCATACAAAGCCATCAGCCCTACTATAATTCCGCCGATTGCCGGAATAACGATTACCCACAAACCTAAATGATTAGCCGCCGGGCTATGAAAAGCGGTGGAAAATGACCCATAAAACGATATATTGGTCACGAGGTTAATAAGCCAAACCAGTAGTTTTGCAATAAGGCTTATGGCAGCGGCAACAATAATAGCCAAACACGAGATGCGCAGCAGGCGTTTCTTTAAAAAGAAATTTCCCTTAGGCTTCAAAGCGCTATTATTTGAATAGCTTAAAGATGGCGAGATAGGTATTCCGCGTGTATTTGGAGATTGTTTCATGCTTTTTGATACGAATTGCCGGAAAAAATTTGCTAAAAGGGGTGGCCGTTTATAATCTCCGGATTTTGGCGCAAAGGTACAAAGTATACTTGTGAAAAACCAGCTTAAATCTCGATTTGTATTGCACATGTAATATAATTTACATTTTTTAATAGAAAAATAGCTGTATAATATGTTTTTGCAACCCATGATCAAATCGGAAAATTTGATTTCTTAGCCGGGTTTTAACTATATTGCGGCTCAAGGTTTATTTGCATGGCCAAAAATTTATGCGATCTGAAAAATTGTTTTATGTGCCGGTTTTGTTTAAGCGACTGGCTACCCGCTATTGCCGGCCATAAACAAAATTTCGCGGTAAAAAAAGGAGGCCAGGTATTCGGGGAGGGTGATCCGGTTAAAGGCGTTTACTTTATTTATAGCGGTACTGCCAAGGTTCATAAAAGGTGGGATAAAGAAAAAGAGTTGATACTGCGGTTTGCAAGGGCAGGCGACATAGTAGGCCAATTGGGCTTAGGCGACCAGGCAATTTACCCGGTGTCGGCCACGGCAATTGAACCTGTAATAGTCTGTTTTATACCCCTTGCTTTCTTTGAATCGACATTAAACATCAACCGCGAATTTTCGCGTCAGTTAGTACGGGTACTGGCAAACGACTTGCAGGAATCGGAAAAAAGAATGCGCAACCTTGCACATATGCCCGTTAAAGGCCGGGTGGCCCAGGCGCTGATGCTGCTGAAAGAACAGTTTGGCACAACACCGGATGGTTTTATTAATATCGATATTTCGCGGCAGGACCTGGCTTCATTTACCGGCGCGGCTTATGAATCGCTGTTCAGGGTAATGAATGACTTTATTGAGGAAAAGCTTATAGGCGTTTCGGGTAAAAGCATTTCGATTAAAAGCCAGGAGTTGCTGCTAAAGCTGGTAAATGACACGGCATAACCGCCGAAGCAATAAAGCGACCGCAAGCAAAGAGCCAATCAACAATAAAAAGTCCCGGTTAAATTGCGAACCGCAGGATGACGGTCAAAAAAAGCAACACGAAAACCAGTATTACCACTAATCCACGCTCTGTTGCTTTCATTTTCGCAGCCTTTTCACTCTGGTAGTCCTTTTCAGTTAAGTAATTTTTGTTCATACGCCCATAATTCTTTTTCGGTATCCGTCTGCTTAGTAAATCAGGCGCATGAGGCCCGCACATAATCAACGTTCAATAGTTTATCAGGTCTAAAAGAAGAAAATTTATTTAAGAAAAGGAAATTTATTTTATTTTTTTTAAAATCCGGAGACTCTTGTAGCGAAGGCGGTCTGAAAGTTATGCCCAATGACTAATGCCCAATGACCAATGCCTAGTGCAAGTCCTTCCAAAATTGCCTTAAAATTATTGCGTGATTACGGTGCTCGTCGCGTACGGCATATAAAAGGGTGAGGGTGGGGTTTTTACCGGCTAAATCGAGCAAGTGGTTAACTGCATCATTTTTTTGCAGCTCTAGCTTATATTTTGCCTCAAATTCTTCCCACTTTGAAGTATCGCTATGAAACCATTTTCGCAAATCGTCAGAGGGCGCGACTGCTTTGAGCCATTCATCAATATTCGCGGCTTCCTTTGTCATACCACGCGGCCATAAACGATCAACGAGAACCCGTACACCGTCATTTTTGTCGGCAGGTTCGTATATTCTTTTTACCTGTATTGTCCCCATCGTTAAAATAGCGGCCGTGCCTTCAATTATAAATTGCCTTTGAGGTAGTTTTGAATCTGGTTGCAGCTGATCAAAAACGGTTTGCGGTCGATAATCACATTCATTTGCTGTCCGGCTATAGTGTATGAGCCGCTGATATTGCTTCCCAGCAGCGATACGCTAAAACTCCCCGCCGAATCGTCGCCGGCAAAAACCCCTCCCTGCCCGGTAACTTTTATATTCATATTTTGAACCAGTTCGGTGGCCGTGCCGTTAAAACCGAGCGTGAAATTACATGCTGCCATTATTGCTTAATTAATTTGGTAATTATACAGCTTTTTTTAAGCCGGCGGTTAACTTATATTGCCTGAATACTTTTGTCAATTTTAAAAATGCCAGGGTTAATAAGCCGGTCATTATTGCTGCTGTGATTGCAAGAATAACACTTCCGTATATATATTGTTCAAGCCTGCTGCTGATATTTTGAACGGGCGGCTCGTTTCCGTTCCCTGAGAAGGTTTAATGCCGAAGCGATAATTTGATTTGCATCCATTAGCCGCCCGCCTTTTTACCATTCACTTCGCCTGCCATTTTCCATGTAAGCCATGATAGCAGCAGTAATGCAAGTATTATTGCTCCCCAGGTTAATAGCGTGTAGTCGTGCTTATTGGGGCTAACCGGCGATTGGTAATCGGGATTTTGTGCCGGCGCCAGGTGTTTTATTGCGGAGGTAGGGCCTTTAAGGCTGTCGGTAAAAAATTTGAGGTCGTAGTTTGGCTCTTCCGCATTTGCCTTGCCTGTTAATAAGTAATAGGATTGTCCGGCCTCAAGGTAGCTAATAATATATTCGTCGGTTTGATAAACCTGTGCACCTGTTATCGTAAGTGGCAAATTATCGGCATTATCAATATGCAAAACGAGCCGGTTCGTCTTTACCGATAAAAACAGGTCGTTTGCGCCGGCGGAGTTCAGTTCCGACTGGTTGACGAGCAGCAAAGTTTTCTTATCGGGCACAAAAACCGAAACGCTGCGTTTAAAATACTTTGGCGCGGTGATATTTAAATGCACCTTATTTACCTGGTAGTTGTCGTTAAGGCTTATGGTAATCACTGTTTGCTTGCCGCTTTCGGCCCGGGCCATGCTCACCGGCACAACAGGCTGGTAATTATTGGTTGTCGAATCCCTCACGTAAATTCCGGCGCTCAAAAACTTAACCGGCGTTTTGTTTTTGTCGTTTACCAATATCTTTAAATAATGGTAACTGCTCGCCGGGAAATCAAACTCCTGCACATAACTGCCGTCGTTGTTCACATCAGATGGCCCTAGGGGCACGCCCTCTTCTATGGCAAACCAGCGGTTAAGGTCGTCGCTGCCGGCAAGGTTCATGGTTCGTATAACGGCGGTATTTTTAAGCTTTAGCCATATGCGGCTTATCGGCTGGGCAGTTTTATTTTCAACCACTATGCTGGTGCCGCTATCGGTTTTAGTTAATGTTTCAACCTGCGGCAATACCATAAATGCTTGTGGTCTGTTTAACGGAGCATTGGCGGAATTAACATAGGGAATCAGCCTTTTTTTACCATCCATCAGCCGCAGGTCGACCAGGCCGCTTTCGCTTTTTGCCACAAACCCCGGCTGCAGGCTGATCTTATAAAAGCCTGTCGAATCAACCTTTTGCACGGCTGCCCGGTACTTATAGTCGTTTTGCGCACGTGCAAGCAATACTGCGAAACAAAATGCGCTCAGCAGCAATCCTGTCTTAACCTTTTGGCTTAGCTTCATCATCCACAATAATTTTTTTAACCTTTTGATACATAAACGAAATGATCAGCAATAAAATACCCAGGCAAAAGAAAGCGGCTATTTTACCGGCGATAGGTATGTTTTGTATGTCAAACGCAAATAGTTTGACCAACGTGATTGTAAACAGGCTTAGTGATATGATACGAAGCACACGCTGTTTATTCCGCATGCCTATCCACATTAATATAAATGATAATACCCCCCACAATACAGGCAGCGCTGTTTTTACATATACAGTTTGGATGAGATCGATGGAGTTTTCTTTCGAATGAAAGATGATCTCGCTCAATAAACAAAATTCGAGGCTCAAAAAAAGTACAATGGTGGCCGTAAATATCCAGGCCGCGGCCTTTTTCGCAGCCTCGTCAAAGTTCTCCTGGCACAAGCGGATCATCGGATAAAATATCAACCCGATAAATAAAGCGCTCAACCAATGCGGCGCAAACATCGATAAGGGGATCTTTTTGTTCTCCCGCATATCTTGTAAAATATCAAAATAAACCGGATTTAGTACCAGATACAAGGTGACGGTGCAAACCATAAGATACATGCCAACTTTACCGTTGTATTTCACCTGGTTTACCCTGGCTGATATGAGGTTAAATACATACACAAATACGGGCACATACAACATGATGTACAAAATATTTAGGTTGGTACGCGGGTAATAATACATAAACTGCTGATTGATTTCCAGCAGCCCGCCCAGGAACAGCAGGATGAAAGCCACAATGCGGTAAAGCCCTTTATAAATGGCTATTCCGTAAATTTCAGGCTCGGGATCTTTTTTTAATAAAAAATATAGCAGGTACGAGCTGATGGCTGAAAACAACGTGGTTATAAAGCCTTTGTTTGCAATAAATGCCATTGGGGCGCCTGTTCCCGAATAAATAGTGGTCAGGTCCATAAACAAGCTGACCATCATTGCCAGCCAAATAATCAGGGAGGCCAGTTTTAGTAATTTTATGGCCGACTTTTGGAAGAGCCAGTACATTAAAACAGTTTCGGCCGCCCAAAATAAGGTAATGTTGTGTCCGTGCAGTTGTATCGGCGCGGTTAACGAAATAAATGTAAGCGTGATGCCGATAAGCAGGTAAAGGACATTCGGATCGACCTTGCGGTTTCTGAATAATATGAACGACAGCGCCAGGTTTAAAGCCCCCAGGCCGGCGCAAAATAATCCGCGGAACTGCCCCTGGCCCATCACTGTTAGCAGGTAAAGGCCGGCTGCGAAATACAGCGCGGTGTTTACCAGCAGGATGCTAAAATCAATGGCCAGGAAGGTTTTATTTTCGCGGATATTATTGATGATGTTGGTGGTGAAGAACAATAAATAAAAAATCGTTGCATACCTGAAACCGATATAGTAGGTGGGCGCCGAAAGGGCGTACATTACCGTTGCAAAAACAATTACCGATAATGCAAAAGCCGATACGTTCAGTATGCGCCAGGCTTTATAATAGGCGATAATTAACAGGCCGATATTTAAAATTAGCAGGTAAATAAACAAGCCGTTATAATTGTTGGTGCCATTGCTCACCAAAAAGGGGCTTGCAAAACCGCCGATCAGGGCAATTACCGCTAACTCCTGCTTATCGTATAATAAAGACAAGGCCACGGCGAAAACAGTGATCACGGTAAGGATAACCAGCGCAACTATTTGCGTAAACAGGTGAAACTGCTGAAATGCCAGGGTAATTGTAAAATAAAATATAGCCAATCCTCCGCCGGCCAGTACCGAGCTGAATGCTTTATAACTGTTGCGCATCCGGTGCGCAAAGGCTATGAGTATACCGCCGCAAATGATACCGATGCCAACCCTTCCAACAGGCCCGATCCAATCATTATCGATTGCGTATTTTACAAAAAAGCCAATGGCTAAAACCAAAATAGCTATACCGATCTTGTTGACCAGGTTTTCGCCGATAAATTTTTCAAGGTCGGGGTAACGTTCAAAAAAGGATGGCTGCGGTTCTTGTATCCGCTGAGGAGCAGGCTCCCATGTTTTTACCGGTCGCCGCAATTGTGCAAGGCTGTCGGTGATAACTTCCTGTTGACGCTCAACTACGGGTTCAGGTCTTACTTCAGGAGGCTTTGGCGGTTCCGGGACTATAGCAGGTTCCGGCGGCTTTACCGGTTCGGGAGGTTTAACAGCAACAGGATCCGTGTAGGGTTTCCAGGGCATTTCGGCCGGTTTATTTTCCTGTTCGCGTTTCTTTAACAGGTTTTGCAACTCCATTATCCTGTATTCAAGATTGTTGAACCGCTCGCTGATGCTCGATTTGCTGACGATAACAAGAATAAGAATTACTAAAAGTAATATTGTGTTAAATACATCCATGGCTTTAGGTTGGTGAAATAAAGATAGATTTTATTTCGGGGTTTGGATGTTCGATTTTGGATTTTGTGTCGAAGGGCATTGTCTAAAAAACAAACTGTCAAGCAAGCCGTGCTTAAAATCGGTCTTGACATTTCGCTCAGAAAGGATCAATAAAAATAGTTCCTTGTGTCTTTTTAGGAACATTAACTCTAAACTGACTTCGCTAAAACTTTTGCTTTGACATTCCCCGTATATGTCATTTTGGTCTTGAAGATTAAATTTTATAGAAAAATTTCGGCACTTGGAATAATAATAAGCAATCGTGTCATTTTTCTTTAGAACGATAGTGCTGTCGCCGTATAAATCAAAAAAGATGCTTTTGGGCTTACGCGGTTTGGTTGCCTTGTACAAGAATTCCATATCGGTTCGGCTATCAAGGGCATACGGGGTGTACGTCCATGTATGAGCATTTGAATAAACTTGTTTAATCGCGGTATTTAATGAATAATTGAAGGAAGTATCCATTTTGTAAACCTGTAAATAATATCTATCAGCGATAAAAAAATAAGAGATCGGATTTCTGTATTTACTTGCCTTTGTCTCCACAAAAACAATATTTCCGTTAGGCGATTTACAGCAGCTGTCCTGCAATTTAAGTAGTTGCAAATACTCATGCGGCACCGTGTTCGACCAAACGGTTGTATCAACAATTTCGCCGCGGTTTTTATACCTGGAATATAGCGTTGATATGATAAAGCCCAAAGCGATAGTTATTGTGAACGCCAAAATAAATCGAGAAAATATGTTCATGCACCTATCGATAGCAGGTTAATTATTGCTAATATAGGAGATAAAAGAGTGTCGGCACATAAAATAATTATCCATGAGAAAACATTTACTTGCATAAAACAAATTAAATTAGACCATTATAAATCCATCCATGAAATCATTCCTCATCGCCATTTTACTCTGCTGCGGCCTATTGGCCGCCAATCCCGGCAACTGCCAAACCGCAGATCATCCGATATTAAGCAAACCCTGGAGCGCTTATTGGATAGCTTCGCCCGAAGGGCCGGGCAGGGAATACGGCGTTTATTATTTCAGGAAAAGCATAAACCTCGGTGCTAAACCTGCAACGTTTGTGGTAAAGGTATCGGCTGATAACCGGTATAAATTGTATGTGAACGGTACGCTGGTCTCCCTCGGCCCGGCGCGGGGGGATACTTACTATTGGAATTACGAAACAGTTGACCTTGCTCCGTACCTCGACACCGGGAAAAACGTGGTATCAGCCATCGTATGGAACGAAGCGGAGTACCGGCCCGAAGCACAGATCACCCTCCATACGGCTTTTATCGTGCAGGGAAATACGGCAACTGAAGAAATATTAAACACCAATAACACCTGGAAATGCTTCCATAACAAAGCTTACCAGCCCCTAACGGGGATCGGCTATCCTACATACTACGTTGCCGGTCCGGGGGAGTTTGTGAATATGAACAAAACCGTTAAAGGCTGGATGAACGCCGCTTTTGATGATGCCGCCTGGCCTAATGCCTCAAATTCGGAACATGGCAAACCAAAGGGTATGTCGGATGCTTTTGGCTGGATGCTCGTGCCTTCGTCTATCCCCCAAATGGAACGCACCTACCAGCGTATCCCTGCTTTGCGAAATGCGGATGGGCTTACTGTTCCCGCTTCCTTTCCTGCAACAAAGACGGCGGTTACCATACCCGCAAATACCACCGCAACCCTGCTGCTTGATCAAACCTATCTCACCAATGCCTATTTAACGCTCAATTTCAGCAATGGCAAAGGCGCGGGTATATCCATCGGCTATGCCGAGGCCCTTTTTACAAGCCTGGCCAATTACCGCACAAAAAAAGGCAACCGGGATGATGTTGACGGAAAAATTTTCGCCGGGAGAAAGGACAGCCTGCTTTCCGACGGAACGGCGGGTCAAAGCTTTACTACGCTTTACTGGCGCACCTACCGTTACATAAAAGTAAGGGTACAAACAAAGGACGACCCATTGGTTATCGACGATATTTATGGCACGTTTACCGGATATCCATTTCAGTTTAACGCCAAGCTGCAAACGGACAACCCTGAAATGCAAAAGATACTCGACATAGGCTGGCGCACGGCCAGGCTCGATGCACTTGAAACGTATATGGACTGCCCGTATTACGAACAACTGCAGTACATTGGCGATACCCGCATACAAGCGCTGGTTTCTTACTACAACACCGGCAACGACCGGCTGGCGCGCAATGCCATCAACCTGATGGATCATTCCCGTATTGCCGAAGGCCTTACGCTAAGCAGGCATCCATCGTTCAGTCCGCAGATAATTTCCACCTTTTCGTTATGGTACATCGGCATGCTGCATGATTACTGGATGTACCGGCCCGACAGTAATTTTATAAAAGGTAAGATGCAGGGCGTACAGTCGGTGCTGGATTTCTTCGGCAGGTACCAGCAAAGCGACGGCTCATTGGTTGGTACGCCCTACTGGACCTATGTCGACTGGGTGGAAAGTAAAGGCTGGGAAAGCGGCATGCCGCCAAAGGGAACTAAAGGCAATTCATCTATCATGGACCTGCAGCTGCTCTTAGCTTACCAGGCTGCCGCCGAAATGGAAAGCAAGATGGGCCTGCCGGATTTTGCAAACCTTTACCATAAAAGGGCTATGCAGCTAAAACTAACCATCCAAAAAAAGTATTGGGACCCGGTTAAAATGCTTTATGCGGATACTGAAGATAAGGATCTTTTTTCGCAGCACGCCAACACCCTGGCCATACTTGCCGGGTTGATAAAGGGCGAAGAGGCTACCGCCCTCAGTAAAAAGATACTGGCAGACACCTCCCTGACGCAATGCTCCATTTACTTTAAATATTATATGCACCAGGCGCTGGTTAAAGGCGGCCTGGGTAATGATTACATGAACTGGCTCGGCATCTGGCGCGACAATATAAAAATGGGGCTAACCACCTGGGCCGAGATATCCGACCTGCAAAACAACCGCTCCGATTGCCATGCCTGGGGTTCCAGCCCGAACATCGAGTTTTTCAGGACCATTTTAGGGATCGACAGCTATGCGCCGGGTTTCAGCAAAATTAAAATTGAACCGCATTTAGGCGATCTGAAAAAAGCAAGCGGCGAAATCCCTCATCCCAATGGAAAGGTTGCTGTAGAATATGCTGAGGACAATAACCGGTGGAAAATTAAGATCAGCCTGCCCGAAAAAACCTCTGGTGTTTTTGTTTGGAAAGGGAAAACCTATTTGCTGAAGGAAGGGCAGAATCTTTTTACTATTTAGCCACGCAAAAGCTAAACAAATAACTTTCGTAATTTTATTTAAATTGTCAAATTTTATTTCATAAAAGACGATTTCTTCGATATTTTATGCTATAAATTTAAATAAATAAAAAATAAACTAAACTTTTGTCATATCTGATTGTCTACCTATCACACAATATAAATGTTATATGAAAAAGTTAATTTTTACAGCAGTCATATTATTTGGCTGCTTATCCTTTAAAGCGGCGGATGCGCAGGTGACTATCAGCGCTGGCTTTAACATCGGCGATCAGCCGGAATGGGGCCCCGTTGGTTACGACCATGCCCAATATTACTATATGCCTGAGATCGGAGCGTACTATGACGTGCCGGCCCATCAATATGTTTATTACGAAAATAATGTATGGGTGCATCGCCGTATGCTGCCCCCAAGATATCGTAACTGGGATAGGTATCATGGCTACAAAGCCGTAATAAACGAACGCAATCCCTGGGAACGTAATGAACAGTTCAGGGCAAGATATGCCAATTACAGCAACCGACATGACCAGCAGATCATCCGTGAGAGCCGGGATGCGCGTTATCGCAACCATTACCGTGAAGACGGACGCTACGGCAATCGCGACCGTGACAATGGCCGTTGGAACAGGGGCCGTGGTAACGGCGGTCGCGGCCAGGGCGACGGAGGACGTGGACGCGGACGCGGGCATGACCGTGAGCGTGAACGTGAACCAGGTCGCGATAGAAATTAAGGATTGTCGGTACTATTAAACAAAACAGCCCTGGCTTTTGCCGGGGCTGTTTTGTTATTCAGCTAAACCTGTACTTGATGAGATCGCAGGTGTTTGAAGGGCGCAGGTTGCGAACTTTTTATCCGGCAAAACTAAATTTCCCCATTAAAACTGCCGGGTTGTTGCCAATTGCCATCGCCTCACCGCATAAAGCTTCGTTTCCAAGCAAAGCGAACAAAATGGCTTCCTTTGCATCCGGGTTAATGCCTAAACTATGTGTATCAGCAATTACAACTTTCGGCAACGCCTTTTTTAAATAATTAATAACATAAATATTTTTTGCGCCGCCCCCGCTGGCAAATATTTTTATATCATCAGCCTTAAAATTATCGTCGATGAAATCAGCGATTGATTTTGCAGTAAATGCACTTAAAGTGCAAACAAGATCGTGTCCGCTTATGGTTAAAGTGCCCGACTGCCGCTGCGCATCGGCTACGTATTTTAAATTAAATAGTTCGGGCCCGGTTGTTTTTGGCGCTTTTTCTTTGAAGAAAGGATGATTAAGCAGTGCATTAAGCAATGGTTCATTAACGTTACCGGATAATGCGATCTTCGAATCTTCATCATATGGCTGGTTGAAATATTCCCGGGAGGCGGCATCGATCAGCGTATTGCCGGGGCCAATATCGGTACACAAGATATTGGCATAATTGCCATCCGCCGGCAAAAAAGTAAGGTTGGCAATACCGCCGATGTTCAGCAGGATCCTGTTTTCGCCCGGTTTGCTTGCGAGCAATACATCGCCATATAAAGCCAAAGGCGCGCCTTCTCCGCCTGCAGCTATATGTTTTTGCCTGAAATCGCTTATGGTTAATATCCCTGTTTTCACGGCAAGATGGTCGCCGTCGCCTATTTGGAGGGTTGCATTAGGATAACCCGGTTGTTTGTGCAGCCGTTTTGGGGCATGGTAAATGGTTTGGCCATGACTGGCGATAAAATCAACTTCGCCCGGCTTTATTTTCCAACCGGCAAGGGCTTGTAAAACCAGGTCGCCATGGAAACTTCCGATGTACGCGTTCAGCAGGCAAACCTTTTCGAGATCGGCATTTTTGCGGGCAAACACCGATTGTATTTCTTTTTTAAAATCTTCCCGGTAAGGAATAGTGGTGAAATTCAACAGCTCGAATTCTGTTTGCAAACCGCTGCCTTTAAACCTGCATAGGGCTATATCCAATCCGTCCAGCGAAGTCCCGGACATTAAGCCAATGCCAATCTTTTCATTTTTTTGGGCGATATTAAAAAGCTTTTGCAGATTTGAATTAAGCGCTAACATGCGGTTAAGTTAGGCATTGTTAAACAAATACAAAATTAACCCCCACAATCTAAACATATCTGATATATTTGTTTTCACCAATTATTATTAAGCCGGGAGCCTTGAGCCTAATTCTTAAGCCTGGCTTCAGACTTAGAACTTTTGACTTAAGACTTCACACAATGCCACGATTAAATTTACTCGAAGAAACACGATACGAAAAGCTGCCGGTAACGGTATACAGCAACCAGGAAGTTGCATCGGTAGCCGTAGCCGGGAGAATAGCAAAGCTGATACGCAGCAAGGATAAAAAAGGCGAGAAGACGGTGCTCGGCCTGGCCACAGGGGTAACGCCTATCGGCGTTTACGCCGAACTGGTGCGCCTGCACAAAGAAGAAGGCCTGAGCTTTAAAAACGTGATCACCTTTAATTTGGACGAGTACTACCCCATGCAGCCCAACGCAGCCCAGAGCTACGTTACCTTCATGAACGAGAACCTGTTCGGCCATGTGGATATTGATAAAAAGAACGTGCACATCCCCGACGGCACATTAGATAAAGACGAGGTGACCGCCTTTTGCGAGGACTACGAACAAAGAATAACAAAGCTTGGCGGACTGGACCTGCAGATACTCGGCATAGGCCGTACCGGCCACATCGGCTTTAACGAGCCCGGTTCGGCGCCAAACTCAGGCACAAGGCTGGTGACATTGGATGACCTGACCCGAAACGATGCAAGCCGTGATTTCGGCGGCAAGCAAAACGTGCCCACCAAAGCCATTACCATGGGTATCGGCA